>Ga0302314_10008521_pt1 | contig 18228 bp, 19 predicted proteins | sample III_Palsa_N2_3_FD_200533 | JGI IMG/M metagenome (GOLD analysis project Ga0302314, IMG submission 200533) | Peat permafrost microbial communities from Stordalen Mire near Abisko, Sweden - III_Palsa_N2_3 | ecosystem: Environmental > Terrestrial > Soil > Palsa > Peat permafrost | place: Sweden...
GTCGGCTTTGCCGCGTTCGACGACCTTGGTGTCGCCGGTCACGATGGCGACACCAGCTTCCCGCGCGGCCCGCCCCATGCTGGTCGCGATGCGCTGCAGATCAGCCAGCGCGAAGCCTTCCTCGAGAATGTAGCTGGCCGCCAGATGCAGCGGCCGGGCGCCGGCCATCGCCACGTCGTTGATCGTGCCATGCACGGCCAGCGAGCCGATATCGCCGCCGGGAAAGAACAGCGGCGAAATGACATAGCCATCCGTCGACATGACCATCCGGCCGGCCGGTACCTCGAATGCGGCCTGGTCGTTGCCGCGATCGAGGATCGGATTGTCGAAGGCCGGGCGGAAGATTTCGTCGATGAGCTGGGCCATCGCCCGGCCGCCGGCGCCATGCGAGAGGTCGACGCGGCCGTTGCGGATATCCAATCTTCGGGGACGGAGCCGAGGCGGGCTCACGCGGAGACCTTTTCCACCCGGGCCTTGGCCTTGTCCCGGAACCGGCCATAGGTCCAATGCGCGGCACAAGCACCTTCCGGCGAGACCATGCAGGAGCCCATCGGCATTTCGGGCGAGCACAGCGTGCCGAAGAGCTTGCATTCGGCCGGCTTCTTGAGGCCGCGCAGGATGTCGCCACATTCGCAGGCCGGGTTGTCGGCAGCGGAAACCGTCTCGACCGCGAAGCGCCGCTCGGCGTCGAACTCGGCATAGGCCGCGCGCAGCCGCAGGGCGCTCAGCGGCAACTCGCCCAGGCCGCGCCATTCGAAGGCGGCGCGCAGCTCGAACACCTCGGCAATCTCGCGCTGGGCAATCAGATTGCCTTCCGCCGTCACCGCCCGGATATACTGGTTCTCGACCTCGTGCCGGCCCTCATTCACCTGGCGGACCAGCATCAGGATCGCCTGTACGACGTCGAGCGGCTCGAACCCGGCGACGACGACCGGCTTGCCGAATTCCGCGGCGAGGCCGGCATAAGGTTTCGTCCCAATCACCGTGCTGACATGCGCCGGGCCGACGAAGCCATCGACGCGCACGCGTCCGGCTTCCGACAGGTCCGGCGTATCGAGGATGGCGCGGATCGCCGGCGGGGTGACGACGTGATTGCAGAACACGGTGAAGTTCGACAGCTGCTTCCTGCGGGCCAGCCGGATGGCGAGGGCGGTCGGAGGTGTCGTGGTCTCGAACCCGATGGCAAAGAACACGATCTCCCGGTCGGGCTCGGCCTCGGCGATGCGGATCGCGTCCAGCGTCGAATAGACCATGCGGATATCGGCACCCGCCGCCTTGGCCTTGAGCAGGCTGGCGCCGCCGGAAGCGGGTACGCGCAGCAGATCGGCATAGGTGCACAGCGTGACCTCGGGCCGGAGCGCAAGTCGGATCGCGTCGTCGATGCGCCCGATCGGCAGCACACAGACGGGACAGCCGGGTCCATGCACCATCTGCACATTCGGCGGCAGGAGATCTTCGATGCCGTAGCGCGAGATGGCATGGGTATGGCCGCCGCAGAACTCCATGAACTGGTACTGGCGCTCCGGCTTCGCCTCCAGCGCAATGGTGGCGGCAATGGAACGGGCGAGGGCGCCGTCGCGATACTCGTCGATGTGTTTCATGGCCGGGCTTCCGCGAATTCCCCGACACCGGGCACGGCGGCCTCGCGCATCAGGGCGAGCGTCCTGTCGGCCTCGTCCGGATCGAGCCGGGCGAGCGCATAGCCGACATGGATGAGCAGGTAGTCGCCCGGTTTGACATCTTCCACGAGGGCGATGGAGACGATCTTGGAGACGCCGCTCAGCGTGACGCGCGCCATGCCGTCGGCCAGCAGCTCTTCGACCCGGATCGGAATGGCCAGGCACATGGGTTATCTCCTTGAGGACGAGGCCGGCGCGGTTTCGGCCATGAGATGCGCCCGCGCCAGGGCCGCCTGCCCGAGCGCGAGGCCGCCATCGTTTGCCGGCACGGCCCGCGGCAGCCAGGGCACAAGCCCGCGGGCGCGGAGGGCAGCGGCCAGCCCTTCCGCCAAGACGCGGTTCATCAGACAGCCGCCGCCCAGCACGACATCCGTCCGGCGCTGCAGTGCGGCGGCTTGGGCGATCCATTCGGCCAGGCCCGCGATCAGCGTGCCGTGAAAGAGTTCGGCGCCGGCCCGCGCCGGCAACTTTGGTTCGAGCAATGCCGCGAGCAGCGGCCTGAAATCGAGGATCTGGTCGGCAATGCGATAGCCCCCGGGCAGGTATTTCGGGGCACGGACCAGGGCTTCGAGTTCCATGGCCGCCTGGCCTTCATAGCTCTGGTGCAGGCAGACACCCAGCAACGCGGCGGCGGCGTCGAACAGCCGTCCGAGGCTGCTGGTCACCGGTGTCGGCCCTTTCATCGCGAGAAACACCGCCAAATGCGGCGCGAGCGGATGCTCGGGGAACCGACGCGCCGCCTCCGCGCCACGCCCCAATGCCGCCAGTGCCGCGATTCCCATGCGCCACGGCTCGCGGGCTGCACGGTCGCCGCCCGGCATGGTGAGCGGCAGCAGGTGCCCGAGCCGGCGCCAGTGCTGCCCCTCCACCAGCATCAGCTCGCCGCCCCAGGCCGATCCGTCGGCGCCAAAACCATGTCCGTCGAGCGCCACGCCGAGGACGCTGTCCCGCAGATGATGTTCGGCGGCGACGGCGGCGAGATGGGCGGCGTGGTGCTGGACGCGCAGGATCGGCAACCCGGTCGCCTCGGCGAACAGGGTCGAGCGGTAGTCCGGGTGCAGATCGCAGACAACGAGTTCGGGCGTGACATCCAGCATTGAGAGCAGGCTGCGCGCGGTTTCCTCGTAAAACCGGATGGTCTGCGCCGTGGTGAGATCGCCGATATGCTGCGACAGGAACGCCTCGCGCCCGCGCGTGACGCAGAGCGTCGCCTTGAGATGCGCCCCGACGGCGAGCACCGCGGGGCCATCCTGCCCGAGGTCGATCGGCTCGGGCACGAAGCCGCGCGAGCGACGGATAATAGCCGGCGCGCCATCAATGACGGCCATGACGGAATCATCCGCGCGGGCCAGGATCGGGCGGTCATGGGTGACGATCAGGTCGGCGATGCCGGCCAAACTCTGCGCGGCCTCGGCATCGGTGATGACCAGCGGCTGGCCGCCGGCATTGGCGCTGGTCGCGACAAGAGCAACCGGCTGCGGCTCATCGAGCCACGCTGCCCCCTGCGGCTGCCCGGCCAAGGCATGGAACAGCAGGTAATGCAGGGGAGCCGAAGGCAGCATGATGCCGACACGATCCAGCCTCGGCGCAACCGAGGCTGCCAAGCCCGCACGCAGATTGATCAGCACGATCGGGCGCGCGATCTGGCACAGCAGCGCCCGCTCAGCCGAACTTGGCGCCGCGATCTGCGCGGCTGATGCCTCGTTCGCAACCATGATTGCAAAGGGCTTCGCGGGGCGAAGCTTCCGGCGACGCAGCGTTGCCACCGGTGCCTCATTGGTCGCGTCACACAGGAGATGGAACCCGCCGATGCCTTTCAGCGCGATGATCTGTCCCTGACGCAGCGCGGTCGCGATCGCCTCGATGGGATGGCTCAGGCGCGGCCCGCAGGCCGGACAGGCAATCGTCTCGGCGTGAAAGCGGCGACGGGCCGGATCGGCATAATCTGCAGCACAGGCGGCGCAGAAACCGAACCCGGCCATCGTTGTATTCGGACGGTCATAGGGCAGAAGCCGCGTAATGGTGAAGCGCGGGCCGCAATGCGTGCAGGTGATGAAGGGATAGAGGTGGAAGCGGCTCGCCGGATCGAACAGCTCTGCCAGGCAGGATCGGCAGGGTGCGGCGTCCGGAATGACGCGCGTCCGCCCGGTACCGCCGCCGAGGCTATGGCGGATCGTGAAGCCCTGCCGGCCTTCGCTCGGCACCGGGGTCACCTCCACGCCGTCGATGCGGGCGAGCGGCGGGCGCTCCTGCTGCAGCGCCGTCAGGAAGGCGCCCAGCGCCGCCCCCTCGATCTCTGCCAGCACGCCGTCCTGATCGTTGAGCACGAAGCCCGCCAGGCTATAGCGTGCCGCCAACTGGTGCATGAAGGGACGGAACCCGACGCCCTGGACGGCCCCTCGAACACGGATCCGCAGCCGGTCGTGCGCCTGGGGGGCCGCTGCCAGGTGGTCGGACATGGCCCTCACACCGTGCCCATTTGGGCCGCGGCGCGTGCCTCGATCCAGCCATAGAACGACCCGAGCCCCTCGCCCGTCCGGGCCGAGAGCGTCAGAATCTGGATCAGCGGATTCACCTGCCTCGCCGCGGCGAGGCAGGCACCGACATCGAATTCCAGATGCGGCAGCAGATCGGATTTGTTCAGCAGCATGAGATCGGCCGCCGCGAACATGTCCGGGTATTTCAGCGGCTTGTCCTCACCCTCGGTCACCGAGAGCACGACCACCTTGTGCGCTTCGCCCAGGTCGAAAGCCGCCGGGCACACGAGATTGCCGACGTTCTCGATGAACAGCAGGCCGCCCGGCCCGAGCGACAGGTGATCGAGGGCGTGGCCGACCATATGGGCGTCGAGATGGCAGCCCTTGCCGGTATTGACCTGAACCGCCTGGGCGCCGGTGGCGCGGATCCGGTCGGCGTCCCGCGAGGTTTGCTGATCGCCCTCGATCACGGCGATAGGGTATTGGTCCTTGAGGTCGTCGATCGTCCGCACGAGCAGCGCTGTCTTGCCCGACCCTGGGCTCGAAACGAGGTTGAGCGCGAACACGCCTGCCTTTCGCAGCCGCGTGCGATTGACCTCGGCGAAGGCATCGTTCTTGGCCAGGATGTCCCGTTCGATGCTGATCACCCGCTCCTGGCTCATGCCGCCGATGTGCAGTCCCGCGCGCCCCTCGCCGAAATTGATCGTTTGGCCGGCGTGCTCGTGGGGATGATGGTCGTGGAGGTGCGCATGGTGAGGATCGTGGCCCGTCGGCTGCGCCGACCCAGGCTCACTGGCACGAGACGCCGTCCCGCAGCCGCATATGGCGCACATCACTCCACCTCCATTTCGGCCACGCGCAACTCGTCGCCGGCGGTCATCCGCACCCCGGCATTGCCGCAGATCGGACAGGCCGCGAAGCGCTCGTCGAGCGGGACGGTGCGGCGGCAGCCGGCACACCAGCCTTCGCCCGGGACCATCTCGATCTCCAGCCGCGCCCCGTCCGCGATGGTGCCGCTCGTGACCGCATCGAAGCAGAAGCGCAGCGCCTCCGGCTCGGCATGCCCGAGCGCGCCCAGTCGGAGGCGGATCACGCGGACCCGCGAAAAATCCTGCTTCCGCCGCTCGTCCTCGACCAAGGCGACGACACTTTCGATGAGCGAGAGTTCATGCACGCCGCACCGCTTCCTGGGCCACGCCGAGCCGCGTCTTGAGCGTCTGGATGACGATGGCCGTGTCGACCGGTTTCAGGAACACCCCGGAGATACCGATCTCGTGCAGCCCGACCGAACCCATCAGGGCCTCGCTGGCCGTGCTGAGGATGTAGCAGGGCGTCGTGCTGCCCTGTGCCCGCAGCCTCTCGGGGACCGTCATGCCGGCATCGGCGGCCTCCATCATCAGCTCTGCGAGAATCGCATCGGGCTTGATGCGCAGGGCCGTCCGCTCGCCTTCGTGATTGCTCGCGGCCTCGCCGACCGAGAAACCCGCTTCCTCCAGCGCGCCACGCAAAATTGCCCGGGCATGCGGGTCGCCGTCGATCAGCAGGATGGTCCGGCGCCGGTCGCCCAGCCCGATATTCATGATGCCACCGGCGCGGACACGGCCCGGATCCGGTCGGTCAGCATGGCCAGGGCCACGCGCAGATTGTCGGTCGCACCGGCCGTGAGTTCTTCGACGAATTCGAACTCGTAGCCGCGAATGGCCAGCAGGAAAGCCTGCGGCTTCCTCCCGTAATACTGGTAGGCAATCGCCAATATCGCTTCCGGACGAACGATGTGGCTGGTGAATTCGATGATCGATGCCGGCGCCAGATCCTGCACGGCAAAGGGCGGTCCAGCCTTGCTGGCATCGACGAACCAGACGATCTCGTGGGCCGCGACGTCGACCGCATCCTCGATATTGAGCTGGTAGTTGTCATAGGCCGTGACGTTCGGCCAGCCCAGCCCGTCAAACCAGGCCGCCACGGCCGGGCCCAGCCCGTCATCCTGCCGCCCGGGATTGCCGTAGCCCAGGACCAGGATTCGCGGGCGACCCGGCCCGGCCGCCGGGCTGGCTTCGAGCGCGCTCATTGCTTCACCCGCGTCGCGATGACCGAACCATCGGCATCTTCCAGCGTCACCATCAGCGGCATGTCGCCCAGCGCATGGGTGGCGCAGGACAGGCACGGGTCATAGGCGCGGATCGCCACTTCGATGTGATTCAGCAGCCCTTCGGTAATCTCATGGCCCGAGAGATAATCCTGGGCGACCTTGGTCACCGAGCGGTTCATCGCCTCGTTGTTGTTGGTCGTGGAGACGATGAGGTTGGCGCTGGTCACCTGGTCGTTGGCATCGACCGCATAGTGGTGGATCAGCGTCCCGCGCGGCGCCTCGATGATCGACACGCCTTCCGGCCGCCGCTCGCCGGTGACCACGAGGTCCGTGCCCTGCAGATCGTCGTCGAACAGCAGGTTCTTCACCGTCTCGGCGCAATGGATCATGCAGATCAGCCGGGCCCAGTGATAGGCGAGCGTGGCATGGACGAGCCCGCCATGCCCTTGCGCCATGAAGTCCTGGCGCGCGGCCTCGGCCAGCGGCGTGGGAATGAAGGCACAGCAATTGAGCTGAGCCAGCGGGCCGACCCGATACCAGCCGGTCTCGCGGTCGAGCGAGCGGATATGCGGGAACTTCATATAGCTCCAGGACCGGACTTCCTCGATCAGGACGTCACGGTATTGGGCCGGATGGACGCCTTCGAAGATCGGCTGGCCCGCGGCATCGATGGCGCGGAGCGTGCCGTCGTAGAGATCCATGCCGTCCTCGGCGCCGACCAGGCTCATATAGCTCGACGGGAAGCTGGCAAAGCTCTCGTGCAACTGTTCGTGCGAGCGGACAAAGGATTTGTGCAGCTCGAGCGCCTCGCCGCACCAGCCGATGATCCGGTCGATGTCGTTGCGCAGCGCGTCCCGGTTCTCGACCGAGAGGTTCTGGTTGACGCCGCCGGGGATGCACAGGCGCGGATGGATGCGCCTGCCACCAGTCGCGGCGATCACCTGCTGGCCGAATTTGCGGATGAAGATCGCCCATTTGCCGACTTCCGGGAAGGCCTCGATCACGCCGATGATATTGCGCTGTGCCACCGGTGCCTCGAAGCCCAGGAGAAGATCGGGCGAGGCCAGGTGGAAGAAGTTGAGGGCATTCGATTGCAGGATCTGGCCGTAATGCATCAGCCGCCGCATCTTTTCTGCCGTGGGCGTCAGCCGGTCCACCCCGGCAACGACATCCATCGCCTTGCCGGCACCCAGATGATGGCTGACCGGGCAGATGCCGCACAGGCGCTGGACGATGACCGGGACTTCCCAGTAGAGCCGCCCCTGGATGAAGCGTTCGAAGCCGCGGAACTCGACGATATGGAAGCGCGCCTGTTCGACCTCGCCGGCCTCGTTGAGCCGGATCGTGACCTTGCCGTGACCTTCGACCCGGGTGACCGGGTCGATGACGATCTTGCGCGGCGCCTGGCTGACCTGGATATCGCTCATGGCAGGTGTCCTGGTCTCATTCGTATTTCAGCAACTGGTAGGGCAGCACCGGCTCGGCACCGGTGAGCAAGGCCTTGAGCGCCGCCCAGATGGCATCGGCAGAGGGCGGGCAGCCCGGCAGGAAATAGTCGATCTTGACCACTTCATGCGCGGGATAGACCCGGTCCAGCAGCAGCGGCAGATCCTCGTCATTCGGGATCATGCCGCCATCCTCGACGGTGGGTCCCCGGAGATAAGCCTCCTCCAGGCACTCGCGGAGGCTGATCGAGTTGCGCATCGCCGGCACGCCGCCATTGATCGCACAGGCGCCGACCGAGACCAGGATCCGGCAATGCTCCCGGAAGTCCTGTAATTCCAGGACATTGTACTCGTTCGAGCAACCGCCCTCGACCAGGCCGATATCGACCGGGCCGTCGAAGGCCTTCTTGTCGTCGAAGGGCGAGCGGTCGAGATCGACCAGATCGATCAGTTCGAGGATACGCTCGTCGATATCGAGCAGCGACATATGGCAGCCGAAACAGCCGGTCAGCGCGCAGGTTGCGAGCCTGGGCTTTGCCGCCATCAGAGGTGCCGTCATGATTTCGGCCCCGTGCGCCTTGCTTCGATATCGCTGCCGATCGGCGCCAGGTCGAAGCGGCGGCTGCCGTTCGGCACCCGATAGCTGTCGCGCTTGATGACGATGCAGGCCACGGGACAGACCCGCGCCGCCTTGTCGATGGCGGCCATCTGGGTCTCGCCCAGCCCGCCCTCGGCATCGATGTTGAGCCGCATGGCGATGCCGCGGCCTTCGAAACCGAACACCGACTTGCCGTCCGCCATGCGCGAGGCGCGGATGCAGCGCGAACACAGGATGCAGCGGTCGTGGTCGAGATAGATGTCCGGGTGGGTGGCATCGATCTTCCGCCCCGGCCATTGATAGGGCTGGATCGGCGCCACCATGCCGAGGCGGTAGCCCAGCGCCTGCAACTCGCAATCCCCGCTCGCCACGCAATAGGGGCAGGGATGATTGCCTTCGACGAACAGCATCTCGATGACGGCGCGGCGGTCGTCGGTAAGCTGCTTGGTATTGTTCTCCACCACCATGCCATGGACGGCCGGAGTCACGCAGGCAGCACCGTTGCGGCCGTTGATCTTGCAGGTGCAGACCCGGCAATTGCCGGACGGCTCCAGGTCGGGATGGTGGCAGAGGCGCGGAATATAGATCCCGGCCGCATCGCAGGCCTCGATGACCGATTGGCCCTCGGTGGCCTCGATCTCGATGCCGTCGACGGTGAAGCGGAAGGTTTCGGCAGCCATGTCAGGCCTCCTGCGGTACGGGCTCGCGGCCCTGCACCAGGACCGCATCGCGCAAGGCGTCATGCAAGGTGACAAGCGGCGTGAAGGCGTCGGGTGCCAGCCTCGCCTCATAGAGTTCGGGGAAGCTGCGCATGGTCGTCAGGATCGGGTTCGGTGCCGTCTGGCCGAGCCCGCAGCGGCTCATGCGCGAGACGGTGTCAGCCAGGGCCTCGGTCGCGGCGATGTCCGAAAGCGTCGCCCGGCCGGCGACGATCTTCTCCATGCCCTGCTTGAGGAGCGTGGTGCCGACCCGGCATGGCGTGCACCAGCCGCAGGATTCGTCGACGAAGAAATCGGCAAATTGCAGAGCGATATCGAGCACGTCGCGACGCGGCCCGAAGATCATGGTCGAGCCGCCGGTCGAGAGGTCCTCATACGCAATGCGGCGGCCGAAATCCTTTGGCGCCACGGCCTGGCCGGACGGACCGCTCATCTGGACGTAGGCTGCGTCCGCTGCGCCGACCAGATCGAGCAGCTCATTGACCGTGGTCCCGAACGGCAGCTCATAGACGCCGGGACGGGCGCAATCGCCGGACACGCTCATCAGCTTCGTGCCGGTCGATTCCCTGGTGCCGAACGAGGTGAACCAGGCGGCACCCTTCTCGACGATGCGGGCGGCACAGATATAGGTCTCGACATTGTCGATGGCGGTCGGCTGCTTCAGATAACCGCGTTCGGTCGGAAAGGGCGGCCGGTCGCGCGGCGCCCCGCGCTTGCCTTCGAGCGATTCGAGCAGCGCCGATTCCTCGCCGCAGATATAGGCCCCGGCGCCGAGCTGGAGACGGATGTCGAAATCGAAGCCGTCGCGGCCGCAGATCCCGTCGCCCAGCAACCCGAGGCGGCGACGGTTGCTCAGGACTTCCTGCAGCTTCTCCCACAGATAGGCATATTCGCCGCGCAGATAGACCAGCCCGTGCCGCGCGCCGAGCGCATAGCCGGCGACGGTCATGCCGTCGAAGACGAGATCCGGGAAGTCGGACAGCAGCATGCGGTCCTTGAAGGTGCCCGGCTCACCCTCATCGGCATTGCAGACGACGTAATGCTCCTGGCCGACCGCCTTGCGGGTAAGCCGCCATTTCATGCCGGTGGGAAAGCCGGCGCCACCGCGGCCGCGCAGCTTGGCGCTGGTGATTTCTTCGATCACTTTCTCGGGCGAGCGGGCCAAGGCTGCCGTGATCCCGTCGGCCGCGCCGCGCGGCCCCGTCAGCAAGGGCCCGGCATGCACCAGGCTTGACGCGACTTTCGCCTTCGGCAGCGCGGCCGCATGCGGCGGGTAGGGCGGCAGGCCGCCGGCCTGCCCGGATTGGCGGAGCGCATCGACGATCTGCGGCACGTCCCCGGGCGTGAGCGCGGTCACGATCATTCCGTTGATGAGCGCTGCCGGCTCCTGGTCGGCCATGCCGATATCACTCGTCCATTCGAGCGTGAAGGCGCCATCGGCCGAGGTCTGGCCAAGCGAAATGCCGAGCGCCCCCTCGAAAGCGCGCGCTACCTCCTTCGCCCCCTTCATGATCGAAATCGGCGTCTTCGAAAGTCGGATCCGGTTGCGCCCCCGCTGCTCGAGATCGAAGAAGGCGTAAAACGACACCATGTCCTCGATTTCGACGGCATGGATACCGAGCCCCGCCGCAATGGCCTGGATCGCATCGCCGCCGACATGACCGAAGCGGTGCTGGACGGCGAGGACAATATCCATGAGGCGGCTGCGGTCGGCGCCGAACTCCTGGACGATGCTTTCGATCGTCGCGGTGCTGTTCGAACTCATCGGCCCGCCTCATCCTCGCGAGACCAAGCCGCGATGGCCGCAGGAATGCTCTCGGTCATGGTCCGCGAGACCACGGCGCGTCGCCCGGAGAAGTCGGGCCTAGACAGAATGCCGCTCATCCAATGCATGTCCGACTCTCCGAGCTTCGGCTAGAGCGCGCGGCAATTCCGATGCGACCTTACGAGCGTGCCCTCGGCGAGGATGGACTCGTCGTGGCGAATGACCGGCTCAATGCGCCGTCCAAGCCAACCCTAGCGGCCAGAGGATTGCCGGGCACAGGTTCGGAAAATACTCAGGCTCTGGTGATTGCCGACATCGTGCTGTGCGTCATGGAACTGGCTAAGGCGCACCTCGAACGGGGCGAGGATTGCCTCGATCTTCTCGACGAAGGGGCTCGCGATCGATCCGGAGAAATGGCTCTTGCACTGGTTGCGGGGGTGAGCGTTGGCGGCCGCGCAGATATTCGAACCGGCCATGGCGATCTTTGGGAGGCTGGCGCCCCCGCCAGCACGGGTCTCAGTGACGCGGGCTCTATCGCCAGGGACAGGGCTAGGCTGTACTCGGCGCGGAACCTGGCCGGAGCAGAAGATCGCCAGCGCGCTCTATGGCGTCGCTGACCTGGGCGTCCGCCAGCATCGCGTCTTGAACCGTGGCCACCAGGCGCTGGAATTCCGCGCCTCCTATATCTTCGATGCCGAATTCGCGCGCCAGGCCTGCTTCCAGAAATGCCTTGAAGGCTTTGCGCCGCCGCTCCGGGTCATCCGGTGCGATGGCGGCAATCGATTGCGCGACCTGGGCGACCCACTGATCGGGCCGATCCGGTGTTGGTTTGGCGCCATTTCCGGCAAGCGGCTTCGTATCGGGCGCAATCGGGCGCTGCTGCAGCGCCAGGGTGTGTTCGCGGATTCGTGCCAGCAGGTCGACGGTTGGCGGGATGCGGGTCATGGCCGGGAACCGCGGCTCAGTTCAGGTTGCGGTAGGTCGAGACGAGGAAATGTGCCTGCGTTTCAGGGTCCGGCACATCCTCGTCGCGACCGCCCTCGGCCCGTGAAGCCGCTTCCGACGCCGCTGCGTCGGCACCGGGAGTATTCTTCGTGCCGGAGCCCAGGTGCAATTCGCCAACCCGGTCGATCACCATCTGCATGTCGCGATTAAGCGGCTGGTTTTCGGAATTGTGGGCGATGCCTTCGTGCAGCCAGTGGATCGCACTATCGAACTCGTCCCGAGCGAGGCATTCGAACGCCGTCTTGAACAGCTTCAACGGGTGCCGGTCGTCGAGCCGATCGAGCGCCCGCCACGTCGTCGACGCAACGGCCGGGCGGGCGCTGGTGAATTGGAGCAAGCCCAGCTGGAACCGCGCTATCGCCAGGTCCGGGGCGCGTTGCAAGGCGGCGATATAGGTGGCTTCCGCGCAATCATAGTCCTGCGCCTGCGCATAAGCGCCGGCTTGAAGCAGCAGGGTTTTGGGGTCTTCCGACACTTGGCCTGGACCGGCGCCGGGCGCCGTCGGCAATTCTGTGTTCTGGGGGTGGGTTTTCGCGAGCATGGCCAAATCTTTCCGCGGGGCGAACGGGCGGATTCGATCTTCTGGTTTTGGACAGAGAGGTTTTACTGCCCGCCAATTTGAGCTGCGCCGATGGTCAGGCTGCTACCTCGGCGAGATGGAGCTAGCCCGTGTGATTGCGGCGCCTCTCACCACTTATCCAGATAAGTCTCAAAATGTTTAGGCCAAAGAGGATTTTTATCGCACGTGCGGGCCGATCAATCCTTCAGTTCGTAATCGGCACTCGTGACCACGCGGACATTCTTGCGGGCGGATTTGGGATCGTCGCTATCGAGGCCAGGTGCGGTGATCTGAAAGCCGCCTTGCGAGGCGTTGCGGATCGACCCGACCCGGCTGCCGGAATCCCGGGCGAACTGCAAGGCGGCGTTTCGGGCATCCTTGGTCGCGGCGGCGGCAGATTTGCGGCGCGGCCGGGTTGCTTTCAGGGTTCCAACGGCGATGTTTGGTTCCAATTCACGGCTGGGACGCGCACCCTTGCATCCCACCAAGCTGCCGCTTGGCATTGCAGGGGAGCGCCGGCATGCCCACACAATTTGCGACCATGGTCCTGGCTGCGGGTGCGGTCTTGACGGCCGGTTCGGCGCTTGCCGGTGAGGATGCGGCCGTTCCGCTCCGGCTGATCGGCGATGCGCCGACGATGGGCGCCGGCGAGGCAAGGCGTTTCGTGATCGATGCGCGCGTGACCCAGCGCAATGGCTACCCGGAGATCAAGGGTTGGCTGGCCGCCCTGCCGCCCGAGACCGGATTCACCTTCATCGCCGGGTTTTGCCATCAAGGCGAAGCGTGCACCTTGGCGTTCTATCGCGAGACCCGCCGGATCCGGTTCACCGGTGACCTGCTCGCGTCGCAAGCCGAGATTGCCGGACGCTTCGAAATCTCGGCCGGCCGAGGCGGCGAGGCGGGCGAAGGCGTGGTCACGTTCACGCCCTTCACCGACGCCGTGCCCGGAATCGGCACGCTGGTGCAGCTCGATGCCGTCGATTCGCCCGGTTTGAACGATCTTCTGCTCTGGAACGCGCCGACGGCGGTGCTCAATGTCAGCGCCGGGCCAATCGATGAAGTGGATCGGGAGCTCTTGGCCCAATGGCAGGTTGCGCAAGGCCGGCCGGGCACCGGCCTGCTGTTGACCTCGGATTTGGAGCAGCTGACCCGGCATCGGGCGGTGCAGCAGAAGGCCCTGGGCTGGACTTTGGTCGCGGCGGCCGACAAGGGCTGGTCCGCGGGCTATCCGGCGGCGCTGATGCATCCGATCGGTGGCACGGGTACCGAGCAGCGCTTTGCCAGCGCCGATGGCAATGCCCATTTGACCATCGCGATCGATGCGCCCGTCGACCAGGCCGGCCTGGACGGCATGATCCAACAGCTGATCGAGGATCCCGCGGGCAAGCGCACCGATATGCATGTCGACGGCAAGGGGCCGGACCAGGCGATCAGCTATGTCGAGCGCCGCAGGATGGTGACCCAGATCTATCGCAATCGACCGGCCGGCCTGGCGCGGCTGGTCTTCTCCTACCCCGAGAGAAGCAAGGTCTATGCCGATATAGCACCGCTGGTGAGCCTGTCCCTGGCCGTCGCCGACGACGTCAGGCCGGCGCCCTGACCGGGCTCAGTGTCCGCCCGCGTCGGGCTGGCCCTGAACCGCTGCCTTGCACCACCATTTTACCGCTTCCGCCGTGTCCCAGAAGCCGCCGGGGGCGGCGTCGGGCCGGGCCGATCGACAGCGGCGCTTCACGGCGTCACATAGCGATCGGCGCGGCGCAAGCCGGGGAAGACCCTTGTCCAGAGGAGAATCACCACGATGGTCGCGACGCCCCCGGCGACGACGGCCGGGACCGTCCCGATGGCGGCGGCCAGCATGCCCGATTCGAAGGCGCCGAGCTGGTTCGAGGCGCCGATGAAGACGCCTTCGGCGGCGTTGACCCGGCCGCGCATCGCATCGGGCGTGTTGAGCTGCACCAACCCGTCGCGGATAACCATGCTGACCATGTCGGTGCCGCCGACAAAGGCGAGGGCGATCAGCGACAGCCAGGGCGATTGCGACAGCCCGAAAACGATGGTGGAAAACCCGAACCCCGCAACTGTGATGAGCAGCGTTCGGCCGATGCGGCGGCGCGGCGGATGCCGCGACAGGACAAACCCCGTGACGGCGGCGCCGAGTGCCGGGGCGCTGCGCAAGGCACCCAGGCCGAGCGGCCCCCAATGCAGGATCGTATCGGCATAGACCGGCAGCAGCGCCGTGGCGCCGCCGAACAGCACGGCGACGAGGTCGAGCGAGATGGCACCGGCGATCGTACCGCTCGCCAGGATGAAGCGCAGCCCGCCGAGCGCGTCGCGCAACGTCGGCGCGTGCCCTTCATGCACGTGTCGCTGGACGAAGAGCAGCGCCAAAGCGAGGGCGGAAATCATCGACATCGCCGCCGCGGCGGCGAAACTCGCTGCCGTACCGAACACGATCAACGCGCCGCCCGCCGCCGGCCCGCCGATGACCACCAATTGCCCCAGAGACGAAAACCGCGCCGAGGCCGCGAGATAGCGGTCCGGCGGCACGATGGCGACAAGCAGCGTGCGTTCCGCCGGGCTGCCGATGGCGCGGACGGTACCCTGGCACAGGATGATCAGGAGATAGAGCGTCACGGACGACATCTGCAGCATAACGAGGCTCAGGAAGGCGATCGACGAGAGCACGTCGCCGAGTGCTGCGAGGAGCGCGATCGTCTTGCGGTCGTGGCGATCGGCCAGATACCCCGCGACCAGCGCCAGCACGAAGGTCGGCAAGAAGGCGGCCAGCCCGACCAGGCCGAGATCGATCGTCGAATGCCGGATCTGGAAGACCTGCCAGGCGACTGCGACAGATTGCATCTGATAGGCGAAATCCCCGGACAGGGCGGCAGCCAAAAAGAAGCGGAAGGCGTGACGCCGGCGCCAGACGAGGCTTCCGGCGCCGGCTGGAGCAGGCTGGGCTGCTTCCCCCATCATGCCGTCCCTTTTTCGAGGCGGCAGCGGCAACTGATTTTCATCCCATTCTCCGAGGCGAAACACGACGGACACGAAAGGCATGCGCCGGGTCGCACACATCATCGAGATACCCGGTCCTGGCGCGCGGGTCGATATCATCGGTCGCTTCGGCACGAGCGACGGGACCTGTTCCCCGATGTCATACCAACAGCCCCAGGCGCTTGGTATAAGGCTGCTTGGTGGTCATGACGGGAGGATCTGAGCGTGCCGACAGAATTGCTCGATGTCCGCCAGATGAGCGAAGCCGATCGTCTGGCGATCGCCGCCGGCACGCCAGCCGTCGTGCTCATGGAAAATGCCGGCAAATCCGTTGCCCGCGAAATCCAGCGGCGCTGGTCGGCGCGCCCCGTCACGGTGCTCTGTGGACCTGGCAACAATGGCGGCGACGGGTTCGTGGTCGCCCGGCATCTGGCCGATGCCGGATGGCCTGTCCGCCTCGCCTTGGTCGGCGCCATCGAGCATTTGAAGGGCGAAGCTCGCCATCACGCGGAACTCTGGACCCAGGCCGTCGAACCGCTGTCGTCTGCGGCACTTCAGGGTGCCGAACTGGTGGTCGATGCGATCTTCGGCGCCGGGCTCAGCCGCGCGCTGGACGGTCCGACCGCCGAAACCTTGGCAAACGCCGCGCGGATGAGGCTGCCGATCGTCGCCGTCGATGTCCCGAGCGGGGTGATGGGCGATACCGGCGAAACCGTGGGCGCCGTGGCGGCGGTGCTGACCGTCACCTTCTTTCGGAAGAAACCCGGCCATTTGTTGCTGCCCGGCCGGGCGCTGTGCGGCGAGGTCGTCGTCACCGATATCGGCACGCCGCTCGCCGTTCTGGCGGAGATCGCTCCCAATACCTTCGAGAACGATCCGGCGCTCTGGCTCGCCGATCTGCCGCGACCGGAGGACGGCGGCAACAAATACACGCGTGGCCATGCGCTGATCTCCGGCGGCTACCCGATGACCGGCGCCGCCCGGATGGCAGCGCGCGCTGCGGCACGGGCCGGCGCCGGGCTGGTGACGATCGCAGTGCCCGAGGTAGCCCTTCCCATCTATGCCGCCGCCCTGACCAGCATCATGGTTCACCCCCTGGCGGCGCCGGAGGATTTTACTCCCCTGCTCAACGATCGTCGGATCACGGCCATGTTGATCGGACCCGGCGCCGGGGCGGGCGCGGCGACCCGTGCCCGCGCGCTGGCCATGCTGGCGACCGGCCGGCCGACGCTGCTCGACGCGGATGCGATCACGGCCTTCAAGGACGATCCGTCCTTGCTCGATGCCGCGATTACCGGCCCCTGCGTCATGACACCCCATGACGGCGAGTTCCGGCGCGTCTTCGACCCGAGCGGCGACAAGCTTACGCGCACCGGTGCCGCTGCGCACCGCAGCGGCGCCGTCATCGTGCTGAAAGGCGCCGACACGGTGATCGCAGCGCCGGATGGTCGGGCCATCATCAACGCGAACGCACCGCCGAGCCTGGCGACCGCCGGATCGGGTGATGTGCTGAGCGGGATCGTGCTCGGACTCCTGGCGCAAGGCATGGCACCGTTCCTGGCCGCGGCGGCCGGGGTCTGGCTGCACGGCGCGGCGGCGACGGCGTTCGGCCCCGGCCTCATGGCCGAGGATCTGCCGGATCTCCTGCCGGGCGTATTTCGGCGCCTCTTCGAGCCCGGATGAGCCGACCCGCCGCCAAAATTCGAGGATAGCCTTGTCCAGAAACCCATCCGTGCTGTTCGTGTGCCTCGGCAATATCTGTCGCTCGCCGCTGGCCGAGGCGGCGCTGCGCGCCGAACTGGCCCGGATCGGGCTGGAGATCGAGGTCGATTCGGCCGGCACGGGCGATTGGCATGTCGGCGAGCCACCGGATCGGCGGGCCCAGGCGGTGGCGCGGCGGCACGGCATCGAGATCGGCGGGTATCGTGCGCGGCAGGTGCAGGTCGAGGATTTCCGGCGGTTTTCCCTTATCGTGGCCCTCGACCGCCAGAACCGTGCCACGCTCGAGGCGATGCGTCCGGCCGATGCCACGGCCACGCTCAGCTTGCTGCTCGACCATGTCGAAGGGCGCAAGGGCGAAGCGGTCGCCGACCCCTATTATGGCGACGAGGCCGGCTTCGAGGCGACCTGGACGGAAGTCATGCTCGGCGCAGGGGCCCTGCTGCAGACCCTGACGCGGGGCGAGTGACGGCGCTGGCCGCGGCACGCATGTTGCACCCCAGACAGCCGCGTCAGCGGCATCGACATAAGGTCGATGGCCGAGATGCCAGGGTCATCGCATGCCGCACTGCTTCTCATCATTTTGGCGCCGAACTCACCAAGGCGGAAGAACCCCCGCGGCGGCGCCTGCGCTCTCCCGCTGGTCGATCGGCTTGGCCGTCATTGCGATCGCAGCCGTTCTGGCCTGGCCGTCGGGCGGCAGGGCGGCGACCGCGGTGCGGCTGTCCATCCGTGTCGTCGTCGTGACCACTTTCGAGGTCGGCAAGGATACCGGAGATGCGCCCGGGGAGTTTCAGGACTGGGTCGAACGCTACCCGCTGCCCGCGATTCTGGCGTTTCCGCAAGGCTTCCGGGATCTGCGCTACAATGCCCGAGACCATGTCCTGGGCATCGTGACCGGCGTCGGCAAGGCCCATGCCGCGGCATCGATCACGGCGCTGGGGCTCGATCCCCGCTTCGATCTCAGCAAGGCCTATTGGATCCTGGCGGGTATCGCCGGCATCGATCCGGCCCAGGGCTCGATCGGGTCGGCCGCCTGGGCCACCCATATCGTCGATGGCGATCTCGCCTATGAGATCGATGGGCGCGAGGTGCCGGCAGCGTGGTCGACCGGTATCCTGCCCTATGATCGCGACCAGCCCTTTCAGCCGCCGGCGCCGGCGCGCGACTCTGAGAACG
>Ga0302314_10008522_pt1 | contig 18228 bp, 8 predicted proteins | sample III_Palsa_N2_3_FD_200533 | JGI IMG/M metagenome (GOLD analysis project Ga0302314, IMG submission 200533) | Peat permafrost microbial communities from Stordalen Mire near Abisko, Sweden - III_Palsa_N2_3 | ecosystem: Environmental > Terrestrial > Soil > Palsa > Peat permafrost | place: Sweden...
TGTTCTTTGCCTTGTACATCGCGGCGTCGGCGGTGGAGAGCAGGGTCTCTCTGGTAGCGCCGTCCTCGGGGTAGACGGCAAAGCCCACGCTGGCCGAACCATGCAGTAACGCGCCGTCGATCTCAAACGCCCGGTCGAAGCAGCGTTCCAGGCGGTGCGCGACTTCCTCGACAACGGCGCGGCTGCGCACCATGACGGCGAGCGCGGCAAATTCGTCGCCGCCCAGGCGCGCCAGCATATCGCCGGAGCGGAGTTGCCGCTTCATGCGCAGCGCCACTTCCTGCAGGTAGAGGTCTCCCACCTGGTGGCCGTAGCGGTCGTTTACCTGCTTGAACTCATCCAGATCGATGTAGATCAGCCCGAAGATGCAGGCAGTCTGGCGCGCTTCGTCGATGACCTCGTCGAGTCGCTTCTCCAGCGAGAAGCGGTTATGGATATCGGTGAGCAGATCGAAGCTGGAGCGGCGCACGAGGTCGGTGTGCAGCCGGCGGGTTTCAATGGCGAGGGTGGCGAGGGCCGCGCCGAGGGCGAGCGCCTTGGCTTCGTCCGATTGCGGTTTTGCCAGCGGGTCAAAGGCGGCGTAGATGGCGCCCAGCGCGGAGCCTGCGCGCGCGGGGATCGGCTCCGCGACGACGCGGAAGGCGGAGAGCCGGGACGGGCAGTTGCCCAGCCGTGCGCCGTCGGCGACCTGGCACCAGCACGCCGCGCTGTGCAGCATGAACGACACCAGCTCCGTGATTTCCTCGAGGATCTCCGTGAGCGGCCGGGCTCCGTTGATGTCTTCCAGAATCCGGCTGCGCCGCAACTCGATGTAAGCCAGGCCGGCGGTCTGGCGGCGCACCTTGCGCTCCAGGAGCCAGCCTCTGGCGCCTACCGTAAATATCGCCGCCAGCAGTAATCCGACCAGAATGGTGAGGTTGCGCACGCTCATCCAGGAGGGCTCGGCGACCACGTCGACGTCGTCAAAGGAGCGGAGAAGGATGTTGAAGGGCACCTCCTGCTCGCCGGGATCGATGGTGCTGGCCTGCGCCACCATGCAGATGCCGGTGACGCGAACGGTGGCGCCTGCCGGGATCTCCTTCATGGGTGGCAGCGCTGCGCCGGCGGGCGGATGCCGGTATAGCGCGGTAAAGAGCCTGCCGTCGGACGACAGCACAAACTCGTCCTGGGAGTCGGCCCGCACCGCGGCTACCACCTGGCCCTCAAACGAGACGAGGTCGTTCTGATGGCCGTCGGTGTCGCCGCTGTTCCAGATGGCCAGCTGGCGCCAGGTTGCCTTTTGAGCGGTAACCGGCGCAAATATTCTTCGGTCTTCGATCTCGCCGTCGGTCAAGAGCAGGTAGTTTGAGCGTGCATCGGGATAGCCGGTGGCATCCGCGACATCGCCAATGCGCAGCGCAGTGCTGGCATGGGTGGAGATCCATACGCTCTGGTTGCCATCCTGCAGCACCACCGCGGTGCCGGGCTGATAGTAGGTAATGGCGCCGTGCACCCTTACCCTGCGGGTGAGGTCGTGCACGGAATAGCTGGAGAGGATGTCTTTCATCGGCGTTACAGGCAGTGAGCCGGGGCTGCTGCCGGCTTGCGTTACGACTTTCAGGTTCGACAGGGCAGGGACCTCCAGCAGGATTCCCGTGAGCTGCATCTTGCTGTCGAATTTCCCCGAGACTACGCCGGTGACTTCCACGCCGGCGTCGAGCAGATCCTCGAGGGTGGCGGCGTCGCCGCCCGGAGCGGCTGCGTCGATGAATCCGCCGTCCATCAGCAGCTTGAGGTAAGTCCCGTGCATATTGGCGAAGTTTACGGTGTCGGCGCTGCGGACCGTGGCCCGCACAGTGACCAGCATGCAATCGAGCTCACCGCGGATCAGTTTTCCAAAGTCGGCAAGCACAGGCGCCGGTGTAGCGCCGTGATGAAGCACCGTAACGCTTTCCCCGAGCACGTCGGGGGTGAAGCTGTCCCGCGTCTTTCCATGCACCACCACCCGGTCTCCCAGAGTCAGATTCTGATTGGGCGTGGTCTCGACGTAGATGGCCTGGCCGGCCTCCTGGACGAACAGGTCGATATCGGTCTTTGAGTAGTAGGTGACAGTGGCTTCAAAGGCCACGGGCAATCCGGCGGCAGCCTCGGCGCGGCTGAGCGAATGGATGGCGTGGAGCGTGGTCAGGGGGGCGGGCTCAGCTGCGCGCGCGGCCCAGACACAGCCCAGCGCCACCGCCATCACGGCAGACAGCCTCTTCATCTGAAAAAGACCGGCTGCGGGAGAGATCATCTGGATTGTCCTGGCCTCCTTCCGTTGAAAAGAGCGTTCCACACAGCGCACGTCCATCCTGGTAGCCGGGCCTTCGTGGCAGAGCACGGACGGCCGGTTGGCATTGATTTTACACTTCGTAGCCCGGATGGAAATGGCACTTTCAGCGCAGGAGGATCGCGCTGGGGCCGAGTGAATCGTAACCCGCCAGGGGCTAAACAGGATGCGGAGAAAGGCAGTGCGCGGGCCGATTTGCCCGAAAGCAAGCCTCAGGAGCTAAAGCCCGGTGCTCATTCTGCTGGCTTTGTGTCGGGGTTAAGACCCCGACCTACCGTTTCGCGGTGCGCGATGCGAGTCTCCCGCAGCCTGAGGGAGCGGCCCACGCGGCTTCCTGTGCCTTAATCGACGAGATAGATGCTAGTGTGGCTCCCTGGCCGTCAGCCCCTCCTCCCAGCGCAGGGCGGGGTATTCGGCGGGGGAGTGGCGGGAATTCTTGACCACATACATGGCCGCGTCGGCGGAGGAGAGCAGGCTGTCGCGGGTGAGGCCGTCGTCGGGATAGAGCGCGGCGCCCACGCTGGCTGATCCGTGCAGCACGACTCCGTCCACATCGAAGGGCTCGTCGAAGCTGCGGGCCAGGCGCTCGGCCATCTCTGCCAGGTCGGCGCGATTGCCCACGATGGGCGCCAGCGCGGCGAACTCGTCGCCGCCGAGCCGCGCCAGCACATCGCCGGCACGCATCTGGCGCTTCATGCGCCATGAGACTTCCTGGAGGTACAGGTCGCCGGTGTGGTGTCCGTAAAGATCGTTGACCTGCTTGAAGTCGTCGAGGTCGATGTAGATCAGGCCGAAGATACCGCCTCGCCGGCTGGCATCGGCGATCAGCGCGTCCAGGTGCTTGTCTAGGGAGAAGCGGTTGTGGATGTCGGTGAGCATGTCGAACTCCGAGCGATGAAGCAGGTCGGCGTAGAGGCGGCGCGTCTCGATGGCCAGCTCCGCCAGGCCCGCGCCCATCGTGAGAGCCTCTGCCTCTGCCGGGGACGGGGGCATGTCTGCGGCGAGGCCGGCATAGATCGTCCCCAGCGGCGGACCCATTCGCGAAGGAATTTTCGCCTGGGTGAGGCGCAGTGCAGAGGTGTCGGAAAGGGCGTTTCCGGGGCTCGCGCCGCAACTCATCTCGCACCAGCAGGGCGCACCGGCCAGCTTGGACGAAACCAGCCCCTCGATCGCCTGGATAATTTCACCCAGGGCGCGCGAGCCGTTGATGTCCTCGAGGATCAGGCTGCGGCGACGCTCCAGGGCTGCCTCGGCTTCGATCCGCGCCGACGCTGCCGCGGTTTGCAACCGCACTTTGCGCTCCAGCGTCCAGCTCCTGAAACCGGCCGCCACCACGCCGAGGAACAGAATGCCGGCCAGGATGGCGAGGTTTCGAACCGTCAGCCAGCCGGGAGAATCGATCACGGCAATATCGTCATAGGAGCGCAGCAGGATGTTGAAGGCTTTGTCGTAGTCGAACGGATTGGAGCTGCCGGGAACGCACACGCCGGTCAGGCGCAGTCTCGATCCCAGCGGAATCCGCATCATGGGCGGAGTGGCCTGCAGGCTGGGAGCGGCAGGATGGCGGTAGATCGCGGTGAGCAGCTGACCGCCGGAGTCCAGCACATATTCGTCCTGCGATGCCTCCCGCACCTCGGTCAGCACCATTCCCTCGATCGAGACCAGGTCGAAGATGTTCTGGCTCATGGAGAGCTGGCGCCAGGTAGCGGATTTCGGGCTCGCCGCCGCCTGCATGCCGCTGTCGCGGATCTCACCCAGCGTAAGCGCCAGAAAGCCGCTGTGCGAATCCGGAAATCCGGTTGCGTCCGCAATATCGCCAATATGGATCGGGTCCCGGGTCTTCGTGGTGATCCACAGGCTCCTGGCGCCATCCTGCAGCACCACTGCCGAGCCGGGCTGGTAATACGTGATGGTTCCCCGTACTCTCACCCTGGGAGTCAGATTCTGCACATGGTACCCGGCCAGCGCCCGGTCCATGGCAGTCAGCGGCAGGGTCCAGGGCGCTGCGGCGGTGTGGGCCAGCACCTTCACCCCCTCGAGCGACATGAGATGGAGCAGGACTCCCGTCTGCTGCATTTTGCCGTCAAACTTTCCCGACACCGTTCCGGTCAGCTGAACGTCGGCATCGAGCAGTCCGCTCAGCGGCGCCGCATCGTCGCTGTCCACCACCGCGTCAATGTCTCCGCCGGGAGTGAACATCTGGAGGCTGATGCTGGGGCGGTCCGAGCTCAGTACAACGTCTGCCGCGCGCACCTGGGCGCGCACCGTCACCAGGGCGCAATCGTGCGCCGCGCGAATGAGCTCGGAAAACACCGCCGGCACGGGTCTTGGCAGCGGGCCGTGGCGCAGGACAGTGATGTCGCGGCTCTCGACAAAGGGCCGGAAGCTCTCATGGGTCTCGCCGCGGATCAGGAGCCGGTCGCCGGGCTCGAGGTTCGCATCCGTGGTGGCCTGGATATAGATGGCGGAGCCGCCATCCTGGACGAACATGGTCTTTTCATAGCTGCGGAAATAGGTCAGGGTAGCTTCGAACTCGACCGGCAGCGCGTGGCTCGCCTGGGCATTGGTAAGCGCGCACATCTCCCGCAGGGTTCTGATCGGAACAGGATCCGCCGCCCATCCAGCGTGGGCGCCGCCGAGCATCAACGCCGCGAGTGCAAACAGCCATTTCATCCCGTCGATTCCGGTTGCGATCACGCCGCAACGGAGCCCCCGGTGGGTTTATCGGCGGGCTTGGCGGATTCGATTACATGACATTGGGTCGATGGGGGAGAATTTGGAGCGATGGTCGAACACAAGGCCGGGAATGGCAATTTTTCAGGGGGTCAGAAGCCGTGCTCTGGTACAAAGCCTCCGGTCAATGAGTCTTTCCGCAGGCTGTAAAGCCCGGTGCTCATTCTGCCGGCTTTGGGTCGAGGTTAAGACCCCGACCCGCCTTTCTGTTGCCTCGAAAGGCCTTATGCCGGCGTCAGGGCGGGGGCGATGTGTTGCGCGGTCGATTCCTGGCCGGTGGAGAGGCGGGTGAGCGTGAGGACGGTGATGTCGTCGTCCTGGCCAAAGGTGACCGCGGCTTCAGTGGCCTGCGCGGCGCTGGGGTTGGTGGCAAACAGGGTCTCAAGGCGGGTGAAGCTGTAGAGCTCGCCGGAGGGGCTGCGCGCCTCGAGCAATCCGTCGGTATAAAGGGCGAGCCGGTCGCCCGCGGCCAGGTAGACGACGGTCTGGGGGTAGATGGCTCCCGGATCGAGGCCAAGCGGCAGCGCGCCCGGCAAGTCCAGCTCGCGATGGTTGAGGAACGGGGCCGGGTGGCCGGCGCTGGAAACGGTGCAGCAGCCGTTCTCTTCCACGCGCATGGCGATGCCGGTGGTGAACCCGCCCTGGAGCCTGCCGCAGAGGCGCTGATTGAGCTCGGAAAGCAGATCGGCGGGCGTAGCGACCAGGTGGGCCAGCGCCCGGATCACGCCGACGATGAGTGAAACCGTCATGGCTGCCTTGAGCCCCTTGCCGCTGACGTCTCCGAGGACGATCAGCGTGGCGCCGTCCTCGAGCGGGATGATCTGGAAGAAGTCGCCGCCCACCTCGAGGGCCGGCTTGTAGGCGCTGGTGACGGCAAAGCCGGGCAGCGACGGCAGGCTCTCCGGCACCAGGACCTGCTGCAGCTCGCGGGCGTTTTTGAACTCCTGCTCAAGGGTCGACTCGCGCCGGCGGTGCTCCACCGAGTAGCTGTAGACCGCGTAGACAATGGCAAACAGCAAGAGCGTGCTCGAGAGCGTGGAGGCATTGATGTCATTGCCGTTCAAGGTGAACAAGGGCGCCGTCAGCCGGTCGGTGAAGGTCCAGTGGGTGTAGCGAATGCCCTCGAGGCCCATGGATTCGGCGACGCCCAGCATCTGGGTGATGAAGGCAAAGATGGCAACCAGCCATCGCGCCGGATCGAGCCGCTGGCGGCGCGCGACTGCAACGATAACGAGCACCAGCGCCAGCACCTCGGTGAGTGTGAAGATGCCGGTGAGGACGGCATCGACCCACTGGGCGGCGGGAATGGCGTGGCCGGTCCAGTCCATGCCGGTCAGGATGCCGTCGAGCGTGGTGGCGGCGAGTCCGACGACGGCGACAATGCGGGTGAGCCGCACCAGGCGCGGCAGGTCGCTGAGCTGCAACAGCCACAGCAGGAGAAACCAGAGCGAGACATCGGCAAAGCCGTAGACGGGCTGCTGGAGGGCGCTGACCATCCAGGCTGGCCAGGGAATGCGCAGTCCGCCGAGGAGCAGGGTGAGGGGCGGCGCCAGGCAAAAGCCGGCCATCCATAGCAGCACCCATTGGCCGCGGTCGCGCAGCCACGCCAGCAGGCTGAGCAGGCACACCAGCGCGTAGAGCGAAAAGAGGCCAAACGAGAATTGGTTGCGCCGCAGCCAGCGATAGTCCCAGGCGGCTTTGCGGGCCTCAACGGCGGCTGAGGCGCCCAGATTCGGCGGCCCCTCAAAGCCGCCGCCAGTGGCCAGATCCGACGACCACAGGGGCGCTTTCCAGACGCGAAGGGCCAGCACGCCGTCGTGCGCCGGTCCCAGCCCTAACGTGGGCGCCGAGTAGTTGGAGGGCCAGGACGGATGCGGCGGGAGCTTGCCATTGCGGCCCACGAACATGCCGTTCCAGTAGACCTCGTAGGCGTCGTCGATGTAGTCGAAGACCAGCGCGATTTCGGGCGGCGGCGTGGACGCGGGCGGAAAGGCGATGTGAATGCGGTACCAGGCAAAGCCGGTGTAGCTCTCGTGGCCCTGCGCGCCCCAGCCCTGTTCCGCGCTGAGCTGCTCCCACGCGGAGTCGTCGAAAGCCGGCGCGGCCCAGGCCGGGTCGTCGCCAGTGTGAAACTGCCACGGTCCCACCAGCCGCACCGTTCCCGTGCCGAGTCCCTCGATGAGCATGGGCTGCACGGAAGCCGGCGCCGGAGTTGCGGCGGCCGGCAGTGCGGACAGAACGGCGATCAGGAGGGGAAGCATCCGGCTGGCGAAGCGCGGACCGTGGTCGAACATATCGACAGCATACTCCGGGCCTGCGGGCATCCGGGAGTTGTTTTCAGGCCCCCGCCAGCATCGGCGCCGTATGCAGGGCCGTCGATTCCTCGCCTGTCGCCAGCCGCGTCAGGGTCAGCACGGTGATGTCGTCGTCCTGGCCGAAATTCACTGCGGCCTCAGTGGCCTGGTCGGCGCTCGGGTGGGTGGCGAAGAGGGTTTGCAGCCGCTCAAAGCTGAACAGCTCGCCGGAGGGGTCGCGCGCCTCAAGCAGGCCGTCGGTATAGAGAGCGAAGTGGTCGCCCACATCCAGGCGTAGCGTGGTTTCTTCATAGCCGGTGTCCGGCTGGATGCCGAGCGGGAACGCGCCAGGCACGGCCAGTTCGCGGTGATTGAGAAACGGCGGCGGATGGCCGGCGCTGGCCAGGGTGCAGTTGCCGGCCGCGTCAAGGCGCATGGCAATGCAGGTGGTAAAGCCGCCCTGGAGGCGGCCGTACAGACGCCGGTTGAGCCCTGCCAGCACCTCGGCCGGGCTGGTGGTGAACTCCGCCACCATGCGCACTGCCCCCACAATCAGCGCCACCGCCATTGCCGCTCTGAGGCCTTTGCCGCTCACGTCTCCCAGCACGATCAGGGTGACTCCGTCTTCCAGCGGAATGATCTGAAAGAAATCGCCGCCTACCTCCTGGGCGGGCCGGTAGGCGCTGGTGACGGCATAGCCAGGCAGCGAGGGCAGCGCCTGGGGCACCAGCACCTGCTGCAACTCGCGCGCGTTTTTCAGCTCTTGCTCGATGGCGCGCTGGCGCCTGCGGTCTTCAATCGAGTAGCGAATCACGGCATTCCCCATGGCGAGGAGCAGCAGCAGACGGGACAGCAGCCGCGCATTCACCGGATTGCCCGCCAGCGTGAACAGGGGCACATGCATGCGCGCAGTGAGGGTCCAGTGGGTGTAGCGAATGCCCTGCTCGGCTGCGGTGCTCGTTACATAGATCATTTCTGTGAGCCCGGCACAAACAGCGACCAGCCAGCTGGCCGAGTCCGGGCGGCTTTTTTTCATGATGGCCGCGGCGAGCAGAACGATGGGGAACGCCTCAATTGGGGTGAAGATGGCGGTGAGGGCGGCGTCGGCAAGCTGCATAGGGTGCGGGGGCAAGACACCCCAGAACCCTGCAACCAGTCCGTCGAGGGTGAAGGCGATGGCGATGAGGATGGAGACAGCGCGAGTGGCGCGCGCCATGGCTCGGTCATCCTGCAGGTTGAGCAGCCAGAGCAGCACATACCAGAGTGCGACATCCTGCAACGCCAGCACCGGCTGGGTGAGGCCCTGCGCCAGCTGGGAGGGCCAGGGAATCCTGAAGCTCTGCAGCACCGAGGCCATCATCGGCGTAATGGAGTAGGCGGCCATCCAGAAAAGGAGCGACTGGCTGCGGTCGCGCAGCCACATGAGGAAGCTGAGCACGGCGGCCAGAGCGTAGAGCGCGGTCATGCCAAACTGAATCTGCCTGCTGCGCAGCCAGCGGTAATCGAGCGTGGCCTTGCTCGCCGCGATGGCCTTTGGCGAGCCCAGCACCGGCACTGCCTCAAAGCCGCCCAGCGTATCGGGATCGTTGGAGCCGAGCGGCGCCTTCCATACGCGCACAGCCAGCACTCCCGCGCGGATGGGGCCCAGCCCGTAGGTTTGCGCAGGCTGAAACGGATACCACACCGGGGCAGGTGGGAGCTTGCCGTTGTGGCCGATCGGCTGCCCGTTCCAGTAGAGATCGTAGGCATCGTCGACGCCGTTGAGCAGCAGCAGAAAGTCCGGCGCTGCGCCGTCGGCCGGCGTGAGGGCAATGTGGCGGCGGTACCAGCCGAATCCCACGTAGGACGGGTGCCCCTGTGCGCCCCAGGACTCATCGGCCGTGAGCTGCTCCCAGCCGGAGTCATCGAAGCCTGGCGCGGCCCAGGCCGGATCGTCGCCCAGGTGGAATTGCCAGGGCCCGTCCAGGTCCGCCGCGCCCTTGCCAAGTTCGTTCAACACCAGCACCGGAGCTGCCTTGGCCGGCGCGGAAGGGGCAGACGGCAACGGCTGCGAGCAGGAAAGGGAAGCAGCAGCGGCAACGGCCAGGAACGGAACCATGAGGCGGATGACGCGCGAAGGGCAAGATCCCATGGCGCCAGAATACTCTGCGTATGCGCGAAAACAAATGACAGGTTCAGGTTGAACTCGGCGCGGCCCTCAATCGATGCGCGCAGCGTCCGTGGCGCTGGCCGCCGGGCTCGCCGTACAGATGCGGTCGCGGCCGGCCTGTTTAGCCTCATAGAGCGCCCGGTCGACCGCCGCCATCAGCTCATTGCTCAGCCCCTTGCGCGCCGGCCAGGCGGTAGCCACTCCCTGGGTGACGGTTACCCGGTCAGACACCGGCGAACCGGGATTGGGAATCTGCAGGCGGTGCACGGCGGCGTGAATCTGCTCGGCGATGCACAGCGCCCCCTCAGGCCCGGTGTCGGGCAGCACCATGACAAATTCGTCACCACCGTAGCGCGCGGTCAGGTCCGCCGGACGGCGCGCAATCCGGCTCAACTCGGCGGCGACGGCAATCAATGCCCGGTCCGCAGGTCCGTGGCCCGCGCCGTCGTTCAATCCCTTGAAGTGATCGATGTCGATCAGCACCAGCGAAAGTGGCTGGCCGGTGCGGGCCGCACGGTTCCATTCATGCTCAAACTGCGCGTCGAGGTGGCGGCGGTTGGCGACGCCGGTCAGCCCGTCGGTGCGGGAGAGCTTTTCAAGCTCGGCCGTGCGCTCCTGTACGCGCAACTCCAGTTCCGCAATGAGCCCGTCGCGCTCTGCCTCAACCTGCTTGCGCGCGGTGATGTCTTCGATGACCGAGATGAAGTAATCGGGACGCCCATTGCTCTTGCGCACCAGCGCGACTGTCAGGTTGACCCATACCACACGCCGGTCGCGAGTCAGATAGCGCTTCTCCATTGCATAGGCGGGCTGGTCACCGCGCAGCAGCGCGCGCAGCATCGCCATGTCGGTGTCGAGGTCGTCGGGGTGGGTGATGTCGGCAAAGGTCAACTGGAGCAGCTCTTCGCGAGTGTAGCCCACGATCTCGCAGCAGCGGCGGTTCACATTGAGCCACTTGCCGCCAGTGCCCACGTGCGCAATGCCCACCGCGGCCTGCTCAAACGTGGCGCTGAACCGCGCCTCGCTGGCCGCCAGCCGATCGACCCATTCGGTGACGTCGATGTTGAGGCCGTGGATGCTCAGGGCGTTGCCGGGCCCGCGCACGACCCTGCCGTAGCCGATCACCCAGATGGACTGGCCGTCTTTGCCTGCGACCCGAAACTGCTCGCGAAAGCCGGTCTCGGTTTCTAGCGCTTTGTCGACCGCGGCCTCCATGCGGCCGCGGTCGTCCGGATGCACCATTTCGACCCAGGCGGCGGAGGTATCGATCTCGCTGGCCGGCCGCGCATAGATGTCCGATTGGCCGGACGTCCAGCGCACCTGGTCCGCGGAGACGTTCCACTCCCACGTCGCCAGGCGCGCATCCCCGATCGCCATCTGAACCAGTTGCGGATCCAAGGTGTACATCGCACTCACCTGCCGTCCGCCGGGGATGCGGATTGTTTTGTTCGCTCTATTGGCGCATGAGGAGAGGACGATCGTCAAGATGAACTATGCGCAGCGCCCATCCTTGTATACCCCGGCAATCATGCCGTTTCGCCAGGGGCGACGCATATAAATTCCCCAGCGTTGGCAAAATGTGTCAAAACGCTCTTTGAGACCGCAAATTGGACTTCCTCCAGCCCTGCGGAACGAGAGAAATCCTTCCCGGGGAAGCAAATAGGGCGCCATTCATGGTCCAGGATGGGCAGGATTTACTTAAGTCGGAATGCCAAACCGTTCTCCGAGGACCAATCAAGTAATTGTTTGTCTCAAGATTCGATATGCGTCGGCCCTGCCGGCACAGCGATTCCGCTATACAGCCGTTATCAAATTACGGTATGCTCGCGATAGCGGGGATTCCATGCATCTGCACGCAACCCACGGATCGCTGAGCGCGCCGGCTTCACGGCGGTGGTCGCGGTCGCGCGCGCAGTGCATCTGCCCGCGCAAGCACTTGCGCGTGCTGCCCACCCGCACTCGACCTAGCCTCTTCGGCGGCGACTAGTTCCTGCTCCGCCGAAGACCGCGCGCCCGCATTGTCGTCCTGCTGCAATCGGGCGAACTCTCTTTTTTTTGAGAGATTCATCCCTGGAAACGCGGGTCCTTCGGCTGCGGCCGCTCCAGCCAGCCTCCGCTCAGGATGACAGCATTGTTGGCGAGGATGACAGCTTTGTGGTTGCTCAGGTTCACAGCTTTGTTGGCAAGGATGGCAGCATTCAAGTCAGCTCAGGACGACAGATCAATGTTCGATCGGGACGACAGCCCTTTCCCAGCCCTTTTCGAGGAGATACGATCATGAAAAATCAGGAACTGCACGCGCAATTCGGACCAAAGCTCAAGACCGCGCTGCCCGGCCCCCGCGCCAGGGCCGCTGTCGAGAAGGATGGACGGCTCATCTCGCCCAGCTATACGCGTTCTTACCCGCTGGTGGCCAGGAGCGGCCGCGGCATTTGCGTCACCGACGTAGACGGCAACGAGTTCATGGACTTTGCCGCGGGTATCGCCGTCACGTCCACTGGCCACTGTCATCCCGAGGTGGTTGCCGCAATTCAGAAGCAGGCGGCCGAGCTGATCCACATATCCGGCACCGACTTTTACCACGAGCCTCTCACCGACCTGGCCGAGCGTTTGTCGGCTGTGGCGCCCATGGCGGGGCCGCACAAGTTCTTCTATGGCAACTCGGGCGCGGAGGCTGTCGAGTGCGCGCTCAAGCTGGCCCGTTACCACACCGGGCGGCAGCAGGTGATCAGCTTCTTCGGCGCGTTTCACGGCCGCACCATGGGCGCGCTCGCCCTCACCGGCTCCAAGCCACAGCAGAAGCGCCGCTTTGCCCCGCTGATGCCGGGCGTGACGCACATCCAGTATCCCTACGCCTATCGCGGCACCAAGGGCGGCCCAGAGGAGCAGGACGCCTTCAACATGGGCTGCGCCCGCTATCTCGAGGAGAAGCTCTTCAAGACCATCCTGCCGCCGGAAGAGGTGGCTGCGGTGTTCATTGAGCCCATCCAGGGCGAGGGCGGCTACGTGGTGGCGCCGGACAATTTCCTGCGCGAGCTGCGCGACATCTGCACGCGGCACGGCATTCTGCTGGTAGCCGACGAGGTGCAGTCGGGCGCGGGACGCACCGGCAAGTGGTGGGCCATTGAGCACTCGGGCGTAGAGCCGGATATGGTGTGCATGGCCAAGGGCATCGCCAGCGGCATGCCTCTGGGCATCTGCATGACACGCGCGGAGATCATGGACTGGGTACCGGGCTCGCATGCCTCCACCTTCGGCGGCAACCCGGTGTGCCTGGCCGCGGCGCTCGCCACCATGGACGTGCTGGAGCGCGAGGGAATTGCCAACGCGGCGCGCGTGGGCGAGAAGATGCTGGAGCGGCTGCACGGCTGGAAGCGAACCCATCCGCTGGTGGGCGACGTGCGCGGGCGCGGCCTCATGATCGGCATCGAGCTGGTCAAGGACAAGGCCACGCGCGAACCGGCCCAGGCCCTGCGCAACCGGGTGGAGACGCTGGCGTTTGAGCGCGGCCTCATGATCCTGGGTTGCGGCGAGACGTCCCTGCGGCTGTGTCCTCCGCTCATCGTAACCGAGGACGAAGCCACGGTGGCGCTGGACATCCTGGAAGAGGCGCTCAGCGCGGTCGAGACGGAGCACCTCCGCACCCATGAACTGGCGGCGGCAACAGCCTGAGGCCGGCGTCGGGCTTGCCCTGCGCTGGGACGTTTCCTGCATATTTGGCCATGCACCGGAAAGATGCTGTTCCGGCGCATGGCCGCTCTCGCTCGGGCGATGGAAATCGCCATAGGCTTTTGTGGTTTCCCATCCTTGTGCAAGAAACGCACGAGGATAGGCCACCCAAAGTTTCGTTCACACTTGAGTCGAAAGCGGTTTAATGTGCGTGGCCGCGATGGCTGTGGCCGTGCTCGTCGCCGGCGCCGCTGGCCAGCTCTTCCATCGACACCACGCAGCCGTCCGTCACCTCGCAACATACATGCTCAAACTGGATCGTAGTGTGCGCAATGTCGAAGTGCGCGCGCAGCACGTGATTGAGGTTGAGCAGGATGCACGCGCTCTCCGACGGCGGAATGTCGTCGATGGTCACGTGGCAGGCCAGCGCGCGCGACTGCGAGCCCAGGCTCCAGACGTGCAGGTCGTGCACGTCGATCACGCCCGCGACGGCTTCCATACCGGCGCGGATGTCGGGCAGCGAGCAGCCGCGCGGCGTGCCTTCGAGCAGGATGTTGAGGGTCTCGCGCACGATGCCGAAGCTCGACCAAAGGATGAGCGCGGCGATGAGCAGCGAGAGCGCGGGATCGATCCAGTTGCGGCCGGTAAAGAGGATACCCGCGCCGCCGGCGATGACTGCGGCGGTGGAGAGCGTGTCGCCTGCCATGTGCAGGAACGAGCTGCGCAGGTTCACATCGCGGGCCACGCCCCACAACAGGACTGCGATCACGCCGTTCATCAGCACGCCGGCCGCGGCCACGATCATCATCAGGCGCGGCTGCACGGCCACGGGCGCGGAGAGCCGGTGCACGGCCTCGACGGCGATCCAGAGCGAGATGACGATGAGCGTGGCGGCGTTGACGAAAGCGGCCAGGACGCCGGCGCGCAGGTAGCCGAACGTCTTGGAATGGGTGGTGGGACGCGACTGGATGCGGACAGCGACAAAGCTCAGCAGGAGGGCAAGAAAATCCGACATGTTGTGGCCGGACTCGGACAGCAGGGCCAGCGAGTGGGCGCGCAGGCCGGCCACAAAGGTGACGACTACGTAGACGAGCGTGGCCACCAGCGAGATGCGGAGTACGGATTGTGTGCGGCTCGATCCCGGCGAAGCCGGCGCCGCGTGGACATGCATACCATAAGTGTAACCCGGGTTGGGTATAGGAGGCCACCACGCATGGAGAGAAGAAGTGCCGGCGCGCCGCCGTTTTCAAGCCTCCTTTCCCCCGCGATTCGCGCTCTCATGAGACATCATTGGCTGTCGGGCCGGTCAACACAGGAGCGCAGTTTGTAGCAAGGGCTGGCAGCGGGATACAATGGAGGTTTTACAAAACACTTCGGACTTGTCTGCTTGAGGAGATCGATTCGCGATGAATGAACCGGAGATTCTTGAGCGGCTGACCACGATATTCAAGGAAGTTTTCGACGACGAATCGATCAAAGTCGTGCGTGAGCTGTCGGCCAGGGATGTCGATGGGTGGGACAGCCTTGCGCATATTCGACTTATGCTTACTGTCGAAAAGACCTTCAAGGTGAGATTCTCGGCTGCTGAGATCGGAAAGCTGCAGAATGTCGGCGATCTCGTGGCGCTGATCGAAGCCAAGACTTAAGGGCGTGCCGAAAAAGGCCGAAGAACGGCGGGCTTCAGTGCCTGAGGGAATGCTTGCCGGATTTATCGCCCGCCGGGCCTTTTTCCGCAGCCTGTAAACCCCTATGCTGATACTGCGGCCTGTGCGGCAACACGGAATTCGTCTCCTGGTACAAGACGTGGCGGCATTTGAGTCTATTGGGGCAGCCTTGCAGGAAGCCCGCAGCGGGCGAACTTTGGGAAGCTGCCCTGCCGGCGATCTCGTCCACGCCTGCCCGAGCGGGCCAAGCAGTAAACCTCCCGGGACTGCAGGGATTCAATCCGATCGGACTCTGGCGAATGACCGCACTCTATTCTGAACTGCAATGGCTTGCTCCCGCGCCTCGCGACTTCGCGGAGCGGGTGAAGGCGCTGGCGGATGCGCCCAGGCCTGTGGGCCGCGAAATCCAATCGCTCGCGTCGCACGCCCTGAACCTGAACCAGCTGACGAAGCTGGCGAAGGCGATCGGCAGCGCTCGAGAGCCGGTTGCTTCCGAAGCCGGGGCACTCCTTCCTCTGACGCCATTCCGCCTGGCGGTTCTGAGCAATTCCACCATCGACATGATCTTGCCGGCGCTGGTCGCAAGCGCAGCCCGCCACGGCATCGCGCTTGAGATCATCCAGCCTTCCTACGACCAAGTGGCGCAGGAGGCTCTAACCCCTGATTCAAAGGTGAATGCTTCAAAACCGGATGCGGTCCTGCTGGCGCTGGACTTTCGCGCGCTGCCATTGAAGTTGTCTCCCGGAGACCCCGAGCTCGCCTCGGCCACCGCGCAGGGAGCGTTTGGCTATCTGCAGGCGCTGCGCGACGGCATCAAGGCCAATTCGAACGCCGTCTGCATCTTTCAAACATTCGCTCCTCCGCCGGAGACGCTCTTTGGCAGCCTGGATCGCGCGCTGCCGGGAACGATGCGATTCCTGGTGGAGAAGATCAACAGCGAGTTGGCCGCCTATGTTCTCGGTTCGGGCGATGTGCTGCTCGATGTGGCCACGCTGGCTGAGACTGTCGGCCTGGACGCCTGGCATAACCCGAAGCTCTGGAACCTGGCGAAGTTCTCGTTCTCCGACGAGTTGATCCCGCTGTACTCGGATCATGTTGGGCGGGTGCTGGCCGCTCTGCGCGGCAAAGCGCGCAAGGCCCTCATTCTCGACCTCGACAACACCGTGTGGGGCGGCGTGATCGGGGACGACGGGATCGAGGGGATCAAGATTGCGCAGGGCGATGCTTCCGGTGAGGCGCACCTGGCGGTGCAGCGCATGGCCCTGGACCTGCGCCAGCGCGGAATCGTACTGGCCGTGTCGTCGAAGAACGCCGATGCGGTGGCGCGGGAGCCATTTCTTAGCCATCCCGAGATGCTGCTGAAGCTGGACCATATTGCCGTGTTCCAGGCGAACTGGAACGACAAGGCGACCAACATCCAGGCGATTGCAGCGGAGCTTTCGCTGGGGCTGGACGCCATGGTGTTCCTCGACGACAACCCGGTCGAGCGCGGGCTGGTGCGCCAGTTGCTTCCCCAGGTTGCAGTACCGGAGTTGCCCGAAGATCCTGCATGGTATGCAAGAACGCTGGCGGCCGCCGGATATTTTGAGGCGCTGACTTTTGTAGGAGAAGATCGCCAGCGTACCGCTTATTACCAGGACAATGCGAGGCGCGCCAATCTGCAAAAGCAGGTGGGTGGGGTCGACGCCTATCTTAGGTCGCTCGATATGACCATCGCGTTTCAGCCGTTCGATGCGACCGGACGGGCGCGCATTGTGCAGCTCGTCAACAAGTCAAATCAATATAACCTGACCACCCGCCGCTACACCGAACCCCAGGTCGCTGAGATGGAGAGCGATCCCGCGATCTTCACGCTGCAGGTGCGGCTCAAAGATATATTCGGCGACAATGGCATGATCAGCGTGGTGATCTGCCGGCCCGGCGAGCCCGGCGCCTGGGACATCGATACCTGGCTGATGAGTTGCCGGGTTCTGGGGCGCAGGGTGGAACACATGGTGCTGCTCGAGATTCTTGAGCACGCGCGGTCTGCCGGAATTCAGAAGCTCACCGGGACGTATCTGCCCACCGATCGCAATGCGCTGGTCGTGGATCACTATGCCAGTCTGGGATTCACAAGGACAGACGAAGATAAATCGGGACTGACGCGATGGGAAATCCTGGTGGATGGGCCCGCCCCCGACCGCGCGCCCATGAAAATCGTGAAGCGTGGATTTGCGCCGGTTGCGGAGAAAACACTCGTATGAGCCAGATGGATGCAAACCAGCCGGACGCAGCGGGGGAGGCAAAGCTTCCGCGCCGCGACTGGGTTTTGCTGCCTCTGCTCAGCCTGTTCACGATTGCATTGATCAGCCTGTCTACGGAGTGGACTGCGCGGCGCGTATTTCCGCAGTACCCGGGAAACATCTATCAATGCATCGTCGGGGGCAACACTCCGGACGGAACACGGGGGGTGCCCAATTCCGTTTGCCGCGGCAATCGCGGCGACAGCCCGATCGAGGATTACCGGCTCAACAGCTGCGGACATCGCGCGGGGATGGAATGCGGGCCCAAGCCGCCGGGCACATACAGGATTGTGCTGCTCGGCGCATCCTTTGCGATCGGTGAGGGGGTGCCGATGGAGAAGACTCTGGCCGCGGTGCTGCCTGCCGACCTCTCATCGCGGACCGGGGGTAAAGTCGACCTCTATAACGAAGGCATGTTTTCAGAGAGCCCGGCCACGATCGGTTCGCATTTCGATCAGGTGACGGCGGCGCAGCCCGATATGATCCTCTGGGTACTGACGCCATTCGACATCAAACTGGAAACGGTTGTGATGAGCAGCGCAGGTTCTTCCCCTGCGGCTGGGAAAGACGATTCCCCACCACGGGAGAAGCTGAGCGTGATGGGCCGAATCCGCCGCCGGTTGCGGGTCACGATCGCCACGCGGGGGATCGCGGAAACGACCAGCGTGCTCTTTCATTATTACGTCGGAATGTATTCAAATCACCTGACCTCCGTGGTGCTGCTGCGGCACTTGCTCGATAGAAATCAGAGCCAGTATGTCAAGTCGTACCTGGCGAACCCCGACGCGGAATTCCTGAATGCCAATCCTGGCGCCGGATGGCAGAGCAACCTCACCAGATTCGGAGCGGACTACGAACAGATCGAGGCACAAGCCAGGGCGGCGGGCGTGCCGCTAGTAGTGGTGCTGATACCGAATCGAGCCCAGGCAGCCATGATCTCCATGGGCAAATGGCCATCCGGCGCCGATCCATTCAGGCTCGATGAAGACCTCCGCTCCATCGTGTCTGGCCGCGGCGGCATCTATGTTGACATTTTGCCGGACTTCCGCGACGTCCCCAGCGCTGAGCAGTATTTCTACATGGTCAACGGCCATCCCGATGAGCACGGCAACGCGCTGCTGGCGGGCAT
>Ga0302314_10008524_pt1 | contig 18227 bp, 20 predicted proteins | sample III_Palsa_N2_3_FD_200533 | JGI IMG/M metagenome (GOLD analysis project Ga0302314, IMG submission 200533) | Peat permafrost microbial communities from Stordalen Mire near Abisko, Sweden - III_Palsa_N2_3 | ecosystem: Environmental > Terrestrial > Soil > Palsa > Peat permafrost | place: Sweden...
GCCACGCAGGAGAGATCTCCTTTCCCGGCGGCCGGCGCGACCCCGAGGACGCCGACCTGCGGGAGACGGCGCTGCGCGAGGCCGAGGAGGAGATCGGCCTGCCCCGTGGCCAGGTACACCTGCTCGGTGAGTTGCCGGCCGTCTCGACGTTCGTGACCAACTACGTGATCCACCCCTATGTCGGCGAGATCCCCGCCGGCCTTGCGTGGACGGTCTCAGAGCGCGAGGTCGATGCCGTCCTCGAGCTGTCGCTGCGCGCCCTGCGCGAGAGCAGGACTCGCACACGGATCGAACGCCGCGGGATCTCCTTCGAGACCGACGCCTACATCGTCAACGAGCACCTGATCTGGGGCGCCACCGCGCGGATCGTGGAGCACCTACTGGAGCGGGCGGAGGAGCTGTTGTCGCTCCCCCGCCCTGCCAACGACTGAACTAGCTGGGCTGCGGGACCAACCGGATGTAGGGGCGCGGCTCCTCCCACCCGTCCGGGTACTTCTCTTTGGCCTCATCGTTGGAAACCGAGCCCGCGATGATCACCTTCTCGCCTTTCTGCCAGTTGACAGGCGTGGCGACCTTGTGCTTAGCGGTCAGCTGGAGCGAGTCGATCACGCGCAGCACCTCGTCGAAGTTGCGACCAGTCGTCATCGGGTAGATCAGGATCAGCTTGACCTTCTTGTCGGGCCCGATCACGAACACGTTGCGGACCGTCTGGTTGTCGGCCGGCGTGCGCACGAGGGGATCGCCGGATGTGCTCGCTGGGAGCATGCCGTAGAGCTTTGACACGTTGAAGTCGTCGTCGCTGATAATCGGGTAGTTGGGGGCGGTGCCCTGGGTCTCCTCGATGTCCTTGGCCCACGCCTCGTGGTTCTCGAGCGCGTCTACCGAGAGGCCGATGATCTTCACGTTGCGCTTGTCGAACTCGGGCTTGGCGTTGGCCATGTAGCCGAGCTCGGTTGTGCAGACGGGCGTGAAGTCCTTCGGGTGCGAGAACAGCACCGCCCAGGAGTCGCCGATCCAGTCATGGAATTTGATCCGGCCCTCGGTGGTCTCGGCCTCGAAATCGGGTGCTGTATCGCCAAGTTGCAATGCCATTCGTGTTCCTTTCTCGACAGTTAGTCGTCACGAGCTTCGGAGGAGGGAACGACACTCATGTGAATCCCGATCGACTTTTGGGAGATTAATTTTAGGATAGCGGGTCCTCATCGACCCGCCGGATTCCTCACAGAATCAGTCGATGATGACAGCCGGCTCCCGAGCAGCACATCCACAGACACGTCTGGGAGCGAACAGGATGTGGATGCTCAGCCCTCGGGCGTCCAGCCGGAGAGCCCAGACCAGGTGCTCTCGAGCTTGGCATCCGACGGGCTGCGGGAACCAAGGTTTTCGGGCCACAGCGATCCCGCGATCATCGCCGCCGAACCGAGCAACGCCAGCCAAGCGCCCTCGCGCAGCGAAAGCGCGAGCAAGGCGCCGGCCGGCGTGGGCGGATCGACGATCCGGAAGAGCACGCACACCGCCGCGACGATTCCCAGCAGGAGCAACGGAGCGCGATGGCCGTCGGGAGCGGAGGCCGAGGAGAATCCAGCGCCCGCGAGCGCGAGCAGCGCGATCACGATCGCCACGCCGGCGAGCAGCAGCAACACGACGTTCAGGTCCTTCAGCGCCTGATGAGCGCTCAGCGCGGTGAACTGATGCCCGGCGAGCGAGGAGAGATTGGCGTGGAACTCACCCATGTAGCTCTGCAGCGTGGCGTTGCCGAACTGCGCGGCCGCCTGATCGCCGGCCTGCTGGGCGAAGGCGAGGCCGTCCGCGGTGAAGCTCACGCCGTACCAAGGCAGGAACACGGACACCGCGAGCACGATCGCGCCGAGTGCCGAGACCAAGAGCCCATATCGGGGACGATCGCCGGCCATCGTTCATCATCATCGGCCTGATCGGCCGCCGGCTTGATCGGGGATCTCGTCTATCGGATCGCGAGCAACGCTCCGATCTCAGCGTGAGCGCCGCCCAGCCAGACCCCCGGGTCCCGCGGATCAGCTCCGAGAACCGCTACGGGGATCACGTTGCGCTCCCCGAGCGTTCGCACGATTCGCTCGCCCTCGGTGAGGGCCTCGCCGGGCACGGTGCCCGCGGCCTCGTAGACGAAGCCGCGCACGGTCGTATCGATCACCTGCCCCAGGAAGAACTCGAGGCGGGAGGCGTGCAACGCGCGGACCTCCTCCCCCTCGCCCGCCACGGTGCCCAACAGCCAGCAGACGATCGTCACGCTCTCGAGCGCAGCGCGCAACGTGCCCAGGCGCTCGGGCGTGCCGATCCAGCACTCCGCGCCGGTCGCCTCGATCGCGGCCCGGCCAGCCTCGGTGCGCGTGGTGACGCGGACCGCGTGCCCCTCCCCCACGAGATCCCGTGCCAGCCGACGACCCCGGCAACCGCCGGCCACGAGCAGGATGCGCGCCACGGCGGCGCATGTTACGCGCCTTGCGGCCTGCGGCCCTCGGCATGGCTCGCGCGGGTGCGGCAAGCCTCGACTACCATCCGCTGCCCGCCATGACCGAGCCCTCCCCAGCAAACTCCGCCATCGTGACGATGGAGAAGATTGTCGCCCTGTGCAAGCGGCGCGGGTTCATTTTCCCCTCCTCTGAGATCTACGGAGGAGTGGGCTCCACGTACGACTACGGCCACTACGGCGTCCTGCTGAAGGGCAACGTCAAGAACGAGTGGTGGCGCTCAATGCTGCAGGAGCGCGACGACATCGTGGCAATCGACTCGGCGATCCTGCAGCACCCGAAGGTGTGGGAGGCCTCGGGACACCTCGCGGGGTTCACGGATCCACTGGTGGACTGCAAGACCTGCGGCCAGCGCTTCCGCGCCGACCATCTCGCCGAGCTGCCCTGCGGGCGCAAACCGTCGAAGCACCCGGGCGAGACCGATGAGTGCGAGCTGACTGAGGCGCGCGACTTCAACCTGATGTTCGAGACGACAATCGGCCCTGTGAAGGAGTCTGGCTCGGCGGCGTACCTGCGCCCGGAGACCGCGCAGGGGATCTTCATCAACTTCAAGAACGTCCTGCAGTTCTCGCGAAAGAAGCCGCCGTTTGGGATCGCGCAGGTGGGCAAGTCCTTCCGCAACGAGATCACGCCCGGGAACTTCATCTTCCGCACGCGCGAGTTCGAGCAGATGGAGATGGAGTTCTTCGTTCCGCCCGACGACGCTGAGCGCTGGTTCGAGCACTGGCTGAAAGAGCGCGAGCGCTGGTATGTGGATTTGGGGATCCAACCCAAGCAACTGCGACTTAGAGAGCACGACGAGAGCGAGCTCTCCCACTATTCGATCGCGACGAGCGATGTCGAGTATCTGTTTCCCATCGGCTGGTCGGAGCTCGAGGGGATCGCCAACCGCGGCAAGTTCGACCTGACCCAGCACGCCAAGTTCTCCGGCGAGAAGCTCGAGTACTTCGACCAGGGGACCGGCGAGCGTTACGTGCCCTATGTGATCGAGCCGGCCGCCGGCGCGGACCGCGCAACGCTCGCGTTCCTCGTCGACGCCTACGACGAGGAACTGGTCGAGCGCGAGGGGGCGGGCGAGGGCGAGCTACGCACGGTCTTGCGGCTGCACCCGCGCCTGGCGCCGATCAAGGCGGCGGTGCTGCCGCTCGTGAAGAAGGACGGTCAGCCGGAGCTCGCGCGGGAGATCCACCGTGCGCTCCGCGGGCGGGCAGGAGTTGGCATGGTCGAGTACGACGATGGCGGGGCGATCGGCAAGCGCTATCGCCGCCAGGACGAGATCGGCACGCCGTTCTGTTTGACAGTCGACCACCAGAGCTTGGAGGACAGGACAGTGACGTTGCGCGAGCGCGATTCCCTGACCCAGGAGCGGTTGCCGATTGAGGGACTCGCCGAGAAGCTGGAGCGGCGGGTGCAGGCGCCGTGGCAAACACCCAAGTTGACCCGAGAATAGGAGAGCAATGGACTTCGACCTGACCGACGAGCAACAGCTGATCCAGCGCACCGCGCGCGAGTTCACCGACAACGAGATCATCGTGCAATCGCGGGAAAACGCCCGCAACCACCACTTCGACGTGGAGCTGGTCAAGAAGGTCGCCGAGCAGGGCTACCTCGGCGCGATCGTCCCGGAGGAGTACGGAGGAGCGGGGCTCGACTACTTCAGCTACGGCCTCGTCGTCGAGGAGATCGGCCGCGGCGACTCGGCGATCCGAACGGTGATCTCGGTCCAGACCTCGCTCGTGTGCTCGGGAATCGTCAAGTTTGGTACTGAGGAGCAGAAGCACAAGTACCTGCCCAAGCTGTGCTCGGGCGAGTGGCTCGGCTGCTTCGGGCTGACCGAGCCGGACACGGGCTCCGACGCAGCCAACCAGAAGACGCGCGCGCGCAAGACCGACTCCGGCTGGGTGATCAGCGGAGCCAAGATGTGGATCTCGATGGGCAACTACGCAAAGGTGGCAATGATCTTCGCCCAGACCGACCCCGAGCTCGGACACAAGGGCATCGCATGCTTCCTCGTGGACACCGACCAGCCCGGATACACGGCGCAGACGATCGAGCACAAGATGGGCCTGCACGCCTCTGACACCGCCTCGATCTCACTGGAAGACGTCGAGGTCTCAGACGAGGACATGCTCGGCGAGGTCGGCGACGGCTTCAAAATCGCGATGTCGAACCTCGACTCCGGGCGCTATTCGGTCGCGGCCGGCTGCGTGGGCATCTGCCGGGGCTGCGTCGAGGAGTCGGTCAAATACGCCAAGGAGCGCGAGCAATTCGGCAAACCGATCGCGTCCTTCCAGCTCGTGCAGGCAATGATCGCCGACATGGTCCTGAAGACCGACGCCTCGCGGATGCTCGTCTGGCGCGCAGGCTGGCTGAAGGACCAAGGACGGCCGAACACCTTGGAGACCTCGATCGCCAAGCTCCACGCAACCGAGGCATCGCTGGAGTGCGCGAACCTCGCGATCCAGATCCACGGCGGCGCCGGCTACGTCGACGACCACCCGGTCGAGCGCTATTTCCGTGACGCCCGCGTGACGACCCTGTACGAGGGAACCTCGCAGATCCAGAAACTGATCATCGGGCGCGCGATGACCGGGATCAACGCACTCGTGCCTTCCTGACATGAGCGCCGCAAGTGTCATAGGAGTACTGGGTGCAGGCACGATGGGCTCGGGCATCGCGCAGCTGGCGTGCCGGTCGGGAGCCCGTACGCTGCTGCACGACCCGATCCCGGATGCGCTGCAGCGAGGGCTCGAGCGGGCGAGGGACGGTCTTCAGAAAGAAGCCGCGAAGGGACGTCTGGCGCAGGAGGAGGCACAGGCCGCCATCGAGCGGCTGGCGGCTGTCGAGGACTTGGCCGCGTTCGCACCATGCGAGCTGGTGATCGAGGCCGTGCCCGAGCGCCTGGATCTCAAGCACGACCTGTATCGGCAGCTGTCGGAGATCGTCAGCGAGGAGTGCGTGCTGGCGAGCAACACCTCGTCGCTGCTGGTCACGGCGATCGCCGCGGGCGCCAAGAATCCAGAGCGCGTCGTCGGCATGCACTTCTTCAACCCCGCGCCGATCATGCGCCTGCTGGAGGTGGTCGCCGGCGAGCAGTCTGACGAGCGAGCGCTCGCGCTCGCCCACGCGACAGGCGAGGCGATGGGCAAGACGGTCATTCGGGCGAAGGATGGCCCTGGCTTCCTCGTCAACCGCTGCAACCGCCCCTTTGGATTGGAGGCCCTGCGGCTGTTGCAGGAGGGAATCGCGGAGATCGAGACGATCGACCGGACCATGCGCGTCGAGGGCGGCTTTCGCATGGGTCCCTTCGAGCTGATGGACCTCGTCGGGATCGACACGGGCCTGGAGATATCCAAGAGCTTCTACGAGCAGAGCTTCGGCGAGCCGCGCTGGCGCCCTTCCCCGATCGCCGCCCGCTACGTCGCCGCGGGACGCTACGGCCGCAAGAGCGGGCGCGGTTACTACGACTACTCGAGCGATCCCTACCGACCCCCAGACCCAAATCACGACCCGAACCCAAACCAGCCCGGCGCTGACGCCGAGGCGCGGCCCGCGGCCGGCGGCGTGCTCGAGCGAATCGTCTGCCAGGTGATCAACGAGTGCGCCTTCGCGCTCGGCGAAGGCGTGGGCAGCGCGCAGGACATCGACACCGGCATGACGCTCGGGCTCAACTATCCACGCGGACCGCTCGCGTGGGCCGATGAGATCGGACTCGACCACGTACTGGCCGTGCTGGATGGCCTGTGGGAGGAGTACCGCGAGGAGCGCTACCGCCCTGCGCCGGCGCTACGCGGCCTCGTCCGCGCCGGCCGGCTGGGGCGGACGAGCGGCGCCGGCTTCTTCGCCTACGACGCCGCCCCCTGAGCCTCGGCCGTGGTCGCGGCCGGAGCCCACTGGGCCTCTGCAAGATCGCCGACCGGCATGCCCTCCGGGGTCGGCACCTGCGGCGTGTCGCGTAGATACCACTCGGCGTCGAGCGCCGCCTGGCAGCCAGAGCCCGCCGCGGTGATCGCCTGGCGATATGTGTGGTCGACCAGGTCGCCCGCGCCGAACACGCCCGGGCGGTTGGTCCTCGTCGAGCGACCATCGACTGATACATAGCCGTTTTCGTCGACGTCGATCTGCCCATCCACGAGCGTCGACTGCGGCTCGTGGCCGACCGCCACGAACGCTCCCGCGACCTCCAGCGTGCGCTGCTCGCCGGTCTCCGTGTTCACCAACGTGGCGTGCCCCAGCGAGCCGTTCTCGCCCGCTACGAACTCCTTCACCGCATACGGCGTCAGCAACTCGATGTTCTCCTGCGCGCGGGCGCGGTCGAGCATGATCTTCGACGCCCGGAACTCCTTGCGCCGGTGCACGACCGTGACCTTCGAGGAGAACTTCGACAGGAAGATCGCCTCCTCCATTGCCGAGTCGCCGCCGCCAACGATCACCGTCGGTGTGTCGCGGAAGAAGGCGGCGTCGCAGGTCGCGCAGTAGCTGACCCCGCGGCCGCTCAGCTCGAGCTCGCCGGGCACCTCGAGCTTCTTGTGCTCCGCGCCCATAGCGAGGATGACTGTACGCGCGCGGTATTCGGTATCGCCAACCCACACCTTGTGGATCCCGCCGGGCTCGCTCGCCAGCTCGACACGGTCGGCCTCCTCGGTCAATAGGCGCGCGCCGAAACGCTCAGCCTGGTCGCGCAGCTTCTGCATCATCTCCGGTCCCATGATCCCCTCGGGGAAACCCGGGTAGTTCTCCACGTCGGTCGTCTGCTGCAGCAGACCGCCCCAGGCGAAGCCCTCGATCACGAGCGGATTGAGGTTGGCGCGCGAGGTGTACAGCGCCGCGGTGTAGCCCGCGGGGCCGCTGCCTACTACGATCACATTCTCTACGTCGCTCATCTCATCTCCTGTCGCTTCACTTTGTAAAGTATAGCGCGCCGGCTGGGGATCGGCTAGGCGCGCAGCGCGCCTGCCGTCTCCACCGCCGCAGCCTGCGTGGACGGCGCCGGATGCTCATTCTGCTCCTCGCGCCAGCGCGTCACCGTGTGTCGCAGCTGGAAGTACGCCACGGCGCCCGGGATCGTGGGCAGCCAGAAGGAGATCGCGCGGTAGGACAGCACCGCAAGCACCGCGAGGTCGAGGTTGACCCCGAACGCGGCGAACGCGCCGATCATGCCTCCCTCCACTCCCCCCAGGCCGCCGGGCAGCGGCAGCAGGTTGCCGAGCATGCCGATGAAATAGGACATCCAGATGACCGTGAACGGAGGCGGCGAGCCGAACGCATGAAACATCGCCCACAGCACGCAGATGTCAAACCCCCACCACGCCACCGCGCCGAGCAGGCCGGGATCTCGTTCGCGGATCAGCTCGATCGCGGTTCTGACACCACTCGCCGCCAGCGCCGGTACCGTTACCGCCCGTGCCACCCAGTGAGCCAGAGCACCGGAGCCCGACGCCCAGCGCCCCAGGCGGCGCTCGACGTCTCCCGGTAAGAGCGCCATCGCGCCGACGACCGTCATCAGGACCGCCGCGACGATCGCCGGCACAAACGTAAGCGCAAACGAGCCGCCTCCCGGAAATAGGCCTGTCCCCAGGCCGAGTCCGTCCAGCAGTACCGAGCCCGCATAGACGGCGTACAGCAGCACCATGAAGGCGACCATGCGACAGGCAACCAGCCGCGCCTCCATCCCCGAGCGACGCAGCGCCCACGCGGTCAATGCCACACCTCCCGCGCCGGCCGTCGCGAACAGACGCGTCGCGGCCAGACCCGCCATCGTGATCTGGTAGCTCTCACTCCAGCCGATCGGGCCGGGTGGGTGAGACAGGCGCGGCGGCCGGGACCTCGTCGTGACGAACACCGCGCGGAAGAGGACCACGTAGCCGGCGAACGACAGCAGCTCGAGCACGACCCCGAACGCGATCCACCAGCCGTCCCCGTTCTCGAGGTGGTGCAGCGTCGTGCCCACACCGGCGAGCTTCGGCAGCACGAAATACAAAAACCCGACGACCGTGAGCACGAACACGCCAAACGTGATCGCCTGGCGGCGCGTGATGACCACGCGCGGCATCTCCTCTTCGTGATGCGACCCCCCTTTCGCCTCGTCTGCCGCGACCTGCGCCATCTCGCGCTCGCTCACCCCCTCATCTGTGTCACGTTTCCAACTCGCCCCTTCGGACGCGTTCCGGCTAGCCTCGTCAAACATGTTCTAGCGCGCCTGCGGTGCACGTTCTTAGCTCGCCCCGTGGGCGACCGCTTCGAGCGCCGCCACGGCGCGACGCAAGCGCGCAAGCGCCGGCCCCGCGCTCGGGCCCAGACGCCGCACCGCCCCCGTCAACGCAGCGCCCGCGAGCAGATCGACCACGTAGTGCTCACCCAGGTATACAAGGGCGAAGGAGAGCGTTGCGGCATAGCTCCAGCCGAGCGCGCCCGCGAGGGGTCCCGCTTCTGCGAGCAGAAGCGCGGCCATCAGAGATGTGGCGAAGTGCAGCGAGGGCATCGCAGCCAGGGGATTGCCTCCAAGGACACTGTATAGAGGCCCCCAGCCGTCTCTCCAGAAATCCTCGCCGTACTCGACCATCATCCTGCGCACGTCCCCTGCGCCGCGGTCTTCGCGCCCCGCTTCTTGACCCGCTTGATTGCCTGCCACCGAAGCCGCGTACCAGGGCGGCGCGGTCGGCGCCAGCCAGTAGACGCTCGCGCCGATGTCGAACACGGCATAGGTCATTACAGCGGCGCGCGGAAACAGCTCAGGCCGGCGCACCATGATGTACACAAGCGATCCGTGAGGCACCATGAACCACGTCCAGTGAGCCCACACGAGCACGCGATCGAGTGTCCGCCAGCTCGGCGCTCCGCTGTCGGTGTCGACGCGCGCGAGCGCACGCTGCAGGCGCACGCTCGGCAGCTCGCCGAGACCCAGCAGGCGATCGATCTCGATCGGATAGTCGATGTGCACCCGCTTGGCCTGCGCCTGCTCGTCGTCGTGCGGGGTCTTGTAGGCCGCCAGGTACGCCCACATCTGCAGCGTGCATACCGCCACGTCGCGCGCGCGCGAGCGCCTCACGGCCAGGCATAGGGCGACCGGTGCGGCGAACGCGACCGTCTGGGTCGCAAGCGGCGGCGTGCTGAGGCGCTTGCGCAGCAGCGGCGCGGCGATTCCCGCCGCCACCAACCCCCAGGCGGTTGCCCTGATTACGCTCGACAGCCGCACTGAGCCTGAGTATATGGTCGTGGTCGGGTAGCTCAGGGGGCGGGCACACGTGTGGACGCGCGCGCGGCCTCGGCGACGAACGCGCCGATCACCCTGCTCGCCGTGTCGGCCTCCGGGTGCCACTGCACCCCGAGCACGAATCGCTGGGTGGGTGGGGTTCCATGGGTGGGTGGGCTCAACTCAATCGCCTCTGCCAGATCGTCGAGCGTCGAATGACCGCTCACCACGAGCCCTTCGCCCAACCGGTCGATGCCCTGGTGATGGTGAGAGCGGGTCTCGTGCTCGGTCTCCCCCGCCGCCCGCGCCGCGAGCGTTCCCTCGCGCAAACGCACATCGTGCTCGGCACCGTCGAAGGAGCCGACCACCCGCCGGTGCTCGCCATGGCCGAAATGCTCGGGCAGGTGCTGGCGCAGCGTGCCGCCGCGGGCGACGTTGATCAACTGCATCCCCCGGCAGATCCCCAACACCGGCAGCTCACGCTCGATCGCCGCGTTCACGAGCGCGATCTCGAACTGATCGCGCTCGGGCACCGTGCCCACCGTCTCCGCGTGCGCTGCTTGGCCGTAAAACGTGGGATCGATGTCGGCGCCGCCGGTGAGCACGAGCCCGTCGATCAGGTCCAATACCTGCTCGGGCTCCTCGATCTGACGGGAGTCCGGCGGCAGCATCAGGACCAACCCCCCGGCAAGCTGCACCGCATCGACATAGCTGCGCGCCAGCAGCAACGCCGGCTGGTCCCAGACGCTCCAGCGCGCCTGCTCCAGCGCGGTGCACATGCCGATCACGGGACGATCCATCCGCACAGAATAGGATCACCGGCGTGAGCGAGTCATCGATCGAGCTCGAGACCGTCGAGGTGCTGCTCGAGGACGGCGTCGCCACAGTCACGCTGAACCGGCCGCAGGCGCTGAACGCGTGGAACAAGCAGCTCGGCCTCGACCTGCTCGCGGCGCTCGAGCTCTTGGCCGCGAACGACGCGGCACGAGCGGTGGTGATCACCGGCGCCGGGCGCGCCTTCTCCTCGGGCGCCGACCTGAAGGACGCCGGCGGCGGCGACTTCACGCCCGATGGGCGCCCCGACGTATACAAGGTCCTGACCGAGCGCTACCACCCGATCATGCACGCGATCCGCGAGCTTGGAAAGCCGGTAATCGCATCTGTAAATGGACCGGCGGTGGGCATCGGCTGCTCGCTGGCGCTCTGCTGCGATTTGATCGTGGCGGCCCGTAGCGCCTACTTCCTGCTCGCGTTCGTGAACATCGGGCTCGTCCCCGACGGCGGCTCCTCGCTGTTCGTGCCCTCGCGCGTGGGGATGGCTCGCGCGTCAGAGCTGGCGCTGCTCGGCGAGCGCCTTCCAGCCGAGCAGGCGCTTGAGTGGGGCCTGGTCAACCGCGTCGCCGTCGACGAGCGCCTGAGCGAGGAGGTGGCCGCGCTCGCCGCGCGCCTGGCCGCCGGGCCGACGCGCGCCTATGCCGGAGCCAAGCGCCAGCTCAACAACTGGCTGTATCCGCGGATGGCCGAACAGCTCGAGCTGGAGGCGCAGATTCAGCGGGAGATGGCCGGCAGCGAGGACTTCGTGGAGGGGGCGATGGCGTTCGTCGAAAAGCGTCCCGCACGCTTCTCCGGGAGATAGAAAAATCCTCGTGGCAAAAGTCATCAAGCGCTTACCGTCCGGCCCTGAATAGAATCCCGCCCGCCTTGAGTCATCTGGCCCCCACACTCCTCGCTTTCTTCACGCCCAGGTCGGGGGGCTCGCCCAACGCGGATCAGATCAACACGCTCTACAAGATCACGCTCGTGATCGCGCTGATCATCTTCTTCGCGGTCGAGGGCGCGCTCGGCTACGCGCTGTGGAAGTTCCGCGCACGCAAGGGCGCCGTGGCCCATCAGACCCACGGCAACACGCGCCTGGAGATCGGCTGGACGCTCGCCGCCGCCGTGATCCTCGTCGGGCTCGCGATCGTCACCTTCACGAAGCTCGCCTCGATCCAGGACCCCCCCAACTCCAACGCCGGCAGCGAACAACTCGGCGCCGAAAACGGGCTGCTGTATGCGAGCGCGGAACGCAAGCTGCCCCCGGACGGCAAATCCTTGAACATCACGGTGATCGGGCGGCAGTACATCTGGCAGTACATCTACCCGGGCGCGAACGGACGCGATGGGCTGGGCGCGCCGTACTCCTACGAGGAGATGGTCGTCCCGACCGAAACGACCGTGACGCTGAACATCGTCTCCGAGGACGTCGTCCACTCGTGGTGGGTGCCGGAACTGGGTGGCAAGTTCATGGCCGTGCCCGGCTACCACAACTACACGTGGTTCAAGATCCCCAAGCCCGGGATCTACCGCGGTCAGTGCGCCGCACTGTGCGGACGCGGGCACGCGCGCATGATCGCCACCGTGAAGGCCGTGCCACCCGCGCAGTTCGATGCCTGGCTCGCTTACCAGAAGCAGGAGATCAAGGAAGCCAACGTCGAAGCCGCACTAGAGCGGGCCAAACTGAACTCCCAGGTCGGCCCCGGACGGGTCGAGAACCCGTAAATGTCTCTCTATAAACCCCTCAGATCGTTGCCTGTAGCTCCTGGAAATAGAGCCCAGGGCCTTAGAGAGATCTCAATGTTTTCGGCATCCACAAAGGATCAATGATGGCCACCTACGCAGCCCCAGTCCCCCAGGTTGTAGCCCACCACGTCGAGCACGAGCAAAAAGGCTGGACGAGCTGGGTTACGACCACGGACCACAAGCGGATCGGGATCATGTACATGGTCCTCTGCTTCGTGTTCTTCTGCCTTGGCGGCACCGAGGCGCTGATTATGCGCCTGCAACTCGGCGCGCCGAACAACACGCTGGTGACGCCCCAGACCTACAACCAGCTGTTCACGATGCACGGGACGACGATGATCTTCCTGTTCGTCGTGCCGATGATGGCTGGGCTGGCGAACTACTTCGTGCCGTTGATGATCGGCGCACGCGACATGGCCTATCCACGCCTGAACGCACTCTCCTTCTGGCTGTTGCTCGCAGGTGGGATCGTGTTCTACGCCTCCCTCTTCTGGAACCCGCCGGAAGCCGGCTGGTCCAGCTACGCGCCGCTGTCCAGCGCGATCTATTCGCCCAGTGGCGGCCAGGACGCCTGGATCTACCTGATCCACCTGACGGGGCTTTCCTCGATCGTCGGGGCGATCAACTTCTACGCGACGATCGCGAACATGCGCGCGAAGGGCATGTCGTGGGGTCGGCTGCCGCTGTTCATCTGGGCGATCCTGACCTACTCCGTCCTGATCATCTTCGCGATGCCGGTGATCGCCGGGGCGGTGACGATGCTACTCACCGACCGTCACTTCGGCACGCACTTCTTCGACCCCTCGGAGGGCGGCTCGGCGCTCTTGTGGCAGCACCTGTTCTGGTTCTTCGGGCACCCCGAGGTCTACATCATGGTCTTACCCGGGTTCGGGTTGGTCTCGGAGATCCTGCCGGTGTTCGCGCGAAAGCCGATCTTCGGCTACAAGGCGATCGCCGCTTCGACCGTGGCGATCGCGTTCCTCGGGTTCCTCACCTGGGCGCACCACATGTTCACGACGCCCACGCCCGAGGTGATCCTCGTGTTCGTGATGCTCTCCTCGTTCCTGATCGCAGTGCCGACGGGTGTGAAGATGCTCAACTGGATCGCGACCCTGTGGCGTGGTGCGATCGAATTCAAGACGCCGCTGCTGTTCTGCGTCGGCTTCCTTGCGTTGTTCTTGATCGGTGGTATTTCGGGGGTTTTTCTTGCCGTCTTCCCCGTCGACTGGCAGCTCAACGAAACCTACTTCGTCGTCGCGCATCTGCATTTCGTGCTCGTCGGCGGCTCGGTCTTCACGATCTTCGCGGCGATCTACTACTGGTACCCGAAGATCACCGGGCGGATGCTGGACGAACGCCTGGGTAAGCTGAGCTTCCACCTGATGTTCTGGGGCTTTCTCGCCACCTTCCTGATCCAGCATGTGATGGGTCTCGACGGGATGCCCCGGCGTGTGTATGAGTACGACAACGTCGGTCATCTGGCGCTGTACAACCAGATCTCCACCGTCGGCTCGTTCATCCTCGCCTCCGGGGTGCTCGTGACGATCATCAACGCCGTGCGCAGCCTCAAGCACGGCGCGATCGCCGGGCCCGACCCGTGGAAGGCGAACACGCTGGAGTGGTTCACGAGCTCGCCCCCACCGGTCAACAACTTCGACATCATCCCCGTCGTGCGCTCGGTCGAACCGATGAAGGACATCCGCCGCGAGGTGCAGCGGCGCAGCTCCGGAGCGACCGTGCCGGGTGGCGCCCCCATCCCCGCGGGAGCCACCCAGGTAGGGATCTAGGTTGGGCGTAGCGCCCCCCATGGCCGTCGGCCTGGCCCTGGCAATGTTTCGCGCCACGTACGGCGGGGTTCACTCGCGATGAACGCACATTCCACCGGCGCCGCACAGACGATTGAGGGCCCCCGGCTCGGTTTGGCTCCACGCACGCGTCAGGTGCTGAGCGACTACGTCGAGCTGACCAAGCCGAAGGTCCAGTCGCTGCTGCTGCTGACGACGATCGCCACGATGTACGTGGCCGGCGACCCCTCAGCCGTGCTGGTCGCGCTGACCTGCCTCGGCGGCTACCTGTCAGCAGGCGGAGCGGGGGCGGTCAACCACTGGTATGACCGTGACATCGACGCGCGCATGGCACGCACGGCCAACCGGCCGGTCCCCTCCGGCCGCGTCGCTCCGAACGCCGCGCTCGCCTTCGGCTGCACGCTCGCCGGCCTGTCGTTCCTGGAGCTAACGCTAGCCGTCAACGTGCTCGCCGCGAGCCTGGCCTTCGCGGGCTTCCTCGGCTACGTCTTCCTGTACACGGTCTGGCTGAAGCGGCGCACGCCACAGAACATCGTGATCGGCGGAGCGGCCGGCGCGATCCCCCCGCTCGTTGGCTGGGCGGCGGTCACCGGGTCTGTCAGTGCCACGGCGGTGCTCCTGTTCTTCATCGTCTTCTTCTGGACCCCGCCCCACTTCTGGGCGCTGTCACTACTGATGAAGGACGAGTACGCGAAGGTGGACGTGCCAATGCTGCCCGTCGTGCGTGGCGAGGTTGAGACCAGACGGCAGATCCTGCTCTACACGGTGCTGCTCTACGCCGTCACGCAGCTGCCGTTCTGCGCGGGGGGCTTCGGCGATATCTACCTCGTTGCCTCGATCGCGCTCGGCCTGGGCTTCATCGCAGGCGCGGTCAGGCTCTACCGCCGAGCCGATCGGCGCAGCGCCCTGCAGCTGTACCTCTACTCCCTGGGCTACCTCGCGCTGCTCTTCTGCGCGATGGTCGCCGACGCACATCTATAGAATGAGCCTCCGCCCATGCACATGACCCGACGACTCGCACGCAAGAACATCCGCACCGGCCTGATCGTGTCCGGGATCTGCATGTTCATGTTCGGCATCACGTTCATCGTCGCCGCGATCTACATCTCCTCGTGAGCCCGCTCGACCCGGAGATACCGCCCGCCGGCGAAGAGATCCACCTGCCCGGGCCGAGCATGCTGCCGATCCTCACGGCGGTGGGCATCACGCTGGCGCTCGTCGGCGTCACGACCTTCATCGAGCTGACCGTCGTCGGCGTGATCATGACGGTCGTCTGCATCTGGCGCTGGATCGCCGATACGCGCCGCGAAATCGAGGAGCTCCCGCTCGACTGACTCACCCTGGCGGGCCTCAGGCCCGCTGCGTGAGTCACGGTAGCGTTGGCCGGCGGGCGTTTCCGCCAGATGCTTCGCTAGAGTTCGCGTCGTGAGCACGAGCCAGCGCTACCGGCTGCGTAACCCCGCCAGCGGGCGGGAGATCGTGATTGAGGCCCAGCCGGAGCAGATCTACCTCGATCGCGACACCGGCGAGCCGTTGGAGGTCATGGGCAAGCTGCTGCCGCTCGCTCCCTCTCACTCTCGACTGCCCTGGGCGGTCGAGAACATGCGTTTCTGTACCTGGTGCGATCAGCTTGCCCAGAAGGATCTGAACGACTGCCCCACCTGCGGCCGTCGCATGGGGCCGCTCACGCCGAGGCCGGCTAGTTGAAGGTCTGGCTCGCGGCTGGCATTTTGCTGCTGTGCGCCGTTGGGCTCGCGGCCTGTGGGGGTGGCGGCAACGTGAGCGACGCGGTGCCGAAGAGTACGCCCGACATCACCCCGCCCACCGACACGAGCGCCGAAGCGGCGGCGGTGCAGAGTACCTCGACTTCGACCACCTCGACGACCTCGACCGCCAAATCGAGCGAAGCCTCCCCGAGCTCATCCGTCGAAGAAGCAAAAGCGAGCGAAGAAGCATCGCCAAGTGGCGGCAGCTCTGGCGGAGCCAGCGAAAGCAGCAGCCCGGCCGGCGGCACCTCCGCCGGCGGCACAGCGAAAAGCGGCGCGGGAGAAACCGCTGCCAAAGGCGGCAGCGAATCGGCAGCCACCCCCAGCGGCGGCGCCAGCGCACCCTCCGGCTAGTCTAGGCGTCGCTGGTCAAGTGAGGCCAGGATCGAAAAGGCCGCCCGCCCGCGTGGCGTACCGATCGGAGATCGATGAGATCTCCGATCGTCCAGCACGCGAGCGACCGAGGATGCCGCATTCGCGCCGGCCAGCGGCGTCCTAAGGAGTGGAGATCAGCGTGGCGCTGTAGGTCAGGCGCGCCGTGAGATACAGGCAGTAGTACTGCACCGAGGAGCCGGTGAGCGTCTGCGTGGTCTGCGCGCTCGTGGTCGTGCACTGCGCCTTCGGGCGACTGGCGCGCCATGAGGTGGCGTTAGTGAAGCCCAGCGCCAGCGCCGGCGCCCAAGAGGGGACGGTCAGCGCAATCACGTCGCCCTTTTTGACCTGCAGTGTGGTTTCCAGCGGGAATTGGGCGGTTTTACCGAAGTAGGGTTCGAGTTTGACGAGCGGGCTCTGCGCGATCAACTTGTAGGTGAGGTTCGGCTTGGCCTGGGGCCTGAGGATCGCAATGCCAGCCGTCGAGGGACCGCCCTCGTTGGCGTTGAAGTACTTGATCTGGGTCGCGTTCGGCTTGCCAAGCTGGATCGACCAGGCAACGATCGTCCCGGCGCGCGGTGCCATCTGCGGGTTGTGCGTCGTCCCGATCTTCACCTGGAAGCCGGTCGTGCGGCTGACGGCCAGGCAAGGGCTGCCCGGACAGCTCGGCACGGTTTCAGGATCGGTGGTGGGCGGGATCACACCGACTTCTGTGAGCGTCGCCTGCGAGCCCGCGGGCAGCGCAAACACGAGCGCGAGGCTCCCGAGGACTGCCGCTGTGGATGCACGGATCATGTGGTCATTCAACACGACTGCGACGAAGATGTAGCGGTCTGTTCGCTATTTTCGCGCAAGTTCCTGCGCCGCGACCGCGATCTCCTCCGGATCTCCGGGCGCGGGGACCCAGGGCAGTTGCAGCGGATCGCCCGTGTAGCGGGGGATCACGTGCATGTGAAAATGGAAGACCGTCTGCCACGCGATCGCACCGCAGGAGTTGACCAGGTTGACCCCCTCGGCCCCCAGCAGCTCCTTCGCGCGGACCGCCTGGCGTTGCGAGGCGAGGGCCACCGCGCGCAGATCCTCGGGGTCGATGCTCAGCAGATCGGGTGTGTGCGCGCGCGGAATCACGAGCACGTGGCCGCGCGTGGCGGGGTTGATGTCCATCAGGGCCACCGTGCGCTCGTCTTCGCCGACGATCGTCCCCGGCAGCTCGCCCGCGAGGATCTTGCAGAAGATGCAGTCCGGATCGCTCATCTCAAACGAAGCCTAGCTGGGTGCGCTCCGTGTACGCGCATAGAGGAGGGCCTGATCGCAGGTGGCAATCTCGCCGGCATACTGCGCCTCGGCCAGCTCCTCGAGCAGCTCGCCGACCCGCGGCCCGGCCGCAATCCCGAGGTCGGCCGCCAGCTCGTCGCCCCGCACGAGCGGCCGCGGCGGACCATCGGCGCGCCAGTGCAAGGCGTCCCTCAACATCCCCCGCGCGAGGGCCACGTGCGCGGCGATCGCCCGCTCCGCGCCCTCCCCGCGCGTCGCCAACCGGTCGGCGACCGACAGCAGCGTCACGTCGACCTCCACCGGATCGCATGCCCGTAAGTAGACGTAGACGGCGCGACGCTCAAGCGGCTGGGGCTCGTGGACGAGGAAACCGAGGCGCAGATGGTTGCGCACCAGCCCGGCGACGTGCGCACGTAAGCGCTCGCTGGCGCGCAGCCTGCCGAGCACGGTTCTCGCCAGCTTGGCGCCCTGGGCGTCGTGCCCGATGAAGGTCACGCGCCCGTCCCCTGGACGTACTCCCCTCGTCAGGGGCTTTGCCGCGTCATGCAGCAGTGCTCCCCAGCGCAGCGCCTCTGCACGTGTCATCTCGTCGGCCAGCGGCTCGGCCAGCAGCCCAGCAAGCTCCGCAGCGTGCTCCTCGCCAAGGATCGAGCCCGGGTCGGACTCCAACTCGATAGTGCGGTCGAGCACCGCGAGCGTGTGGCCGTAGACGTCGAGGTGGTGAAAGCGACTCTGCTCGATGCCCTGC
>Ga0302314_10008526_pt1 | contig 18226 bp, 15 predicted proteins | sample III_Palsa_N2_3_FD_200533 | JGI IMG/M metagenome (GOLD analysis project Ga0302314, IMG submission 200533) | Peat permafrost microbial communities from Stordalen Mire near Abisko, Sweden - III_Palsa_N2_3 | ecosystem: Environmental > Terrestrial > Soil > Palsa > Peat permafrost | place: Sweden...
GCGGGAATGATAACTTTGTCGCAACTTGTCTGAGCGCAAGTTGCGGCAAGTTGGGTTACGGTTTCAGTGCGCTCAATCGATCTTCTCATCTTCCAAGCCCGCGCCGTCTCTGGCGCCGCACCCGCCCCACGGCTAGGATCGGCGCCGACGAGAGGCGCTTCGGACTATGCACGACCAGATCGCATCACATCTCGCAGACCTTCGCGCGCTCTGCAGGCGCTTCGCGGTCGCGCGCCTGGAAGTCTTCGGCTCCGCGGCGCGCGCCACGGATTTCGATCCCGCCAGAAGTGACGCCGACTTCCTGGTCGAGTTTCAGCCGGCATCGAATCTGCCGCCGTTGCAGCAGTTCTTCGGCCTTAGCGAGGCGTTGGAACGTCTGCTGGACCGTCGCGTGGATCTCATCGAGGCTGGCGCGGTGCGGAACCCTTATATCCTGGCCGAAATAAATCGGGCGCGCGAGCTCATCTATGGCGCCTGACGCGCGCGTGAGAGCGTGGCTTTGGGACATCCAGTCCGCCGCCGACGCGATCGACCGCTTCACTCGCGATCTGGATGGACAGGCCTATGAGAGTTCCGAAGTCGTCACGGCGGCCGTCGAACGCAAGTTCGAGATCATCGGCGAAGCGCTGAGTCAGATGCTGAAGGCCGCTCCGGACTTCGCCGAACGAATTCCCGACCTCAGGCAGATCATCGCGTTCCGAAACCTGCTGATCCACGGGTATGCCGTGCTCCAGCACGACCGCGTCCTCCGGATCGCCCAGATCTCTCTTCCACCGCTCAGAACCACGGTAGGCGAGTTGTTGCGCGAGATGGATGCGCCGTCATGAGTTGAGAGGGCGCGGATGACCTTGTCCCTGGATTCGCCGGCTTCAGCTTGGTGCGGCCGGGTGCAGAGAACGTGCGATCAGGTTGTCTGGGCGATCTGGCGGATCGCCTGTTCGAACGCCGCGGCCGGTTGACCGCCTGATATCAGGTACTTGTCGTTGACGATGACGGCGGGGACGGAGCGGATCCCGGCCGCCTGCCATTTGCGCTCGGCGGCGCGGACGGTCTCGGCATACTGCTCGCTCGCCAGCACGGATCGCGCGGCGTCGGCGTCCAGGCCCGCCTTGGCGGCGGCGGATACGAGGACGTCCGCATCGTCGAGCCTCTGGCCCTCCGTGAAGTAGGCGTCGAACAGGGCGTGCTTCAGCGACCCCTGGCGACCCTGGGGCTCGGCCCAGCACAGAAGGCGATGCGCATCGAAGGTGTTGTAAATGCGGGTGTCGTCGTTACGCCTGATCTCAAAGCCCACTTCGGCCGCCCGGGCGATTATCTGTTCGCGCCCGGCCGCGGACTGGGCCGGTGTCATGCCATACTTCTGGATGATGTGCTCGGCCATGTCCTGGCCACCCGCCGGCATGGACGGATTGAGTTCGAACGGCTGGAAGTGGATCTCCGCCTGGACGAGGTCGCCGACATTGGCGAGCGCCTGCTCCAGGCCGCCCAGACCGATGACGCACCACGGGCAGACCACGTCGGAGACAAAGTCGATCTTCAGGTGTTTGGTCATGGCGATTCCTGGCGTCGGAGAGGCGATAGATAGGAGGGCTGCTCCTGATTGTCAGATAGAGTTGTTCCCTTGCCGAGACAGAGTCCGGCCGAAAAGGATAATCATGGCGGGCAGCAATCGAACGGAGCCCGCGGGTTCCAACGGTGCCTCTCCCCCGGCCGGCAGGTTCGAGGCGGAGGAGGGCGGCTACGACCAGAGCCTCAAACCCCGCCAGATCCGCATGATCGCCATCGGCGGGGCCATCGGCACCGGCCTCTTCCTCGGCGCAGGGGCGCGCCTGCAACTGGCCGGACCGGCGCTTGCGATCGTCTATCTGGTCTGCGGCGTATTCTCGTTCCTGATCCTGCGCGCGCTGGGCGAACTGGTGATGCATCGGCCCTGCTCGGGCAGCTTCGTGTCCTATGCCCGTGAGTTCCTGGGTGAGAAGGGATCGTTCGTCGCGGGCTGGATGTACTACCTGAACTGGGCGATGACCGGCATCGTCGATATCACCGCCGTGGCGCTCTACATGCGTTACTGGCACACGTTTGTGGGCGTGCCGCAGTGGGTCTTCGCGCTCGGCGCTCTGACCTTTGTCGGCGCCATCAACATGGTCGCCGTCAAATGGTTCGGCGAACTCGAGTTCTGGTTCTCGCTGGTCAAGGTCTCGGCGCTGGTGCTGTTCCTGGTCGTGGGCGCGGCGATCCTCGTCACCGGCCATCACGTCGCCGGCAGAGTGCCGGGTCCGGGCCTGATCGCCGGGGCAGGCGGCATATTCCCCCATGGCCTGCTGCCGGCCGTCATCATCATCCAGGGCGTCGTGTTCGCCTATTCGGGCATCGAGCTGCTCGGCGTCGCGGCCGGCGAGGCGCGGGAGGCGCGCAAGATCCTGCCCGGCGCCATCAACGGCGTGATGTGGCGCATCGGTCTTTTCTACGTGGGGTCGGTCACGCTGCTCGTCCTCTTGATGCCGTGGACCGCCTACAGGGCCGGCGTCAGTCCGTTCGTAACCTTCTTCGGGGCTCTGGGCGTGCCGGGCATCGGTACGGCCATGAACCTCGTGGTGCTTACAGCCGCTCTGTCGAGCCTGAATTCCGGGCTCTACTCCACGGGCCGGGTGCTGCGTTCGCTGGCGGCGGGTGGTTCCGCGCCGCCCTTCCTGTCGCGCATGAATTCGCAGAAGGTGCCCTACGGCGGCATCGCCGTGACGCTGCTGGTCTATGTGCTCGGCGTCGTCCTCAATTATCTGATCCCGAGCCAGGTGTTCGAGATCGTCCTGAACATCGCCTCGCTCGGGATTCTCAGCACCTGGGCCTTCATCGTCATCTGCCAGATGAAACTGCGCGGGGCGCAAAGCCGAGGCGAGATCGCGAGGGTCGCTTTTCGAATGCCCCTGGCCCCCCTGACCGGCTGGCTGACGCTCGCCTTTCTCGCCGGTGTGCTGGTGCTGATGGCGTTCGACTACCCGGCTGGAACATATACGATCGCCGCCATTCCGGTGGTGGCGATCTGCCTGGGGCCCGGCTGGATGGCCATGAAGCGGAGTAATCCATTCAGCCACCGCTAGCCCAGCTCCATTTCAGCGCACGGCCAGATTTGACAAAATGCAATATATGCGCCACATTATTGCTGGCTCACTCCGCCGGAGCATCAGGCGCCGGCGCCAGAGCCGGAGATCGCAATGCCCGCTGTTGAAAGTCCCGTCGTCGGCTTTTTCCCATCGACTACGAGCGTCGCGCCGGGAGTGGCGAGGCGTTTAGACGAAACTTCTATAATATCAGATGATTATGCCGTATGCGGGACGCCGATGAGCCGCCATCGGACCGCCAACCAACCGCCATCCGACCGCCAATGAGCCGCCCGCCGACCGCCTTGGGGACGCCAACCGCCCGCCAAGCCTTGACTATCAGGTGGCCTGAGCCAGCGAAAATATGGTGGATGCGCACAGGATCGAACTGTGGACCCCCTCGGTGTGAACGAGGTGCTCTCCCGCTGAGCTACGCATCCAGCATGGCCTGGGAGGGTGGCGTCTATAACGGCTCGCCGGCGCGGCGACAAGGCCGCGCGCGCGGCCACTCGCTACCTCGGGGCCATGCGGATCGCGCCGTCCAGGCGGACGTCCTCGCCGTTGAAATAGCCGTTGGTGATCATCGTGTGGGCGAGGTGGGCGAATTCCTCCGGCTGGCCGAGGCGCTTGGGGAAGGGCACCTGGGCGGACAGGGCGTCCTTGACGTGCTGAGGGGCGCGGCCGAGCAGGGGGGTGTCGAAGATGCCGGGCAGGATGGTGTTGACGCGGATGCCCTCGCTGGAGAGATCGCGCGCGGTGACCAGGGTGATGCCGACGATGCCGGCCTTGGAGGCGGTGTAGGCGACCTGGCCGATCTGGCCGTCCTCGGCGGCGACCGAGGCGGTGTTGACGATGGCGCCGCGCTCGCCATCCTCCAGGGGGTCGAGGGTCAGCATGCCGGCCGCGCTCTTGGTGATGCAGCGAAATGTTCCAATCAGATTGACCTGGATGATCCGCTCGAAGTTCTCGAGCGGATATTCCTTGATCTCGCGGGTCTGGCGGTCGCGCGAGGCGGTGCGCGCGGCCCCGCCGCCGACGCCGGCGCAGTTGACCAGGACGCGCTCCTGGCCAACCGCGGCGCGGGCCTTGGCGAAGGCGGCGTCGACGTCTTCGCTGGAGGCGACGTTGACCTTGCAGAACACCCCGCCCAGCTCCTTGGCCAGCGCCTCGCCGCGCTCCTCGTTGAGGTCGAACAGCGCGACCTTGACGCCGTGCGACGTGAGCAGCCGGGCGGTCGCTTCGCCAAGGCCCGAGGCCCCGCCGGTAATGACCGCGGAGATCGTGGAGTCGAGTTTCATGGGGTTTCCTCTTGTCATGGCGCGGGCTTCCAACCCGCATCTTTTGTAGCGGGCTGGAACCCCGCGCTACAAGAGGCGCGCGCAGGCGGCCGGCAGTTGGTCGAAATGGTCGATCAGGGCGTCGGCGGCGAGTTCACTCGCCGGGATCGGGGTGTATCCGAACGAGACCAGGATTAGCGGCACGCCCGCCGCCCGCGCGGCGCCGGCGTCGGCGGCGGAATCGCCGACCATCAGGGCGCGGTCGGGCGAGCCGCCGGCGGCCTCGATGGCGACCAGCAGGTGGCGCGCGTCGGGCTTGGCGGCCAGGGCGGCGTCGGGGCCGACGATGGCGGCGAAGCGTTGGGCGATGCCGAGGGCTTCGAGCAGGGCGACGGAGAGGTCGGTCCGCTTGTTGGTGCAGACGACCAGTTTCGCGCCGGCCTCTTCGAGGACATCGAGCGCATCGGTCACGCCCGGGAAGACATGGCTCTCATCGGCGATGTGCTCGCTGTAGTGGGCGATGAAGCGCTCGAACAGCATCGACAGCCGCGGTTCGGCGATCTCGGCTCCGCTGGCTTCGAAGCCCTTGGTGATCAGCGAGCGGGCGCCCTGGCCGATGAAGTCGCGCGCCTGCGAAAGCGGCAGCGGCCCAACCCCTTCCTGCGCCAGCAGGAGGTTGAGAGTCGCCACCAGATCCGGCGCCGACTCCACCAAAGTGCCGTCGAGATCGAAGGCGATCGTGCTTCCGGCGAGATGAGTGAGGTCGAGGTCCACGCGAACTCCTTGATCGAAACCCGTCGCCGTTTCGGTTAAAGCCCCGGTCATGGCAAGGCTCGGCCGCAACGATCAGGGATTTTACCGATGAGCGCTTCGTCTTCGCCCAGGGCCGCCGTCATCCTCGCCGCCGGCAAGGGCGAGCGGATGAAGTCTCCGACCCCCAAGGTGCTGCACAGGATCGGCGGCCGGGCCATGGTCGACCACGCGATCGACGCGGCGCTGGGGCTTGGTTGTGAGCGCATCGTGGTGGTGGTCGGTGAGCATTCTCCAACTGTGCGCGCGCACGTCGTGGCGCGCCTGGGCGAAGCCGCCATCGCCATACAGGACCCGCCGCTCGGCACGGCGCACGCAGTGCTGGCGGCGAGGGCGGCGCTGGCGGGGTTCACCGGGGACGTGGTGATCACCTACGCCGACGTACCGTTGCTGACCGCCGATGCGATAAGACCGCTGTTCGACCTGCGGGCGCAGGGCGCGGACCTCGCTGTGCTGGGGTTCGAGCCGGCCCTGGCGCGCGCTTATGGCCGGTTGGTGATCGGCGCCGACGGGTCGCTGGAGAAGATCGTCGAGGCCAAGGAGGCCACGGAGGAACAACTCGCGATCCGCGCGTGCAATTCCGGGGTGCTGGCGCTCGCCGCGCCGTTGCTCTTTGAACTGCTGGCCGCCGTGCGCAACGACAACGCCAAGGGTGAATACTACCTCACCGATGTCGTGGGACTGGCGCGCGCCACAGACCGATCGGCGCGGGTGGTGTTCGCCGACGAGCAGACGGTCGCCGGCGTCGACTCCCAGGCCATGCTGGCGGCCGCGGAGGCCGTATTCCAGAGCCGCCGGCGCGCGGCGCTGATGGAGGCGGGCGTGACCATACCGGCGCCCGACATGGTGCACCTGTCGTGGGATACCCAGATCGCCGCCGGCGCGGTGATCGAGCCGCATGTGGTGTTCGCGCCCGGCGTGCGTGTCGAGAGCGGGGCGGTGATCCGCGCCTTCAGTCACCTCGAAGGCGCCGTGGTGCGGTCCGGCGCCCTGGTCGGGCCCTACGCCCGCCTGCGTCCTGGCGCCGACATCGGCGAGAACGCCCACATCGGCAACTTCGTCGAGGTGAAGAAGGTGACGGTCGGCGCCGGCGCCAAGGCCAACCACCTCTCCTACCTCGGCGACGGCGAGGTCGGGGCCGGCGCCAACATCGGGGCCGGCACGATCTTCTGCAACTACGACGGCTTCGACAAGTTCGAGACGAAGGTGGGGGAGGGGGCGTTCATCGGCTCCAACAGCGCCCTGGTCGCGCCGGTGACGATCGGAGCCGGCGCCTATACCGCGTCCGGTTCGGTGATCACCAAGGACGTGTCTCCCAACGCCCTGGCCCTCGGCCGCGCCTCGCAGGTCGAGAAACCAGGCTGGGCCGAGGCATTCCGCGAACGCAAGCGGCGTGCCAAGGTGGCTAAATAGAACACGTCTCTTTTTGAGGAAACCCGAGGAACCATGACCGCTCATCACATCCGCTACGAGGTCGACGGCGACGGCATCGCCACCCTGATGATCGACCGCGCCGAGAAGCGCAACGCGATGACCTACGCCATGCTGAGCGCCTTCATGGGCAGGGTCGCCGAGGCCGGGGCGGACGACAAGGTGCGGGTCTTGATCGTCACCGGCTCCGGCGGGGCGTTCTGCGCCGGAACCGATCTGGCCGACCTCCAATCGACGCCGAACGAGGACCGCGGCGGTCGTGGTGAAACGCGGGACCAGGCGAACCCGTGGCAACTGCTCGCCTGCCCCAAGCCGGTGATCGGGGCCATCGACGGCGTCGCGGTCGGCATGGGCGCCGAATTCACCAGCCAGTGCGACGTGCGCATCATCAGCGACCGCGCGCGCTTCGCCTGGAACTTCGCTCACCGCGGCCTGGTGCCCGACACCGGCGCCGGCAGCTGGCTGCTCCCCCGCCTGATCGGCCCGCACCGGGCGCTGCGCCTGCTCTATTCCGGCGGATTCATGCACGCCGAGGAAGCCAGGGAGATCGGCTACGCGGCCGAGGTCGTCGCGCCCGAGGCGCTCGCCGAAGCCGCCCTGGCCGAGGCGCGCCGCTATCTGCTGTCCTCGCCGTTCTCGCTGTGGCACATCAAGTCGCTGGTCTGGAAAGGCCTTGAGCGCGACGTCACCGCCCACATGGCCGAGCACCTGGAGACGATGAAGGCCTGCTTCCAATCCGAGGACCACAAGGAGGGCGTCGCGTCCTTCCTCGAACGCCGCCCGGCGAAGTTCGTCGGGCGCTAGATGCTGCTCCTCAATTTCCGCTGAACAACCTCTGGCCCAGATACACCAGCAGCGAGCCGCCGAGCAGCGTCAGCAGGACGGACAGCGCGATATCGAATTTGGACCCCATGGCCAGGTGCTGATCGTCGCTGTCGATGTCCCGGGCGGTCTTGAGGAAGCGGATGGTCGCGATGGCCATCAACACCGGGCCCAGGATGATCAGGGCCAGGCCGGCGATTCCGCCGAGAGCGTGTTGGGGAACGCGGGCCGCGTTGGCTTTCGCCGACAGGTCGGCGAACTTCAGGAACAGGTCGAACTTCTCGACCAGGAACCCGAACGCCATCACCGCGACGCCCGTGCGCACCCAGGCCAGATACGTCCGCTCGTTGGCGGCGTGATCGGAGTAGTTCTTGATCATCGGCTCACCGCCTTGTGTTCGCCATCGACGATCTCTAAAGCGCCCCCGCTATTTAGAACAGGATGTCCATGAAACGCTGCCTGATCCTCGCCTCGACCGCCCTGTTCGCAGGCTTCCTGGCGGCGGCGCCTCCGACTTCGAGCGCTCCGGCCTGGCCACAGGCGCAGAGTGATATCAAACCCGATCCCGCCGTGCGCTTCGGGGTGCTGCCCAACGGCATGCGTTACGCGATCATGCACAACGCGACCCCGGGCGGCCAGGCCTCCCTGCGGCTGCGGGTGGGGTCCGGCTCGCTCGAGGAAAGCGACGCTCAGCAGGGCCTGGCCCACGTGCTCGAACACATGTCCTTCAAAGGCTCGACGCACGTTCCCGCCGGCGAAATGATCAAGATCCTGCAGCGCAAGGGTTTGGCGTTCGGTCCCGACACCAATGCCGAGACCGAATGGACGCAGACGGTCTACATGCTCGATCTGCCGCGCGGCGACGCCGATACCGTCGACACCGGCCTGATGCTGATGCGCGAGACGGCGGGTGAACTCAACCTCGACGACAAGGCGCTGACGCCCGAGCGCGGCGTGGTGCTCTCCGAGGAGCGGCTGCGCGATACGCCGGAATACCGGGCGGAAAAGGCGCAGATCGCACTGCTGGCTCAGGGCCAGCGGATCGTCGACCGCTTTCCGATCGGCACGGTCGACGTCATCGAGCATGCGCCGATCTCGTTGCTGCGCGACTATTACCGCGCCAACTATCGCCCCGATCGGACTACGCTGATCGCGGTCGGCGACTTCGACCCGGCCGAAATGGAAGCCAAGATCAAGGCACGGTTCTCCGATTGGAAACCGGTGGGATCGCCGACAGCTGAACCTGATCTCGGTGCGGTGGCGTCCCGCGGCCTGTCTGCCAAGGTGGTGGAGCTTCCGGGATCGTCGACGCGGTCGATGATCGCCTGGGTGCATCCCCACGACGCCAGCCCCGACACGGTCGATCGCCGCCGCCGCGAGACGATCGAAGCCCTGGCCCTGGCCGTGCTCAACCGACGCCTGAGCGTGATCGCCCACAGTCCCAATCCTCCGTTCCTGAACGCGCGGGCCGGCTATGACGACCTGTTGCACTCGGACAAGGTGGCGCAGATCGAGGCGGTGTCGACGCCGGGCGCATGGCGGCCGGCGCTGGCGTCGATCGAGCGGGAGGGCCGGCGGATCACCCTGGGCGTGGGGGATGCCGAGCTGGCGCGGGAGATCACTGAAATGCGCGCCGCCCTGGTCAACGCCGTGGCGGGCGCGGCCACGCGGCGCACGCCGGGCCTCGCCAGCGATCTGGTGGACGCGGTGAACGACGACGAAGTGGTCACCGATCCGGCGACCGACCTGGCGCTGTTCGACGAATATGTGAAGGGATTGAAGGCCGAAGAGGTGACTGCGGCGGCCCGCGCGATGTTCTCCGGGGCTGGTCCGCTGGTCGAACTGACCAGTCCGACCAGCGTCGATGGCGGCGACGCCGCGCTGGCCGCGGCCTTCACCAAGGACGCCACGTCGCCGGTGTCCATCCGCACGGCCGACGCGGCCGTGACCTGGCCCTATGGCGACTTCGGCCCGGCCGGCAAGGTCGTCGCGCGCACCCACCTCGACGGTGTGGGCGCACAGAGTGTCCATTTCGCCAATGGGGTTGGACTGATCGTCAAGCCGACGTCCTATCGCAAGGATCAGATCCTGGTCAGCGTGCGCGTGGGTGGCGGCCGTCTGAGCCTTTCACCCGAGCAGGCCGGCTCGGCCTGGTCGGCCGGCGCGCTGATCGGTGGTGGCCTGAAGAAGATCAGCTTCGAGGACAGTCAGCGGGCCCTGGCCGGCAAGATCTATGCGGCGACCTTCGGTGTCGGTGAGGACGCCTTCACCTTCGGCGGCGCCACGCAACCGCGTGATCTCGACACCCAGCTCAGCGTCCTGGCCGCCTATGTCGCCGAACCGGGATTCCGGCCCGAGGCGTTCGAGCGCCTGCGGGCGGCCTATATCGCGGCGTTGCCGCAACTCGCCGCGACGCCCGACGGTGTGGTGAGCCGCGACCTCGACGGCCTGCTGCACTCCGGCGACCCGCGCTGGATGTTTCCGAGCGAGACCACCCTGCGCGCCGCGACGCCCGGCGACCCAAAAGCGGTGCTCGAACCGGCGCTGGCCGGCGGCCCGATCGAGATCACGATCGTCGGCGACATCGATCCGGACAAGACCGTCGATCTGGTCGCCTCGACCTTCGGCGCCCTGCCGGCCCGCCCGCCGGCGTGGAAATCGGCCCGCGCGGAGGGACCCGTCCATTTTCCCGCCCCGACCTCGACGCCGGTCACCCGCGCAGACAATGGCCGCCCGGACCAGGCCGAGGCCATCGTCGCCTGGCCGACCACCGACTTCTTTGCCGACATGAAGCGCTCGCGCGCCGGAATGTTGGCCGGAGAGGTCCTGCAGAACCGTATCCTGGACCAGGTGCGAATCGCGGAGGGCGCCACCTACAGTCCGGAGACGGAGGCGAGCTTCTCCGAGTCGATCGAAGGCTACGGGTCCGCCCTCAGCGAGGTGGAAATGCCGCCCACCAAGATCCCCGGCTTCTTCGACACCGTGGCGCGGATCACCGCCGATCTGCGCGAAAAGGGTCTAACCGACGATGAGCTGGCGCGGGCGCGCAACCCGCGCGTATCGGGGATCGAAAAGGCGCAGCTCACCAACGAATACTGGCTGGACCGCCTCTCCGGCTCGATGGCCGATCCTCGTCGTCTCGACCTGATCCGCACCACGCTGCCCGACTACCAGGCGATGACCACCGCGGACGTGCAGGCCGCCGCGAAAGCCTATTTCGTCGATGGCAAGGCGTGGAAGATGGTGATCAGCGCGCAGAAGTAGAGCTGACTTCCTCCCTCCCCTTCTGGGGAGGGACAGACGGCGTAGCCGTCAGGGTGGGGAAGTGTCGATGAAACCCCACGCTGCCGTTGATTGCGCAAGACTTCCCCACTCTGGACGCTTCGCGTCCTGTCCCTACCCATAAAGGGGAGGGAGGAAATATTTGCGTTACTTCGCGTTCGGCCCGTTCTTGAAGTATTTGAAGAAGTCACTGTCCGGCGACAGCACCATCGTCGTGTCGCCGTCGGCGAGGCTGGTCTCATACGCCTGCAGCGAGCGGTAGAAGGCGGCGAAGCTGGGGTCCTTGCCGAAGCTGGAGGCGAAGATCCGGGCGCTTTCGGCGTCACCGGCGCCGCGTGTCACCGAGGATTCCTGGGTGGCGGCGGCCAGGGTGATGGTCACCTGCTTGTCGGCGTCGGCGACGATCTCGCGCGCCGTGGCGACCCCTTCGGCCCGAATCTGCGCCGCCTGTTGCTGCAGGCTGCTGCGCATGCGCTCATACACCGCCTCCTGGTTCGCCGTCGGCAGGTCCGCGCGCTTGATACGCAGATCTATGACCTCGATTCCGAAATGGGACCGGGCGGCGCGGGTGCGCACGTCGTTCAGGGTTTGCGCCATGAGAGCGCCGCGGCGTTGCGAGATGATGTCGGTCGCCGTTGCTGCTCCCAGCACCTGGCGCAGCGACGAATTCACCAGCGGCTCCAGCCTGTCGGCCGCCACCTGCGAGTTGCTCAGCGTACGGTAGAATTGCAGAGGGTCGGCGATACGGTATCGGATGAAGGCGTCGACGACGAGGCGCTGCTGATCGGCGGAGATCACCTCCTCCTGCGGCGCTTCGAGGGCCTGGTTGCGTTTGTCGAGGACCACCAGCGACTCCAGGAACGGCGCTTTCATCTTCAGTCCAGGATCGTATTTGCCCGGCGGATTGATGATCCGAACCGGCTCGCCGAAGTTTACCACCACCACCTGCTCGCGCTGGTCGACGATGAAGAAGGTGTTGGCGGCTAGGACAACGACCGCGACGGCGACCACGAGCCATGCGACGACGGCGCGGTTCACTGGCCAGGTCCCTGGCTGGAGGATTGTCCCTGAACCTGGGGTGGCGACACCTGGATCGCGGTATTGCCCCGGAAAAGGTCGGGCGGGAGGATGATCGGCGCGGTGGTGGCTCCCTTGCCGTCGATGATCACCTTGTGGGCGTGGCCCAGGACCCTCTCCATCATCTCGAGATACAGGCGTTCACGGGTTATTCCCGGCGCCCGACGGTATTGCGGATAGAGCTGGTCGAACGCCGAGGCCTGGCCCTGCGCATAGCGCACGACCTGCTCGCGATAGCCCTGCGACGCCTGGACGATCTTGGCGGCGTCGCCGCGCGCCTCGTTCACCACCTTGTTGCGATAGGTGTTGGCGTCGTTGATCGCCGACTGCGCCTCCTGGCCGGCCTTGGCGATATCCTGGTAGGACGTGACCACGGGCGTCGGTGGATTGGCGCTCTGGATCTGAACGGCGTCGATGACGACCCCTGTGTGGTAACTATCCAGGATCCGTTGCATCACGGCTGCGGTCTGATCCTGCACTGCGCCGCGGCCATTGGTGAGGATGGACTTCAACGCGTTTCGTCCGACCACTTCGCGCATCGCGCTTTCGGCGACCGCCCTGACGGCGTCATCGGGGTCCTTGACCCGGAACAGGTAAGCGGCTGCGTCCGAAACGTGCCACTGCACGGTGAACGACAGGTCGACGATGTTCTCGTCTCCGGTCAGCATCAGGCTTTCGTCCGGCGCCGCCGCCGCAGGCGTGCCGCCTATCACCGTCTTGTTCTGGTTGGTGACCGAGACAAATTCCGCGCATTCGAGAGGGATGGGCAGATGGTAATGCAGTCCCGGTCCTTCGGATCGTGCGTAACTCCCGAACCGGGTGATCACGGCTTCCTGATTGGCCTGAACGGTGTAGAGGCCAGTGAGGGTCCAGCCGATGAACAGAAGGCCGGCGATCGCCATGAATATCTGGGGGCGCAGGCCGGGGGCTCGCAGATGGCCGAACCAGCGATCGGCCAGTTCGGTCAGCCTTCTCCGCAATTCCCGGAAGTCGGGGCCGCCGGGCGGAGGCGGCGGTGGACGGCGCGGGGGCTCCACCCGCCGGCCCGGCTCGCCTTCGGGCCTACCCTGATCTTGTCCAGGGGGCGTGCCCCAGGGACCCGGATTGGCATTGTCGTTCCATGGCATGCGAAGGGAGTCGTTTCTTTCTTCTTGCAACCGTCGGCGCGCGCGGCGCTTGTAAAGCCGCTCCCGCGCTCGGATATGAAGCGCCATCGCCTGCAAAGCAATATGAACCCATGAACGTTAAGCAGATGTCCGATCGCGACCGAATCCTCGCGCTGCTCGACACCATCAAGGATCCCAAGACCGGCCGCGGCCTGCATCAGGCAGGCCTCGTTCAGGCGCTGGTGGTCGCCGAGGGGCGAGCGGGCTTCATGATCGAGGCGCCGCCGGAAGAGGTGGCCCTCTATGCGCCGGTTCGCGACGCCGCCGAACAGGCTCTGGCCGCCGCGCCCGGGATCAGCAGGGCGCAGGTCGTGTTGACGGCCGCGTCGAAGCCGGCCGCGCCCGGCAGCACCCGTGTTCGCCGAGGCGCCCAGGTCGCCGTCGATCCGCGCGCCGATCCCGCTCACATGCCGCCGCCCGACAAGCTGGCGCATGTCCGGCGCGTCATCGCGGTCGCCAGCGGCAAGGGCGGCGTCGGAAAGTCCACCGTCTCGGTGAACCTGGCGTGCGCCTTCGCCGCGCGGGGCCTCAAGGTCGGGCTGCTGGACGCCGACATCTACGGCCCGTCCGCTCCTCGCATGCTCGGCGTCGACGAGCAGCCGAAGTTCGAGGACGGCAAGCTGACGCCGATCGTGGCCTGGGGCCTCAAAGTGATGTCGATCGGCTTCATCGTCGATGAGAGCCAGGCGATGATCTGGCGAGGTCCGATGGTTTCGTCGGCGGTGCGCCAGATGATCCAGGACGTGCGCTGGGGAACCGACGCCGACGTGCTCGATGTCCTCGTCGTCGATCTGCCGCCGGGCACCGGCGACATCCACCTCACCTTGGTTCAGAAGCTGGCGGTCGACGGGGTGGTGATCGTCTCGACGCCGCAGGAGATCGCTTTGATCGACGCGCGCCGCGCCAGCGCGATGTTCACGAAGATGAACCCACGGGTCCCGATCCTGGGTGTCATCGAGAATATGGCCTGGTTCGCCGACCCCGCGACCGGCGCCCATATCCCGATCTTCGGGCAAGGCGGCGCCCGGGCCGAAGCCGAGAGGCTGGGCGTGCCGTTCCTGGGTGAAATCCCTATCGACATCGCTCTGCGCCAGGGCGGCGACGACGGGCGCCCCCTGGTCGCGGCATCGCCGGACAGCGCCTCGGCCAGGGCCTTCACCGCGATCGCTGAGAAATTGATGGAGGGATGAGATTTCGAAAGCCGTGGTCAGGTCGGCTCAGCCATGCGCGTCGTCACGCCCTGGCCACCGCTCAGGCTTTCCAGAACCGCCGCTTCCGGGATCAGGGCGTCGCGGCGTTCGAGTTCGGCGCGTATTTCAGCGTGACGCTTGGAGTCCAGCCGGTAGCCGATGAAGCACGCCCCGCCGAGCATCACGAACACCACCGGTGCGATGAGATAGACCAGTTCCATGCCGTGAATGGCGGACGGCGTGTTGATCGCCCCTTCCTTGGCCTTGTAGCCGATCAGGTCGAGGACGGTGAACGACAGGGTGATGCTCAGGGCGCCGGCGACCTTCTGCGTCGTGGTGATCATGGCGTAGAGCAGGCCGATGCGATGCGCGCCCTGCTCCAGGCGCACCGCGTCGCCGACATCGGCCACCATGGCGCGGTCCAGCAGGACGAAGGCGGCGGCGACGAAGCCCATGACCGCCATGTACAGCGTGGCCAGCGGGAAATCCGCCTTCGGTAGAAAGTAGAGCAGGAACATTCCCAGTGAAAAGGTCGTGCAGGCGCACATCTGCGTGCGGTGCTTGCCCAGGCGCCGCGCCACCCAACTCATGCCCCCGGCGCCGGCCACGCCGGCGATGATGTAGATCAGCAGCAGCTTGCTGGCGTCCGCGACGGTGAAGCCGCGCGCGTCGTGGAAGTAAAACAGGTACATCGCCGACGTCCAGCCGGGGCCGAGCGCAAGGCAGAAATCGGCGATGATGATGCGCGCCATGTCCGGACGCGAAATCATCCGCCAGTAATCGATCAGCGTGACGCGCTCCTCGCTCCTGTCGGCTGGCCGCCGTTCGGGCGTGAACGCAATGGCCAGGGCGACGCCGAAGGCTATGGCGGCGATGACGAACCAGCCCATGGCCGGGACATCGCCCGCGCCGCTCGATCCATTTCGGCGCGCCATCATCACCGGCAGCACCAGGACGGCGGTGGCCCCGAGGATGCCGATGACCTGAATGACGCCAAACATGCGCGAGCGCTCATGATAGCCGGGTGCGATCACCGAGGCCCATGACAGATGCGACAGTACGATGAACGAGACCCCGATGTAGTAGGCGAACAGCCAGCCGACCAGATAAACATAGTTCACGCTCGTGGGCGCGATGAACAGCATATAGACCGGGATCATCAGCATCGGCGCGCCGGCCGCCAACCAGACGCGGTAACGCCCGAAGCGCGTCCGGGTCCGGTCGATGGCGATGCCGATGAGCGGATCAAGCAGGGTGTCGAACAGCCGAACCGCCCCAAAGGCCAGCCCGACGAACAACAGTCCCATGCCGAAGTGGCTGGCGTAGTAGCGTGGCAGATAGACGGACAGCGCCACGGCCAGGGCCCCGATGCACAGCCCCGGCATGCCGAAAGCCACCAGCCCCGGCAGCGGCAGGACAGGACGAGACGAGGCATCGCCGCGCGCGACTGTCAAATCAGGCGTTCCTCGAAGCACACGGCGTCTCTGGCGGACACCCGCCGTCAACAGACCCCGTGCGCTGGCGGCGCGCAAGCGAAATTCTCGGTTCCTGGCCCTCCGCTTGAACTCGCGGGAGCTTTTGAGCCTAGCCGCCGCCCATCTTGCGGAAGAACTTCTGGGTCTGTTCTCCGCCGTTGAAATAGGCCTGCTGGCCGGCCTCGTCGGTGATCTGGCTCCAGTGGTCGCGGACCTCCTCGACGCTGAGGCCGCCTTCGCCGAGGTAGACGCCCTCGGTCTCGTAGATGCGCGCGAGCGCGAACGCGCCGGCCCCGGCGGACAAGATGACGCCCGTGGGGGCCTCCTCGGAGCACAGATAGACCACGCCCGGAGTGACATATTCCGGCGCCAGGCGGGCCAGGATGTCAGGCGGCATCAGGCTCTCGGTCATGCGCGTGGCGGCGACCGGCGAGATGGTGTTGACGTGGATGTTGTTCTTCTGGCCCTCCAGCTTGAGGGAGTTCATGAAGCCCACCAGGGCGAGCTTGGCGGCGCCGTAGTTGGTTTGTCCAAAGTTTCCGTACAGTCCCGTGGACGATGTGGTGACCACGATCCGCCCATAGTTCTGCGCCTTCATGATCTCCCAGATCGCCTTGGTCGGCTTCACCGTCCCCATCAGGTGGACGCCCAGCACGAACTCGAAATCGCTGATGGTCATCTTGGTGAACGACTTGTCGCGCAGCACGCCGGCGTTGGCGACCAGGATGTCGATCCTGCCCCAGGCGTCCATGACCTGTTTGACCATCAGGTCGACACCCGCGTCGTCGGTGACCGAGGATCCGTTGCCGATCGCTTCGCCGCCGGCCGCCTTGATCTCTTCGACGACCTTCTGCGCCGCCTCGGAGGATCCGCCCGACCCATCCATCGCGCCGCCGAGGTCGTTGACCACCACCTTGGCGCCACGCCGGGCCAGTTCAAGGGCATGCTGGCGTCCCAGGCCGCCGCCGGCTCCCGTCACGATCGCCACTTTGCCGTCGAAGCGGATGTCCGCCATGCGTGCTGCTCCTGAAGATGTATGGATGAGATTGAACGGGCGGGTTCTTCGCGACCTTGCACGCGCTCGTCAAGTCCGGGTTCTCGGCGTTGCGGCGGCGCGGGAGCATGTTATGACCGGTCCGGGATGAGAAACCTCGGTGTGTTGGCCCTGGGCCTCCTTACCTGCGCGATCGTCGCTGGAAGAGGGTGGGCCGAAGAAGGCATGTGGACGTTCGACGATGTCCCCGCGGAACGGGTGCGGCAGGCCCTTGGCGTGCGCCTGGAACCCTCCTGGCTCGATCACCTCCGCGGAGCGTCGGCGCGCTTGACCAGCGGGTGCTCGGCCGCCGTCGTCTCCGGCGAGGGGCTTCTGCTGACCAACCAGCATTGCGTTCTCGGCTGTGAGGAGAACCTCTCCGCGGCGTCCACCAACCTTATCGGCGACGGCTTCGTGACCGACGCCCGCAGCGAGGAACGCACCTGCCCGGGGCTTCAGGTCGAGGTCCTGGAGGGCATAGCCGATGTCACTCAGGCCATCGTCGACTCGTCGGTCACCAAGTTCGGGCAGGAGTATGTGAGGGCTCGCGAAGAGGCGATCGGGCGCGCCGAGCGCGGGTTCTGCAAGGGTGACCGGCGGCTGCGCTGTCAGGTCATCAGCTTCTACGGGGGCGGACTGTTCAAGGTGTACAAATTCCGGCGGTTCGCGGATGTCCGCCTGGTGTTCGCGCCGGAATTCGCCGTCGCCTTCTTCGGCGGCGATACCGACAACTTCTCGTTTCCCCGCGCCGATCTCGATTGCGCATTCCTGCGCCTGTACGAGAACGGCGCTCCCGCGGCCACCCCGCAGTTTCTCGCCTGGTCGTCCGCCCCGCCCAAGGCCGGCGAGGCGGTGTTCGTGGCCGGCAGCCCCGGGGCGACCGAGCGCAGTTTCACGGTCGACCAGCTTCTGACCGACCGCGACGTGGTCCTGCCGATCAGCATCCGCCAGCACGCCGACCTTCGGGCGCGCCTTGTCGCGTTCAGCCGGCAGAGCCCCTTGAACCAGCGCGTCGCCGCCGCTCGCCTGTTCGAGGAGGAGAACGATCTCAAGGTCTTGCGGGGTAGGGCCGCCTTTCTGGATGATCCGAAGTTCCTCGCGGCGCGCGCCGCGGACGAGGCTGCGCTGAAGGCCCGGGTTGGCGCCGACGCCGCGTTCGTGGCGCAGATCGGCGACCCCTGGAGCGAGATCGCCAAGGTGCGCGGCGCCTATGAGAACGACTACCTCGTCTGGCGCCAGCTCGAGAGCGGCGCCGGCGCCGGTTCGCAGCTGTTCGCTTGGGCGAGGATCCTCGTGCGGGCGGCCGTGGAGCGGGCGAGGCCGACGGCGGAGCGTTTGCCGGAGTATGCCGACTCGCGCCTGCCACTCGTCGGCAAGGTCCTGCTGGACGACAAACCGGTGTCGCCTGATCTCGAGCGTCTTCTGCTGCAATTCTGGCTCGACCAGACGCGGGAGGGCCTCGCCGTCGCGCCCGCGCTGACCGACGCCGTGGTCGGCAAAGGGTCCACCGAGACGCTGGCCCAGCGGCTGGTCAAGGGAACGCGCCTAGCGGACCCGAACGTGCG
>Ga0302314_10008527_pt1 | contig 18226 bp, 17 predicted proteins | sample III_Palsa_N2_3_FD_200533 | JGI IMG/M metagenome (GOLD analysis project Ga0302314, IMG submission 200533) | Peat permafrost microbial communities from Stordalen Mire near Abisko, Sweden - III_Palsa_N2_3 | ecosystem: Environmental > Terrestrial > Soil > Palsa > Peat permafrost | place: Sweden...
GGAGATCACCGCGCACCGCTGGGTGCGCCGGCGCCGGCATGAGGACAACGCCCGGCTGCCCGTGGTGTTCAACGACTTTATGAACTGCCTCATGGGCGAGCCGGACACCGAGCGGCTGCTGCCGCTCGTCGACGCGGCCGCGGCCGCCGGGGCCGAGGTGTTCTGCATCGACGCGGGATGGTTCGATGACGCCCCCGGAGCCCCGCCTGGTCCTGGCGGAGTTCCGGGCTGGTGGACCTCGATCGGCCTGTGGGCGGAGTCACCCGCGCGGTTCCCCGCGCCAGGCGGCCTCCGGGCGGTGACAGAGCGGATCCGGGAGCGCGGTATGGTGCCCGGCCTGTGGCTGGAGCCGGAGTGCGTCGGCGTCCGCAGCACCGCGGCGCGCGCGCTCCCCGGCAGCGCGTTCTTCCAGCGCTGCGGGCGGCGGGTCACCGAGTGGGGCCGTCACCAGCTCAACCTCTCCGACCCGGCGGCCCGCGCGTTCCTCGACGGCGTCGTCGACCGGCTGATCCGCGACTACGGCCTGGGATACCTGAAGCTGGACTACAACATCGACGCCGGGGTCGGCACCGACCTCGCGGCGGATAGCCCCGGTGACGGCCTGCTCCGGCACAACCGGGAGTACCTGGGGTGGCTGGACCGGCTCCTCGACCGGCATCCGGGCCTTACCGTCGAGAACTGCGCCGCCGGAGGGAGCAGGACGGACCAGGCCCTGCTGTCGCGGCTGCCCATCCAGTCGCTGACCGATCAGCAGGACCACCGGTTGATGCCGGCCATCGCCGCGGCCGCCCCGATGGCCGTTCCCCCCGAGCAGGGGGCGGTGTGGGCCTACCCGCAGCCCGAGTTCAGTGCTGCGGAGAACGCTTTCACCATGGCCTCGGCGATGCTCGGGCGGGTTCACCTGAGCGGCCGTATCGACCTTCTCGACCAGAACCAGGCGGCTCTGGTAAGGCATGCCGTTTCCGTCTACAAGACCTACCGCCATCTCCTTCCGACCTCGGTGCCGCACTGGCCGCTCGGCCTGCCTGGGTGGGACGACGGGCTGATCTGCCTCGTCCTGGAGTGCACGGCGGGGACGGACGCCGGACCGGAGTGGTATGTCCTGCTCTGGCGACGCGAGGAGACGGCCGGCGAGAGGCGCCCGGTAACGGTCCCGCTTCCCTACGGTATTCCCGGCGTCCCGGTCGAGGTGCTCTTCGCCTCAGACGAGGACCGCGCTTCTCCGGCCTACGATGCGGAAACCGGGCTGCTGACGCTGACCATGGAGCCGCTCGACGCCGTCCTGATGCGCCTGCGGCCGGATTAGCAGCCTCAAGCGCGCTTAACCGCCGGCTCCCCGGCTCGGCCGGTGCGATCAGGTCGGGCACCAGGCGGCGCAGCAGCTTGCCGGTCTCGGTGCGCGGCAGGGCGTCGAGGAACCAGAAACGGTCCGGAGTCTTGCTCGACCGCAGTGCCTGCCGGGTGAAAGCGCGCAGCTCGCCCGCCTCGACCGCCATCCCGGGCCGGGTGACGACCGCTGCCTCGATCCGCTGCCCCCACTCCTGGTCCGGCACGCCGAACACTGCCGCGTCGAGCACCGCCGGGTGTCGCAGCAGCACGTCCTCGATCTCCGCGGGAGCGATATTCTCCGCGCCCCGGATGATCGTGTCGTCGGTGCGCCCGCTGATGAACAGGTATCCGTCGGAGTCGAGGTAGCCGTCATCCTTGGTGTCGAAGAAGCCCCGGTCATCGACCGCGCGGCCCAGGCCCGCGTACTCAGCGGACACCTGCTCGCCGCGCACGCAGATCCGGCCCGGCTGGCCGGGGCTGAGGATTTCACCGCCGGGCCCGCGGATTTCGAGCTCGATCCCGGGCAGCGGCTTGCCGATCGAGGACAGCCGGGCCCGCACCGCCGGGTGCGGCGACTCCAGGGCGGCGCGGTGGTCCTCCGGCCCGAGGAGGGCGACGGTCGAACTGGTCTCGGTGAGCCCGTAGGCGTTGACGAAATCTACCTGCGCCCATTCCCGCAGCGCCCGCTCGATGAGCGCGGCCGGCATCGGAGCTCCGCCGTAGGACAGCGACCGCAGCGACGGCACGGACTTGTCTTCCGCGCTGTCCATGATCCGGGCGAGCATCGTCGGGACCACCATCGCGCTGGTCACCTCCTGCTCCCGCACCGCGCGCAGCCACTGACCGGGGGTGAAGTCCTCGAGTACCAGGGTCCGGCGCCCGGCGTAGAGATTGGTGATCACATTCGCGACGGCGGCGATGTGATACGGCGGGACGCTGACCAGAGCCGCTTCCGCCTCGCTGGCCGATGCGAACTCGACCGACCCCAGCACGTAGGAGACCAGGTTCTCGTGCCGGAGCAGCACGCCCTTGGGCTCCGACGTGGTGCCGCTGGTGTAGATGACGACCGCGACCGCGTCCTGCCCGGCCCCGTCCCCGCCGGACGCGGTATTGCCGGACGCGGTATTGCCGGACGCGGTGTTGCCGGACCCAGGGTCGCTGACCTCTCCGCGATCGATGTCCGTCTGGGCCAGCCAGGCGTCGGTGGTCACCGCGTCGAGTCCGGCCCGCTCGAAGTGCGCGAGCAAATCGGGGTCCGCGATCCCCAGCGCCTTCGGGTGCTGGGCCAGCAGGGCGTCCAGCTGACGCTGGCCGAGCCGGTAGTTGAGGGGAACCAGCGGCACCCCCGCGTGCGCGGCGGCGAACAGCGCGACCGGGAAGGCGGGACCGTTCACCGCCAGGTAGACGACGGCCTCCGCCCCGCGCTCGCGCACCAGCGCGGCCCCGGAGTGCGACCGCGCCGCCAGCTGGGCGGCGGTGATCCCGCCGGACTTGCGCCCGGCCAGGACACGGTCACCGAATCCGTCCACGGCCATGTCGAGCAGCAGCGTCAGGTGCACGGGTCAATCCTCGCTCAGTCCGAGGCCGGCAGCGGCTTGGCCGCCTGGATCACCAGCGGCTTGCCGTCCAGCGCCAGTGTGCCGCCGCCCGCCTTGGTGCACAGCACCTGAAAGGTGTCCGCTTCGTCGACGTACCGCTTGCCGATCTGGGTGCCGCCCATCAGCGACGGATCCGGTTCTCCGCCGGATACCTTCTCGCCGGGCGGCGCCATCGCCACGCCGCCGCAGGTCAGCGTGCCCTCCTGGGCCGGCGCCTTGATGACGACCACAGCGGTACTGTCGACGGCGCTGACCAGCTGCTGCCCGGCACGAAACTGAACCGCCATTCGCTGCACTCCCTGCCCTGATCGACCTGCTGGCCTTGTCCGCCCGCCAGTATGACCCGTATCCAAGGCGGATGCCATCAACTATATCAGTTCACTGATTTTGCTTACATGCCACGCCAGACCGGTGCCCGCTTCTCCGCGAACGCGGTGGCCCCCTCCCGGGCGTCCCGGGAGTCGAAGACCGGCTTGTACAGCTCCGCCTGCCGCTGCCAGCCTTCGGCGGCCGTCCAGTCCGCCTGCGCGCGGGCGATCTGCTTGGTGACGGCCACCGCCAGCGGCCCGTTGGCGGCGATCACCTCGGCCAGCCGCAGCGCACCGTCCAGTGCCGCACCGTCCGGGACGAGCCGGTTGACCAGCCCGAGCTCGGCCGCCCGGCCGGCCGTGACCGCTTCCCCCGTCAGCAGCAGCTCCATCGCCACGGCGTAGGGGATGCGCCGGGGCAGCAGCAGCGCGGCGCCGCCGCCGGCGACCAGGGCACGCTTGACCTCGGGCACGCCGAACTTGCTGCCCTCTCCCGCCACGACCAGGTCGCACGCCAGCATCAGCTCGAAGCCCCCGGCCAGTGCCCAGCCTTCCACAGCGGCGATGAGCGGCTTGCGCGGCGGGGTAATCGTGATGCCGCCGAAGCCCCGGCCCTCGATGTTGGGTGTGTCACCGCGCAGGTACGCCTTGAGGTCCATCCCGGCGCAGAACGTGCCGCCGGCCCCGGTCAGCACGCCGACGCGCAGCTCGTCGTCGGCGTCCAGTTCGTCGGCGGCCGCCGCCAGGGCGCGGGAGGTCGCGCCGTCGACGGCGTTCTTGACCGCGGGCCGGCTGATGGTGATGAGCTGGGTAAAACCACGCCGCTCGACCAGTACTGAATCTGCCATTCGTCTCCTCCTAGTAGAACGGCTGGCCGTCCGAGGTCATCTCGGCCGGGCCGGTTGCGCCGGATCGCCGTCAGGGCGCGACGCGGATGACGACCTTGCCCGTCGCGGCGCGGTCGGCCACGCGCCGCAGCGCGACGGTGACGTCCTCGACCTCGTGCACCTCGGAGACGAAGGGCCGCAGGCCGCCGGCGACCAGGTCGGTCAGCGCCGCCTGGGCCCGTGCCGTTTCCCCCGGTAGCCGCTCGGTCCAGGTCCGCAGGTCAACCCCGCGGACGGTGATGTTCTTGAGCAGGATGACGTTGAGCGGGATCTTGGGGATGTCACCGCCCGCGTAGCCGACCGTCACGAACCGTCCGCCCCAGCGGATCGCCCGCAGCGCCGGCTCGGCCCAGCGGTCGCCGACGGGATCGATGACCAGGTCGGCGCCCGCACCGCTGATGTCCCTGATCCGCTGCTTGATGTCTTCCCCGACGTAGTCAATGCCCGCCTCGGCGCCCAGCTCCGCGCAGACCTTGAGCCGCTCCGGCGCGGAGGCGGCCGCGATCACCCGGGCGCCCAGCCGGACCGCGACGTCGACCGTCGCCGTGCCGACGCCCCCCGCGGCGCCCAGGACCACGACCCACTGCCCGGGTTGCACTCCCCCGGCCGTGACCAGGGCGTGATAGGCGGTCAGGTAGGTCACCCGGAACGCGGCCGCCTCCACCAGGGACAGACCCGCGGGGACGGGCGCGACCGCGCGGGCGGGAACCAGCACCTGCTCGGCCATGGCACCGTTGAAGACCGAACCGTAGACGAGATCCCCCGCCGACAGTCCGGCCACGCCCTCGCCCACGGCCGCCACCCGGCCGGAAAACTCGCTGCCCGGGGTGAACGGAAGCGGGGCCGGCACCTGGTAGCGGTTGGCGATGAACAGCAGGTCGGGGTAGTTCACCGCGGCCGCCGCTACGTCCACCACCACGTGGCCCGGGATGACCTCCGGCGGCGGGATATCGCGGATGACGACGTTCCCTGGACTGCCGTACTCCTCGCAGCGCGCTGCCCTCATGCGTCCTCCTGGCCTGAACGTGCGGTGGTCATTTCGTCCCGGCGGCGGCCTGCGCCTTGAGCGACGCGGTGATCGACTCGGCGTCGGCGACGGTCGCCAGCAACGGCAGGTGCTGGGTGATCTGAAAGTGGTGCGTCTCCGCGGTCGCGCCGGCCGCGCAGTCCTCGGCCAGCACGACGCTGTAGCCGAGCGCGACCGCCTCGGTGCACGCGCCGGGCAGGGCGATGTTGGTCGAGACGCCGCTGAAGACCACCGTGTCAATGTCGTATCCGCGCAGCGTGGCGTCAAGCTCGGTGCCGGTGAACGGCGCCATGCCGTGTGAGCGGTGACTGACGATGTCGGACGGGGCGACGACGAGATCATCGTGAATCGCGGCGGTCTTGGTGCCGGCCACGAGCAGCCCTTTACGGCGGATCCGGGCCGCGAGGGCGCAGTTAACCCGGAAGCCGGCCCAGTCGGGGCTGAGCGCGGCGATGGTGGCGAAAATCACCGGCGCGCGGGCTTCCCGGAACGCCGCGGCGAGGGTGTTGATGCCCGCGACGATGCCCCGCTCGGTCACCTGACGAGACAGCGGCGTGTCGTCGTAGGCCGGGTTGGCGATGCCGTTCTGCACCTCGCTGATCACGAGCGCCGCCCGTTTCCCGGGCTCGAGTCCGCGGACAGCCGGCATGACCGTCAGAGCCGCTCGATGATCGTGGCGTTGGCCATCCCGCCGCCCTCGCACATGGTCTGCAGTCCGTAGCGGCCGCCGGTGGCTTCCAGGTAGTTCAGCAGCGTGGCCATCAGCTTGGTCCCGGACCCGCCGAGCGGGTGGCCCAGGGCGATCGCGCCGCCGCGCGGGTTGAGTTTGTCCGGGTCGGCCCCGAACTCCTGGGCCCAGGCCAGCGGGACCGGCGCGAACGCCTCGTTGACCTCGTACGCGTCGATGTCGCCGATCGACAGGCCGCTGCGCTGGAGAATCTTCGCCGTCGCGGGGATGACCCCGGTCAGCATCAGCAGCGGGTCGCTGCCGGAGACCGCGAAGGCGTGGAACCGGGCCCGGGGCCGCAGGCCCAGCTCGGCCGCCTTTTCCTCACTCATGATCAGCGCCGCGGAGGCGCCGTCGGTGAGCGGCGAGGAGCTTCCCGGGGTGATCTGCCAGGTGATCTCCGGGAAGCGGGCGGCGTACGCGGGGGTGTAGTAGGCGGGCTTCAGGCCGGCCAGCCCTTCGGCGGTGGTCCCCGGCCGCACGGTCTCGTCGGTCGTGTGCGAGCTCCCGTCGGGCAGCCGGACGGGGATGATCTCGTGGTCGAATCCGCCGCCGGCCGCGGCCTGCGCGGCCCGCGCGTGGGACTGGGCCGAATAGGCGTCGAGCGCCTCGCGGTCGAGCTTCCAGCGCGACGCGATCAGCTCAGCGCCGATCCCCTGATTGGCCAGGCCGTCGGGATAGCGGTCGGCCAGCGGCTCCACCGGGTTGCGCCCGGCCCGCGACGAACCGATCGGGACCCGGCTCATCGACTCCACCCCGCAGGCGACGACGATGTCGTAGGCGCCGGCGATGACGCCCTGCGCCGCGAAGTGCGCCGCCTGCTGGCTGGACCCGCACTGCCGGTCCACGGTCGTCCCCGGCACGCTCTCGGGAAACCCGGCCGTCAGCAGCGCGGTGCGGGCGATGTTCAGCGACTGGTCGCCGACCTGCCCCACGCAGCCGGCGATGACGTCGTCGACGAGCGCGGTGTCCAGGCCGTTGCGCTCGACCAGGGCCGTCAGCGTCTGCGCGAGCAGGGCGGCCGGGTGCACACCGGAGAGGGCACCGCCGGGCTTGCCCTTGCCCGAGGGGGTGCGGATGATGTCGACGATGACGGCAGTGGCCATGATTCCTCGCGATCGGCTAGCGAACTTCGCTATCAGTAATCTAATTTACCTACTAAGAGGATGCCATGCCGGCCCGGCGGCGGCAAGGCGGGACGCCCGCGCCCGGCCGGGCGACGGGCGCGATCACGCTCGGGTATCGCGCCGCAGCAGCTCGGGGACCCAGTTCGGGGACCGCTTTTCAATGAAGGCCGCGAAGCCCTCCTTGGACTCGGGGCGCTGCAGGCTGTCGAAGAACGCGATCCGGTCCTGCAGCCCCACGTACTGGTCGAGCACCCGTTTGATGTCCCGGCGGGCCTCGGGCGCGGTCTGGACGATCTCGATCAGCGCTCCGGTGGATGTCTTGATCAGCTCGTCGTGCGGGACGACCCGGCTCACCAGGCCCCAGTCGAGCGCTTCGGCGGCCGTGAGGCGCCGGCCGGTGAACATCAGGTCGCGCGTGCGCACCGGCCCCACCAGGCGGACCAGCAGCTGCGCGTAATAGGTGTCGGAGATGCCGCGGAGCAGTTCGGGGACCCGGAAGGTGGCCCGTTCGCTCACCACGGCGAGGTCGGAGCACATCGCGATCAGCAGGCCGCCGCCCTGGCAGATCCCGTTGACGGCGGAGACCACCGGCTTGACGCTCTGCCGCAGGACATCGAACGGCAGCACGTCGAACGCGCCCGGCGCCGCGTTGAAGTCGGCCCACCTGTCGTCGACCTTCTTCCCCAGGTCGCCACCGGGAATGAACACGTCGCCGGTGCCGGTGATCAGCAGCCCGGCCAGCTCCGGGTCCGCGTCGACCCGGCGGACCGCGTAGCGGATGCCGAAGTACATCGCCTGCGTCAGCGCGTTCCTGGCCTGCGGGCGGTCCACGGTCAGGTGGGCGAACGGGGGCCGGCGCTCGAATCTCAGGTACGGAGTCCCGAGCCAGTCGCCCTCGGGCGGCCGGGGGGCCGGCTGGGCGGGGACCGATCCGTCGGCGGCGTCGGGCATGAGACCTCCAGCGTCTCTCGTTCCGGCCGGCCCGGCCGTTCCCGCCGGGACGCAGCTCCGGAAGGCACGGCGGCAGAGCACTCAGCCAAGCCTTGAGTAAAATTGTATAACTGAATACTCTACTATCGACTGCGTCGCCGGGCGCGGCGGGCAGGAGGCGACGGTGAAGTCCTCGCGGATCGGTTTTGTCGGGGCCGGGCGGATGGGCCTGCCGATGGTCAAGCGGCTCGCGGCCGCCGGGCACGACCTGACGGTGTACGCGCGGCGGCCGGAGACCCGGGCCGAACTGGACCAACTCGGGATCGGGCACACCGGCGAGCTGGCCGCGGCCGCGGCCGACGCCGACGTGCTGCTGATCTGCGTCTTCAACGACGAGCAGCTGACCGAGATCGCCGGGCCGCTGGCCGGGGCCCTGCCGCCCGGCGCCGTGCTCGCGTCCCACGTGACGGGCCGGGAGTCGGTGCTGCGGGCGGTCGCGGACCGCTTCCCCGGGATCGACGTGGTCGACGCGCCGGTAAGCGGCGGACCGGCGGAAATCCAGGCGGGACAGCTGACCGTCCTGCTGGGCGGCTCGCCGGCCGCCCGGGCCCGCGCCGCCGGCGCCGTCGCGGCGTACGCCTCCCCCGTCATCGAGACCGGCGAGCTCGGTACCGCGCTGGCCGTCAAGCTGGTCAACAACCTGCTGTTCGCCGCGAACGCGCAGCTGGTGGCCGAGGCGGTCCGGTTCGGCGGTGACCTCGGGCTCGCTCCGGAGCTGCTGCTGGGCGCGCTCAACCAGATGAGCGGCGGCAGCCAGGCCAGCCGCCGGGCCGCCGAGGGCGGGACCATGGCCTCGTTCGGACCGCGGATCGCCCCCTACCTCCGCAAGGACGTGGCCGCGTGCGCCGCCCAGGCGGCCGAGCGGGACGTCGACCCGGGCCTGCTGACCGATGTCGCCCGGCGGGGGCCGCTCGCGGTCACCTGACCCGCGGCTCCGGCCGGGGGCGGAAGCGACGCCTTCCGGTCAGGCCCCGAGTTCCTTGAGCAGCGTGTCCAGCCAGGTCGCGGTCTGCGCCGCGGCCGCGTGGTGCCCGATGGCGTCGATGGCGGGGCCGTTGAGCTCGCAGTCGAAGACCCCCGGGTAGCCGGCCTCGAGCAGCCACCCGACGACGGCCGCCAGCGGCACGTCCCCGTCCCCCGGAACGGCCCGGCACGGCAGCGCCCGGGAGCCGGGCACCATGTCGCTGAGCTGCACGTGCGCGATCAGGCCGGCGTGCTGGCTGATCTCCTCGCGCAGCCCGCCCTCGGTCCAGACGTGGAACGCGTCCAGGCAGATCCCCAGGCCGGCCCGGGGGGCGACCGCGATCGCGTCGTGGAAGCTGTGGATGAACGTCAGGTCGGCGTACAGCCAGCTGGTCGGCTCGATGGCGAGGATCAGGCCGCGGTCCGCCGCGTAGCCGACGAGCCCGCCCACGGCGTTCACGTAGGCATCCGCGCTCGCGTCCCACCGGGCCGAGGGGCGCGGGCCGACGAGCCCGTACATCGCCCCGGCGCCCACCGCCGCGGCCACGTCTATGTCGCGCTCGGCCCGCCGCAGCGACGCGGCGGACGCCTGCCCCGACGACAGGTCGAGGCCGAGGGCGCCGGTCGTCGTCACGACCTTGACGCCGAGCCGCCGGGAGGCCGCGGCGACGGCCGCGGCCCCGGACTCGCGCACCTTGGCCCCGGTCATCGACGCGTTCGCGACGCCGAGGCCGGCGATGGCCGCCAGGGCGTCCAGCGCCGACAGCTCCGGGAAGCACAGCCCGCTGACACAGACCCGCGGATGCATGGAACCTGCTCCTTTCGCCGTCGCGCCAGCGTCAGCCGCTGACGATGCGGATGGCTTCCTGCACGAGGCGGGGCAGCTCCGGCCGCATCCGCGCCATCGATTCTTTCAGCGGCCGCCCGAGTTTCTGTGCTCGTTTGAGCAGCAGCCCGGTGACGCCGGCCTCCTTGTACCGGGTGAGGGCGTCGAACCAGCCGAGTTCGGGCACCCCGGCGCCGACCGCGTCCTCGTAGGCGCGCACGAGTTCGCGGCCGGTCGGGGTACCCGCGACCGGCCCGGGCGCGACCGCGGGGTGCCGGGCGTCGTCGGTGAAGAAGGTGAGCCAGGCCAGGTCGATGCGCGGGTCGCCGACCGACCAGATTTCCCAGTCGATGACCGCGTTGACCCGGCCGCCCGTACAGAGGGTGTTCCCGAGCCGGAAGTCGCCGTGGTTGATCACCGGGGGCAGCGGCGCGGGCATGCTCGCCCGCAGTGCCTTCGCGGCCCGCTGGTAGTCGCCCGCCATTTCCGCGGGCAGCGTGGCGAACGCGCGCGTCCACCGGTCGACCTCGTCCGCGAGCCCGACCGCCGGCTCGCCGCCCAGCCCCACCTGGCCCGGGACGATCCGGTGGAGCAGGGCCAGCACCCGCACGGCGTCGAGGAAGCGAGCCTGCACCTCAGGCGGCGCGGGCCGGTCGGCGGCGTCGCCCAGCACCGGCTCGACGCACTCCCCCGGGACCAGGTTCATCGCCATGAACGGGGAGACCTCCGGGGGCTCGCCCGGGTCGGCGAAGAGCACGTCCGGCGCCAGCGACCGCGGGCCGCCCTGGACGGCCTTCTGCAGCCTCGCCTGGCGCAGCACGTCCCGGTTGCGCAGCGGCGCGAGTCCGGGCGGGGCGACCTTGAGCACCACCGGGGTCTCCGGCGCGGCGACGCCGGCCAGCTCCACCAGGAAGGTCAGGCTGGAGGTACCGCCGGTCAGCGGGGACACGTCGAGGACCTCCGCGCCCGGGCGCCACTCCGTCACCCGCCGCCCGACCCTGTCCCGCAACTGCACCAGCAGCGCCTCGTCCACCTGGCTGGCGGCCATCCGACCTCATCCCCTGCCGCTCGAACAACACTGCCCTTCAAACAACTATCTTCTAGTATTTAGTAATACGATTAGTTCCCGAGGATCGACGATACCGTTCCCGGACACCGAGTGGTAGTGGCGCCGGCCGATGAGGTGACCTGGTCAGTTAAACAATCATATTATAGCATTCAGTGAACTATTCGACGGCACGGCAGCAGGAGTAGCGCATGTGGGAGTTCTTCACCGAGCCGGAGTTCCAGGAGAAGCTCGACTGGATGGCGGCGTTCGTCCGCCAGGAGTGCGAGCCGCTTGACCTGCTCTTCCCGCGCCCGGGTGACCCCTACGACGTGCACAACAAGGCGTCGCGGGCCATCTTGAGTCCGCTGCGGGAGCAGGTGAAGGCTCGCGGCCTGTGGGCCTGTCACCTCGGCCCCGAACTGGGCGGTCAGGGCTACGGGCAGCTCAAGCTGGCGCTGATGAACGAGATCCTCGGCCGGTCCGCCTGGGCGCCCACGGTCTTCGGCACCGCCGCCCCCGACACCGGCAACGCCGAGATCCTCGCCTTGTACGGCACGCAGGAGCAGCAGGCCCGCTACCTCCACCCGCTGCTCGAGGGCAATATCGTGTCCACCTTCTCGATGACCGAGCCGCAGGCGGGCGCCGACCCCAAGGAGTTCGTGTGCCGGGCGACGAGGGACGGCGAGGAGTGGGTCATCGAGGGCGAGAAATGGTTCTCCTCCCACGCGCGCTACGCCTCGTTTCTCATCGTCATGGCGGTCACTGACCCCGAGGCCAAGCCGCACGAGCGGATGTCGATGTTCATCGTCCCGGCCGAGGCGGCCGGGGTGGAGATCATCCGCAACGTCGCGACGATGAACGAGCGCGACGACCTCGGCGAGGGCACCGAGGGCTACATCCGCTACAACCAGGTCCGGGTGCCGCTTGACGCGATGCTGGGGGCGCCGGGCGAGGGCTTCAAGGTCGCCCAGTCCCGGCTCGGCGGCGGCCGGGTGCACCACGCCATGCGGGTGGTGGGCAAGTCCCAGCGTGCCCTCGACATGATGTGCGAGCGCGCGCTGTCGCGCCGCACCCAGGGCAAGACGCTGGCCGAGCATCAGTTCGTCCAGGGCTTCATCGCCGACTCGGTCCTCCAGCTCCAGCAGTTCCGCCTGCTGGTGCTGCAGACCGCGTGGATCATCGACAACCAGCCGCACGGCGCGGCGCGCAAGCACATCGCGATGTGCAAGGTCGCGCTGGCTTCGGTGCTGCACGACATCCTGCAGCGGGCCGTGCACCTGCACGGGTCGCTCGGGACCACCCAGGAGACACCGCTGGGCCCCTGGTGGGCGGCGGCTCCGCAGCTCGCGCTGGCCGACGGGCCGACCGAGGTGCACAAGGCCGCCGTGGCCAAGCTGACGCTGCGGGACTACCAGCCGGCCCCGGGCCTGTTCCCGACCGAGCACATCCCCACCCGCCGAGCGCAGGCCCGGGCGCGCTACGCGGCCGTCCTCGAGGAGTACGGGCTTTGACCGGCGCCGCGGCGGGCCCCGCCGCGCTGTTCGACCTGACCGGCAAGGTCGCGCTGGTGACCGGCGGGAGCCGCGGGCTGGGCCGCGAGATGGTCCTCGCCTTCGCGAACGCGGGGGCCGACGTCGTCATCGCCAGCCGCAAGCTGGACAACTGCAAGGCGCTGGCGCAGGAGATCGAAGCTTCCGGGCGGCGAGCTCTGCCGGTGGCGTGCCACGTCGGCCACTGGAACGAGTGCGACGAGCTGGCCGACCGCGCCTACGAGCGCTTCGGCCGGGTCGACATCCTGGTCAACAACGCGGGCATGTCGCCGCTGGCGCCGTCGTCGGAGCAGACCGCGGAAGAGCTGTTCGACAAGGTGATCGGGGTGAACTTCAAGGGCCCCTTCCGGCTGAGCGCGCTGATCGGGCAGCGGATGTACGACGCGGACGGCGGCTCGATCATCAACGTCTCCTCCAGCGGCGCCCTGTTCCCGGCCCCCCGGTACGGCCCGTACGCGGGCGCGAAGGCGGCCCTCAACGCGCTCACCACCGTCTTCGCCCGCGAGTTCGCGCCCAAGGTCCGGGTCAACACACTGTCGGCCGGTCCGTTCCTCACCGACATCGCCAAGCACTGGCCGGACGAGAGCGAGCGGACCTGGAAGAACGCGGCCGGCCGCCCCGGATCCCCCGAAGAAGTCGTGACCACGGCGCTCTACCTGGCGTCGGCCGCCTCGAGTTACACCACCGGCTCGCTGATCCGGGTCGACGGCGGCCTCTACTGATCGCGCACGTCATTGAGGAAATTATCGCCGAAGTCCAGCCAGTGACGCCCGCGCGGGCAGGCGGCTGACCGGACCGGCCGCGCCGCGAAGGCGCAGGAAAGGAGAGCGGACATGGCGGGACGCATGCAGGGCAAGGTGGCGCTGATCACTGGTGCCGCACGGGGTCAGGGACGTAGCCACGCGGTAAGGCTGGCGCAGGAGGGCGCGGACATCATCGCCGTGGACGTGTGCTCGCAGATCAAGTCGGTTCCGTACCCGATGGCGACCGAGGCCGACCTGGCCGAGACCGCCCGCCTGGTGGAAGAGCTCGACCGCCGGGTTGTCACCCAGGTGGCCGACGTCCGCGACCGCGCGCCCCTGGCCGCCGCGGTGGATGCGGGCGCCGCGGCACTGGGGCAGCTGGACGTGGTCGTGGCCAACGCCGGGATCATCCCGCTTGGCTCGGGGATTCCCCCGGTCGCCTTCCTGGACGCCGTCTCCGTCGACCTGGTCGGCGTGATCAACACCGTCGAGACCGCGTTCCCGCACCTGGGCGCAGGGGCATCGATCATCTGCATCGGATCGATGGCCGCGATGATGCCCGGGGCGGGCGATGCGCCCGGTACCGCCGGGTACTCGCACGCCAAACGGGGCGTGGCCCGGTTCACCCACGACCTGGCCCTGGCGCTCGCGCCGCACGGCATCCGGGTCAATGCCGTCCACCCGGGCAACATCGACACCGACATGCTGCAAAACGACGCCATGTACCGGCTCTTCCGACCCGACCTGGAGAACCCGACGCGGGAAGACGTTCAGCCGGCCTTCGGCTCCATGCACAAGCTCCCGGTTAACACCCTTGACCCGGCCGACATCAGCGAGGCCGTCCTGTACCTGGCTTCTGACGCCTCCCGTTACGTCACCGGCCTGCAGCTGAAGGTCGACGCCGGTGCCCTCCTCCCCGTCACCACCTCCGGCGCCCCCGGCTGAGAGGTCGATGGCGGCCTGCACTGACCAGTGATCAAGTGTGAGTTGGTTTAGACAGTCGTCAGGGGCCCGCGGGAACCGTCAGCGTACGCTCAAGTGTCCCGGCGAAGCGGCCGACCGTAGTCGGTATTGCCAGACAGGGCGGCTAAATGGCAACGTTTTGCGTTCGCATGCGCCTCATTTGCATCATCTGTTTCTATTTCGGTGTCGTTCGTCTACGGAGCGTCATGTCGTGCGTAGCGTGACAGCATGCCTTCCATGACCCACGAAGGGCCGCTGGACCTGGTCCGCCAGCACCCCGAGATCGCCGTGGAGCTCGTCCACGGCACCGCCGGCGTCAAGCTCCCGGCCCAGCTGGCCGTGTCCCTGGCCCCCACCGACATGAGCGCGGTCGTCCCGGTGCAGTACCTGGCCGACATGGTCGTGCTGATCTCGGACGCGGCCACCGGCAAGCCCGTCCTGGCGGTGATCATCGAGCCGCAGCTGCGCGACAGCGAGACCAAGCGCTACAGCTGGCCGGTCTACGTCACCACGGCCCGCCGGGTGGCCCGGTGCCCGGCGGCGGTCCTGGTGGTGCTGTGCCCGGACCCGGCCGAGGCGGCCAGGTGCCGCCGGCTGATCCGCACCGGGCATCCCGGCTTCGACCTGGCGCCGGTCGTCATCGACTCCGGCGCCCCGCCCGGACGCAACGGCGCCGGCGGCCCCTACCTGACGGTGTTCGCCGCCAGCATGGGCGGCATCGACCTGGAGTCCGAGGCCGGCGCCCGCCAGGTCCTGGACGCCATGGCCAGCACCGAGGTCAGCGCGGCCGACCGCTTGCGCATGACAGCCATTATCCTCAGACTAGCGTCCGATGCCGCACGGCAGATCCTGGAGGCGATGATGACCACGAGCGAGTACGAGAAGACCTTCGTCGAACGGATCCACGACCAGGGCATCGCCGAAGGCGAGGCCAGAGGCGAGGCCAAGGCCCTCCTACGGCTCTTGGACGCGCGCGAGCTCGACCTGACGCAGGGCCAGCGCGAGCAGGTCATGTCCTCCACCGACGCCGCCCAGCTGGATCGCTGGTTCGACCGCGCCATCACCGCGAGCACCGCGGCCGAGGTCTTCGCGGACTGATCACACCGAAGCCCGCTCACCGCTCGCTAAGGCGGGCGAGCATCTCACCTCATGGGTCTTGCCGTCCCAGAGAAGAGAGAGTGAGTCAAGCTGCAACGGGCGCGCGTACGACAGGTCCCCGGTGTCCCATGTCCCCTTGGGGAAGGTTTCGCTGATCTCGTTCTCCGGCCACTTCGCGTCGCCCTCGATTTCCACTTCGATCGAGGTGCGGCGCACCAGGATCCGCCACTCCTCGCCTCGTCTTTCGAGCCGGTCGAGGTAGCGGCCGCTGACGAACTTGGCCCGGCCGGGGGCAGACCGGGGAAGCAGTGATCCGAGCACGTAAGTCTCGCAGTGCGCCGTATCGCCGTCGATCTCACATGTGTGATTGGTGATGTTGTGCATGTGGAGGAAGTAACCGGCCGTGTGGGTCTTGTTCGCCCAGTCACCGTATTCGGGCCCCGGGGTGACGAACTGGCCGTGCTCGTCGACGCCGTCGCCCCAGAAGCAGCTGTTCATCAGCCCGGCGTCGTGCCGATCGTGGCCGCGGGCGTGCCGCATGATCACGTCGAGGATGGCCTGACGGTCCTTCAGGTACTGCACGTCCTTCAGGAGCTGCTGCAGTTGGTCGTCGGTCATCGCTCGATTCCTCCCTGATAACGCGTCGTGGATCAGCGCGGCGTTGTTGACGAGAATGTCAAGACGGCCTTCCTGCTGGCTAACTCGTTCGAAGAGCGCCTCGACCTCGTCGTCGCGGCGATGGTCGACACGCACCGCCACGCCTTTTCCGCCGGCCGCCGTGATCGCCGCAGCGGTGTCGTGGATCGTGCCGCCCCACGGCGACTCACCGGCCCGCTGCGTCCGGCCCGTCACGTACACGGTGTATCCGTGCGAGCCGAGCGCGATGGCGATGCCGCGACCGACGCCGCGACCGCCGCCAGTGATCACGGCCACACCTGCCTTCGGTCCATCGCCCGAGGCCGGCGCGAGCGGCCCGTCAGTCATGCGCGCGGCCCGGGAGCCCGATCGCTGCGCAGTGCGTCGGCCCGTTGCCGCCCCGCCAGGAAGGCTTCCGCGTACTGGTGCAGTGCCTCCACCGTGTGGTCGACGGTGGTGCCGGGGGGCCGCAGCACGAACGAGTCCACTCCGGCGTCGGCGAGCTGGCCGAGATGATCCCGGTGCTCCTCGACCGACCCTGGCCGCTGCATGAAGCTTGTCTGCGGCGTGTGCGCCTGGATCGTCAGCGAGGCGGCGTCGCCGTTGATCCGGGCCGCGGCGGCACGGACCTCCTTGATCTTGGCTGCCAGTTCGGCGACCGTCGCGATGCCGGGCGTACGCGACGTCCGCGCCACCTCCGGGCGCACCAGCAAGGGACTCCAGCCCTGGTTGCGGGCGGCGCGGTCCCGGGCGGCCGCGCTGTTGCCGCCGATCAGCACCGGCGGCCCGCCAGGCTGTACCGGGCCCGGCAGGGAAGCCACGCCGCGCGCGGTGAAGTGCTTGCCCTGGTAGGCGAAGGGGACTTCGGTCCACACGCCGCGCAGCACCTCGAGCGACTCGTCGAAGAGCTCGTTGCGGGCATTCATGTCGACGTTCAGGGCGAGGAACTCCGAGCGCAGGTACCCGGTCCCGGCGACTACGGTGAGGCGGCCGCCGGACAGCAGGTCGACGGTGCTCAGCGCCTTGGCCGCCAGGAACGGGTTGTGGTACGGCAGCACCAGGAGGTAGGTCATCAGCCGCACCCGGCGGGTGACGGCGGCGCAGAACGCCAGGGCCGCGGTCTGGTCCAGCGACTCGTGGCCGCCCGCGTCGAGCCACTTCTGCGAGGGGGCGGGGTGCTCGCTGAACGAGAGCGCGTCGTACCCGCACTCCTCGGCCGCCTGGGCCACCCGGGTCATCCCCGCCGCCGTGACCAGGGCCGGGTCATAGCCGGCGAGGACGATCGGGTAGTCGACGGTGAACTTCATGCCACTCCTTCTCCTTCCGCGGCGGGCCGCTCCGTCAGCCGCTGGCTTTCAAGAAGTACTGTCTTCGAGCAGGGCCAGGCTGGCCTGCGCGTACCGCTGACCGCGGCGCTCACTGACCATGAACGACGGCGGGGCCAGGTAGGCGACATCGCGGGGCAGCGAGTCGCCGCGGCGGGCCAGCGCGGCCCGGCCGTCGGCCGTGGTGCCGCACACCGCGATCGCCTCCAGCATGTCGTCGGTGACCGCCCGGCCCATCGCGTCGGTGTCCCGCTCGGCGAAGGCCTGGCGGATGGCGGCCGTCTGGGCGGTCCAGCCGTGATGCTCGACATAGGGGTCGTAGGTCTTGACGGTGAGGTAGAAGGCGATCATCCGGCGGGCGTCCACGACGGCGCGCTCCGGGTCATCGTCGTCGATGGCCGTGATCACCCAGCCGTGCTCCGCCGGGGTGCCCGCGTGGTCGGCCTGGGCGGCGCCCTTGGCCACGGCGGGCCGGACGACGTCCTCCCACCAGGTCCGGGTGAACAGGCCGTGGGCGATCACCCCGTCGGCCACGCGGCCGGCGGCGGCGGCCATCAGCTTGTTGAACGCACCGAGCAGGATCGGCGCGTCGATGCGGCCGAGCACCGGCGCGGCGACGACCGCGTCGACGCGGTAGAACTCCCCGTCGTAGCGGACGCGCTGTCCGTTCTCCGCCTGCAGCCAGGCGCGGACGGCGCCGACCAGGTCGGCCATCCGGGCGACGGGACGGTCGGCGGCCACGCCGAACCAGTCCCGGTTGATCTTGTACGCCCCGGAGCCGAGGCCGAGGAAGACGCGTCCGGGGGCGTGCCGCCAGGCGCCGCGGATGGCGGCCGCGTGCGCGTACGGGGTGCGGGCGAACGCGTACGCGATGCCCGGCCCGACCAGCGCCCGCTCCGTGTTCAGGACCATCTCGGCCAGCGTCGAGTACGCCTCGTGGTCGACGAACTCGCCGCTGCAGAACGCCGTGACGCCCGCCGCCTCGGCCCCGCGCGCCACCTCGGCCCCGCGCCAGGGCAGGCCGTACCGCCTGCCGCCGGGCCGGCCCGGGGCGGTCATCGCTTGTCCCGCGGGAGGCCGA
>Ga0302314_10008531_pt1 | contig 18223 bp, 21 predicted proteins | sample III_Palsa_N2_3_FD_200533 | JGI IMG/M metagenome (GOLD analysis project Ga0302314, IMG submission 200533) | Peat permafrost microbial communities from Stordalen Mire near Abisko, Sweden - III_Palsa_N2_3 | ecosystem: Environmental > Terrestrial > Soil > Palsa > Peat permafrost | place: Sweden...
GCGCCCCGAACCGCCAGCCACCCCCAGCTCCCCCGAACCGCCAGGCGCCCCCAACCCCACTACGGCCGCGCTCGTGCCCGTGCCGACCTTCGGGCGCTGACGGCCTATGGATGGGCGTGGGCGCCGGGTCCCTCGCTACGATCGTCGGCCCGTGCAATATCCCGTCGAGAGCTTCAGCGCCGAGGAGCGCGCCCGCCTGAGCGCGCATTTCACGAACCTCGACCGGCCGGTGTTCGCCCTCACCAATCTGCCCGAGACGGTCAAGGGAGCCCTGTTTGCCCGCTACTCGCGCTATCAGGGGACGCTCCGGCGCCTGTTCCTCGACGAGTTCGCCGACGGGTTGCCCGAGCCGGGGGACCGCGCCGACCAGGCCGAGGGACAGGGCGCCGAGGGACGCCGTGCCGCCGAGCTCTACGAGCGGATCTTCGTCGGCTACGGAGATGACTCGGTGGCGCAGCTCGGGGGCGCCCATATTGCCTGCGAGTGGGTGTCCAACGTGCTCACCAAGGTGCTCCAGCGACCGCGGCTCGGGGCCTACCTCGAGCAGTCGACGCGCTATATCGCCTATGACGCCCCCATGCCCGACCCCCCGGGCGGCTTTCGCTACTACCGCGACCCGGCGCTGGGACCGGAGTACGCGGCATCAATGGACGAGCTCTTCTCGACCTACTCGGCCCTGCTGGGCCGGGTGGCTGCGTGGGCCGAGGGCGAGTTCCCCCGCGCGGAGGGCGAGTCCCCGGCGGCCCACGCCCGTGCCGTCAAGGCCAAGGCCCTCGACCTCCTCCGCGGCCTGCTGCCCGCGAGCTCGCTCTCGCACATGGGGATGTTCGCCACCGGCCAGACCTACGAGCAGCTCGTCCTCCACCTGCTCGCTCATCCCCTACCCGAGGCCCAGGACTACGGTCATATGATCCTCGACGAGCTCCAGCTCGTGATCCCGAGCTTCGTGGCGCGGGTGCAGCGCCCCGAGCGCGGCGGCGAGTGGATCCGCTTCCTTGAACAGCGCGAGCGGACGGCCCGCCGCTGGGCGGAGCGCCTCGATCTCAGCGACCGGGCCGATAGCCCCTCGGTCACGCTGCTGCGCGCCGAGGGCGAGGAGACCGACCTGCTGGCGGCCCTGCTCTTCGAGGTGGCGGCGTGCTCGGAGTCAGCGATCGCCCGGGCCGTCGCGGGCCTCGACGCCGAGGAACGCGCCGTCCTGCTCGCCGAGCTCATCGGCGAGCGGGCCAACCGTCGCCACCGACCCGGGCGCGGCTTCGAGGCGCTCCGCTACCGCTTCGAGATCGTGTCCGACTACGGGGCCTTTCGTGATCTCCAGCGCCACCGGATGCTGACCGTCCAGTGGCAGGGGCTGACCCCCGACCTCGGCGCCGGGGTGCCCGACCAGGTCGACCTCGCGGGCGGCGGCGACGAGTACCGCCGGGCGCTCGAGATCTCCCATCGCGAGTACGACCGGCTCGTCGATGTCGGACTGGCGCGGGCGGCGCCCTACGCGCTGTGCCTGGGTTACCGGATCCGCTTCATCCTCGACCTCAACGCCCGCGAGGCCATGCAGCTCATCGAGCTGCGCTCGGGGCGCGAGGGACACCCCAGCTACCGCGCCGTCGCCCACGAGATGCACGCGCAGATCGCCGCCGTGCACCCCACAGTCGCCGCGGCCATGACCCACGTCGATCGCGTCACCGAGCCGAGGCTCGAGCGGATCCTCTCGGAGATGCGCACCCAGACCCGCGCGGGTGCCGCGGGGTAGAGCCGCCTTACTCCCCTTGCTCGAACTCCCGCTGGCGCAGCTCGATCCGCCTGATCTTCCCCGTCAGGGTCTTGGGCAGATCGGACACAAACTCGATCCGGCGCGGATACGCGTACGCGGAGAGGTGATCGCGAACGTACATCTTGATGTCCTCGGCGAGCGCGTCGCTCGGCTCGTGCCCGGCGGCGAGGACGACGAAGGCCTTGACCACGTGGCCGCGGCGCTCGTCGGGTGAGGCGACGGCTGCCGCCTCTGCCACCGCCGGGTGCTCGAGGCACGCGGACTCCACCTCGAAGGGCCCGATGCGGTACCCGGCGGCGATGATGACGTCGTCGGCGCGGCCCTCGTACCAGTAGTAGCCGTCCTCGTCGGCGCTGGCGGCGTCTTTGGTGTGGAACCAGTCGCCGCCGAACACTTCCCGCGAATCCTCCTCGGGGCGATTCCAGTAGCCGAGCGGGTAGTGCGGGTTGGTCCTCGCCTTCAGGCATATCTCTCCCCGCTCGCCCGTCCCCACCGGGCGCTCGTCCTCGTCGAGGATCGACACCTTCCACCCGGGCATGGGCTTGCCCATCGATCCCTCGCGGACCTCCATGAAGGGGAAGTTCCCACACAGCGGGTAGGACTCCGTCAGGCCGTAGTAGTCGAGCACCGTGACGCCGTACTGGTCGCGGAACCAGCGAATGGCCTCGGGGTTGAGGGGCTCACCGGCAGAGCACACGATGCGGAACCGCTGCGGGTAGCGAGTGCCGGCATCGGAGATCGCCATCATCGAGCGGATCGCCGTGGGCGTGCCGAAGACGTTCGTCACCTCGTGGCGCGAGAGGAAGTCGAGCTGCTTGTGGGGATCGAACCCCCCTTCGCGCTGATAGACGGCCTGCACCGCCCCGTAGCGCCACGGCCCGATCAGCGGACAGATCCCGGCCGCCCACGCCCACTCCCCCATGCCGTGGAAGACCTCGCCGTCGCGGACGTCGTGGCAGTAGACGAACTCCTCGTGGGCGAGGATGTAGCGATGGGCGTGGAGGATGCCCTTGGCCAGGCCGGTGGTGCCCGAGGAGTAGTAGAGCTGGGCGGGATCGTCAGCCGCGGTGTCGACGCATGTGAACGAGGTCGAGCCGTGAGAGAGGAGATCCTCGTCGAGGATGAGGATCTCCTCGACGAGCTGGCGCTCGATGCGGCCGGCGTTGGCGGCGTTGGTCACCAGCACCTTGGCCTGCGAGTCGGTCACGCGGTGGCGGATCCCCTCATCGCCGTAGAGGGTGGACATCGAGAGGAGAATCGCCCCGACCTTCCATGTCCCCAGGAACGCCGCCGCCGTCTCGGGCGTGGGCGGAAGGAGCATGGCGACGCGGTCGCCACGCTCCACGCCGTGAGCGACGAGCACGTTGGCGAAGCGATTGGAGAGCTCCTGCAGCTCGCCCCAGGTCACGCTGCGCACGTTTCCCTGGAAGTCCTCGTGGATCATTGCGAGCTTGTCGCGCGGGTGCTTGTCGCAGACGTCGACGGCGATGTTGTACCGCTCGGGCACTTCCCAGCGGTGCTCCGCGCACGCTTCCTCGTAGGACGAGAACGCGGTCTCCGTGTTAGAGCTCATGATCCTTCCTCTCCTCTTTCGCTCAGCAGAGCCATCATCGCGCCCGCGGGCGCCCTTGTGCAACCGTGTTCTTCCCTGATGCCACCGATCTCTACGCGCCGCGCCACCATCGCCGACCTCGATGTCCTGGTCGATGACGTGCAGGTGGGATTCGATTCGTATGTCGGCTTCGCCCCGCTCGGCTGGGTGCCGCCCGAGCTCGACGCCGACGGCGGGCTCATGGCCGAGATACTGGCGGACGGCGAGACGTGGGCCCTGCTCGCTCTGGACGGGCCCGATCCCGCCGGCCACATCGCGTTCACGCCGGCGCGGCAACGAGAGCAGGGGGATCCATGGGCAGGCAGCCCGTCGATTCCCGGGCTCGCGCACCTCTGGCAGCTATTCGTGCTCCCCCCGTGGTGGGGCCAGGGCGTCGCCGCGCTGCTCCACGAGGCCGCCATTGCGGAGATCCGGAGGCGCGACTACGAAGCGGTGCGGCTGTATACGCCGGCCCTCCACGCCCGTGCCCGCCGCTTCTACGAGCGTCGCGGCTGGCGCGTGACCGACGAGGAGTGGAACGACCTCCTGACGTTGATGCTGACCGAGTACCGGCTCGCGCTCGATTAGCGCGAGCGGTTCTTCAGCAGCTTCTTGAAGGCGTCGGCCACGATCAGCAGCCGGATTCGCCGGGGGCCGCCCATGAGCTTGAACACGAGCCGCAGCTGCGGGCGGTCGATCACCACCACCGTGCTCGAGCCGCTGGCGGCCGCCTCGATGTCTCGGGCCACGCGCGCGGGATCCATCGCCTTGTCAGGCGTCACCCCGCCGGTCGGGCCCCACGCGTGCTCCTCCTCGAGCTGCCCGGTGCGCACGTCGCCGGGGCAAACCGCGCACGCCCGCACGCCGGTTCCCCGGAGCTCCTGATACAGGACCTCGGCGAGCCCGACGAGGGCGAACTTGGTCGTGCAGTAGGACGTGTAGGTCGGCCCGCCGATCAGCCCGAGCTCGGAGGAGACAAGGACGATGCGCCCGAAGTCGCGCTCCCGCATGCCTGGCAGGACCTGCTGGGTGAGCCAGAGCGCGCCGCCCACGCCAAGCCGGTAGCTCTCCTCGAAGTCCTCGAGCTTCACGTCCTCGACCCAGTCCCGGTGCAGGACCCCGGCGCAGCTGACGAGAACGTCGACGGGGCCGAGCGCCCGCTCGACCTCGCCCACGGCCCGGGCCGCCTCGGCCGGGTCGCTCAGGTCGGCGGGCACGGCGTGCGCCCGTTCACCGAGCCGCGCCGCGAGCGCCTCGAGCGGCTCGGCACTCCGAGCCACCAATCCGACCCGGGCCCCAAGCGAAGCGAAGTGCTCTGCCGTCGCCATCCCGATGCCCCGCGAGGCACCGGTAACGAGCACGGTCCGTCCGTCCCACTGCGCCATCGTGCCTCCCGGTTTAGATCTGCGAGGCCGTCAGATTAACCGGCCCGCGGCGAGGGCGCGAGGCGAACTGCGGCACGATGTATCGGGACCCAGCGCCACCCGCCAGTTCGGCGACACCGACGTCCCGAATCCCCAGACCAGTCCGGGCCAGGACCCGCCACCACCCGCGAGTTCGGCAACACCAGGATCCCGAATCCCCACGCGAGCGCGGCCGCCGAACTCGCAAGGGTATTCGGCTCCGCCGAATACCCCCGCAACCCCGGCCCCCAGCGTGGAAGGGGGCGCGGCCCCCTTCCGCAAACCCCCCGCAACCCCGGCCCCCAGCGTGGAAGGGGGCCGGGGAAGTCTCGGTCGGGGCGTCTAGTCGTGGTTGCGGTAGTTCCGAGTGCTACGAGAACAGGGTCTTGTCACACGCGGCGGCAACATCGACTTAACGGTGATGAACGACGGGCTCAGGAAGTTTGACAATGCGGGAGGAACGACTACTTCGGGACCGAGAGGGGGGAGACTCGCCAGAGCGACAGCGCTTGCGCCGCATTCATCGGCAGATCGCCCGCCGACGGTGAGGAGGGTGGACAAATATGCGAGGTGATGGTGAGCTTTGGCGCCGTTAGGGCTCGCGACGAAGTCGTGGGCCCTTAGTTGCGGCGCTTGCGCTTGCGCTTCGGCGACGTCGAGCGCGTCGTGCCGGCGGGGGCCACCGCCGGCTCCGGTGCCGGTGTCGGCTTGGCGCGCCCGCCGCGCGGGGGCCGGGTCGACTGCTCGCGCACCTTCTGGTTGGACGGCCAGGGCACGACCTCGCCGGTGTCCCATGCGGGCGGGAAGCCGCTCGGCCAGCGGCCGAGGAAGAGGTAGGCGACCGCGCACATCCAGCCGGCCTGGATCAGCAAACCGAACTGGCCGATCTGGAACACGAAGAGGATGCCGGCGAAGATGCCCAGATAGCCCATGAGGCGAGGGAGGAGACCCACCCGCATCGCGTTCAACGAAACAACCACGGTGGCAACGGCGAGCAGGAGATCGCCGAACAGGATCAGGATCGGAAGCGCGAGCACGGGCGCTGAGCTCGTGAGGCGATGTGCCTCTGCGTAGGTCTGCTGACCGCTGGTGACGAAGTGATTGGCGACCACGGCGATGACGACCTGATACGCAAGCGATCCGATCGCGCCGAGCGCTCCCCCCGCGATCGCGACGTACTTGAAGGCGACCGACAGGTCGGGGCGCCGCGACTTGATCGCCTGCCAGAGGAAGATGAGCAACACAGCCAGGGCCACGAGCCCGGCCGACTCGATCACGGCGCCGATCAGATCGAGCGGGAAGCGCCTGTGAACCGTGATCAACGCGAGCGTCTCCTCGTCGACCGACGCGTGCGCCCCCGCCAGCGAGGTCACCGCGGCGGCCACGGGCAGGAGGCCGGCGAGGACGGCTACGGGCACCATGCGCAGACGCATCCGGGTCTCGCGCTGGAGCTGGTCTGAGTTCATCACGCGCGTATGCTAGCCGCGCAGCCCGGACCGGTCGGCCTCATGGCGGTCGCGCTGGGCATCGGGCGCCAGTGTACGGAACGGACCCTAGGGGTCTTACACTCGCGCCTGTGCAGATCGGTGACGCCTGCCCGGCGTGCGGCGGGCCGCTCGCCGCGTGGCGCTCGGTCCCGAGCGCCGAGCTCGCGCTCGGGCCGGCACGCTATGAGCTTTGGCGCTGCCAGCGGTGCGGGACCGCCGTCACCGTCGGCGAGGCCCCGGCCGAGCTCCACGACACAGGCGCCTACGCGCCGGGAGCACCTCGGCTCGTCGGCGCAGCGGCGCCGGTGCTGCGGGCCTTCGACCACCACCGGCTGCGGATGCTCGGCGCGCTCGTGCCCCCGCCCGCGCGCGTGCTCGACGCCGGCGCCGGCCGCGGGCGCTTCGTCGCCGGTGCGATCGCGGCGGGCTACGACGCGTGGGGCGTCGAACCCTCGCAGCGCGGTGCCATGGCGGCCGCCGCCCTCGGAGCGCCGGTGGAGCACGTGACGATCGAGGCGGCGACCGTCGAGCCCGGGTCGGTCGACGCCGTCACCCTGTGGCATGTACTCGAGCACCTCGACGACCCTGGCGCGGCCTTGGCCCGGATCGCGACCTGGCTTCGCGACGACGGCGTGCTCCTCGTGGGCGTGCCCAACCTCGCGAGCCTCCAGGCCCGCGTCGGCGGCGAGCGCTGGTACCACCTCGACGTCCCACGCCATCGCGTTCATTTCACCCCGGCCGGTCTCGAGGCCATCCTCCGCGCCTACGGGTTCACGCCCGTCCGCACCCACCACCTGCTCGCCGAACATAATCCCTTCGGGATGTGGCAGTCGCTCGTCAGCCGCGTCACCGCGCGCCCGTCCTACCTCTACAACCTGCTGAAGCGAAATGCGCCCGCGCGCTCTCCCGACCTCGCGATCACCGCGCTCGCCCTACCCCTCGCGCCGGCCGCGGCACTGGCCGAGCTCGCCGCCGGGCTGGCGCGCCGCGGTGGGACGATTGCCGTCCTGGCCCGGCGCGCGCGGTAGCCGCTAGACCCGACCGGCTACCATAGGACCCATGGAAGGTGGCGGCTTTGGCGACCTATTCGGAGACCCGGACGAGCTCCAGCGCAGGCTGGGAGAGTTCGCCGAGCAGATGCAGGGCGCCCAGCGCCTAGCCTGGGCCGACAACGCCATCAAGCTCGCCGTCGACCTCACGGTGGCGGCGCTCAACCGCGTCAATATCCAGGGAACCACCGACCAGCAGGCCGAGCAGCTCCGCGGCGTTATCGCGCTCGTCTTCCCTGACGCGGTCACCCTCGTGCGCGAGGCGCGCGAGGGTCTGCAGTAGCAGTTAGACGAGCGCGCCGAGCACGAGCCCGTCGTGATCGGCCGGCTTGACGCGGCGGAACACGTGGGTGACGACGCCGTCCGCCCCGATCACGAACGTGGTCCGCTCCATGCCCATGTACGTGCGACCGTACATCGACTTCTCGACCCACACGTCGTAGGACTCGGCGACCTTGTGATCCTCGTCGGCGAGCAGCGGGAAGGCGAGGTCGAACTTCTCGGCGAACTTGGCGATGTTCTTGACCGGATCCGGAGAGACGCCGAGGACGACGGCGCCCGCGAACTCGTAGTCGAGCGCGTGGTCGCGGACTCCGCACGCCTGGGTGGTGCACCCGGGCGTGTCCGCCTTGGGGTAGAAGTAGAGGACGACCGGCTTGCCCCGCAGTGCGGAGAGCGTGACCGGCTCCCCGTTCTGGTCGGGCAGCGTGAAGTCGGGGGCCTCGTCGCCGGGATCGATCATCGCGGCATCATCTCAATAAACGCGAGAGACGGCGATCCTTGAGCAGCTTGCCCTCGGTCTGGCAGGTCGGGCAGTAGGACATCACGTAGTCCTCGTAGAACACCGCCTCGAGCTTGTCGCCGCAGCGCGGACACGGGTCGCCCTGGTGGCGGTGGATGTTCAACGGCATGGGCAGCTTGTCGGGGATGGGGAGCGCGATCACCTCTTCGTAGTGGGCGATCGCCCGTCCGAGCTCCCGCGTCGTCGCGGCCCGGAGGCGCTCGGCCTCGTCGCCGTCGAGATCGGCACCGCGCTTGAAGGGCGACAGTTCGGCGGCGTGGAGGATCTCGTCGACCCACGAGCGGCCGATCCCGGCCACCACGTGCTGATCGCGCAGCAGCGTGTGCAGTGGGCGCGGAGCGTCGAGCAGGGGCGCGAAGTCGGGCGGGTCAGGCCACGCCTCGGGCCCGAGCGCCGCCAGCGTCTCGTCGCCCTCGACCTCAGCGGCGCGCAGGAGCTTGACCCAGGCCCTCTGCTTGGTGCCGAACTCTCGCAGGCGCAGCTCCCGTCCGTCGGAGAGGCGTAGCAGGAAGCGGGACGTGCGGTCGCGCAGCGATGCGCGCTGATTAAAGAGCTGCAGCCGCCCTGCCGACATGAGGTGTGCGAGCAGTGTCAGCTCGTCTTCGAAGTCGAGCAGGAAGAGCTTGCCGCGGCGGCGCACCCCCTCGACCCGCCGGCCCTCGAGCGTCGAGATCGGAGGGTCATAGGTCTTGAGCGCGTTGAGGCCCGGTGCGAGCGCCGATTCGACGGTGGCACCGGCGGTGGCGGCGCCGATCCGGCGCGCGGTTATCTCGACCTCGGGAAGCTCGGGCATCTCAGTCCCCTGAGCTTAGAAGGCGGCGGGCGCAACTCGGCTCATGACCAATTGTTCGAGGCAGTTGAACGCTTCTTTACTCGCGGACAGGAGACTCCATGCCATGTCAGATCTACTAGCAATCACACACCAAGGTGCGTCGGACCTCGACGAGGAGCTCATCGCAGAGGTGACACGTCAGCGGCCCAACCGAGTGACGATCCTCATCGAGGGGGCAGACGCTGAGTGGGCGCGCGACGAGACCGACACCGGACACGAGCTCCGCGACCGCCTGGCCTTCCTCCTTGCCGCGATCGAGCGAACCACTCGGGCAACCGTCGTCGGCGTCGCCTGCGACGACCACGAGCTCGCCGGCTGGCGCTTCGACAAGACCGTCCGCGTCGGCGTCCCCGTCGCCGCTTAGCCCGTCGGGCGTTACGCCGCCGCTGGAAGGCTGAAGCGCACGCGGGTCCCGGCGGCCGACTCCGGCAGCCAGATCTTGCCGCCGTGGGCTTCGACGATGGCCCGCGAGACGGCGAGCCCCAGCCCCGCGCCTCCGCTCGTGCGCGAAGTGTCGGCCCCACCTCGGTAGAACGCCTCGAAGACCTGCTCGCGGTCGAGGGCGGCGATCCCGTCGCCGGTGTCGGCGACCTCGATCTCGATCCGGTCGGCGACCGGCTCGGCGCGAACGACCACGCTGCCGTCAGCCGGGGTGTGGCGGATGGCGTTCTGGATCAGGTTGAAGAGGACGCGCTGCAGCTTCTCGGGGTTCGCCCGCGCCGCACCGAGCTCGAGCGGCACCTCGGCGTGGACGGCGACGCCCTTGAGGTCGGCCTGCACGCGCATCGCTTCCACCGTTTCCCCGACCAGCTCTCGCAACGGGACGCGCTCGAGCGACCAGCGGATATCGCCGGCCTCGAGGCGCGAGAGCTCGAACAGGTCGTCGATGAGCGCGCCCAGCGCGTCGATGTGGGTGCGCATCCGGTCGAGGTAGGAGCGCCGCGTATCCTCGTCGACGATGTCGTCGCCCACCGCATCCGCCAGCAGCCGCAGCGAGGTGATCGGGGTGCGCAGGTCGTGAGAGACGGCCGCGACGAGGCCGCGCCGGGCAGCGTCTGATTGGTCGCGAGCACCCTCCTCGGAGTGCAGCTGCTCGATCATCGCGTTCGCGGCGTCCGCGAGCTCGGCGAGCTCGTCGCTCCCCGTGGTCGCGATCCGCAGCTCGCGCTCGCCGCGCCCGACGGCCATCAGCCCGTCCCTGACCGCCTCGACGTCGTGCATGATCGCCGCCGCCAGCCGCTGGCCGGCAACCACCGCGATCACGCCGACGAACACGACGATCAGGGCCACGAGCTCGGCGTCGTGCCCGGAGACAAACATGAGCAGGCCGATGACCACGAGGGCGAGGAGCAGCGGGCCGATGACGATGGCCACAGCGAAGGCGAACTGGCGCGAGAGCGGGCCGGCGCGACCGTGCGAGCGGGCGAGGACGACGGCCTGCGCGGCAACCAGTGATGCGGCGCCGATGGCCGCGAGCACGGCGACGGTGACGAGGGTGCCGTGACCGCCGATGGTGGCCGCCGCGACCGCCGCCGCCGCGGCGAGGATGAGAGCGGAGGAGCCGTACAGGCGGCGTATCGGCTTCATAACTGGAAGCGGTAGCCGACGCCCCACACCGTCTGGATGTGGCGTGGTTCGGCGGGGTCGAGCTCGATCTTGGCGCGCAGGCGGCGGATGTGCACGGTGACCGTCGAGGTGTCGGTGTAGAAGGCGTATTGCCAGACGGCGTCCATGAGCTGATTACGTGAGAACACTTGACCCGGGTGACGGGCCATGAAGAGGAGGAGGTCAAACTCGCGCTGGGTGAGCAGGGCCTCCTCGCCGCGCACGAACACGCGGCGCGCGGCCGGATCGATGCTCAGGTCGCCGAGCTCGATCGGCGCCTCCTGCTCGGGCGAGGTGTCGATCCGCCTGAGTACGGCGTCGACGCGCGCTACGAGCTCAGCGGGCGAGAACGGCTTGACCACGTAGTCGTCGGCGCCGAGGCGCAGTCCGATCACGCGGTCGGCCTCCTCGCTCTTGGCGGTGAGGAGGATCACCGCGATCCGCTCGCGGTCCTGCTCGCGCAGTCGGCGCATGACCTCGAGGCCGTCGATGCGCGGGAGCATCAGGTCGAGCACGACGAGATCGGGGCGCTGCTGCGCGGCCGCTTCGATCGCCGCCGCCCCGTCGGCGGCGACTCGCGTGCGGTAGCCGGCCCGCTCGAGGTACCGCGCGACCACCTCGGCGATCGTCGGTTCGTCATCAACTACGAGCACCGATCCGCGGGAGTGACCCTCCATGCGATCGAGTCTGGCAGGAAATCGCCGCAGCGCCAGGGGATTTCGCTGGTGTTCACCCCCTGTTCAGGCTTGGCGCGCCGTCTGTACCCTGCCAGGGCCCATGACCCAGGCGCTGGCTCCGGACGACATCATCCGCCGCCGCGGAGACGTGGCCGAGGGCGCGCGGGCACCCCTGCTCGTGCTCGAGCCCCTCGCGGAGCTCCTCGCGGCCAACGGGCTGGGCGACGGCGACCCGGCCGGGATGGTCGTGGCGCCGGTCGGCGACGGCCACTCGAATGTGACAGTGGCGATCTGCAGCGCCGGGCGCGAGGTGATCCTTCGTCGCCCCCCGCGCGGCCCCCTGCCCCCCAGCGCGCACGACGTCCTGCGCGAGGCGAGGCTGCTGCGGGCGCTCGAAGCCACCGCGGTGAGAGCGCCCAAGGTGCTGCTCACCTGCGAGGACGCGTCGGTCATCGGCGCTCCCTTCTACCTGATGGAGCGGGTGGATGGCGAGGTGATCGCCAGCGCGATGCCGGCGCCGCTCGACACCCTCGATGAGCGCCGCTCGGTGGCGAACGAGCTCATCGACGCGCTCGCCGAGCTCCACGGGGTCGACTGGATGGCCGCCGGGCTCGAGGGCTTCGGCAAGCCCACCGGGTATCTCGAAAGGCAGTTGCGGCGCTTCGGCGGCCTGTGGGAGCACAACCGAACCCGCGACCTGCCCGCCGTCGAGCGCGTCGGCGAATGGCTGGCCGCCAACCTGCCCGAATCTCCCCCGGCGACCATCGTCCACGGTGACTACCGGCTCGGCAACACCATCTTCGCGAGTGAGCCCCCGGCGCGGCTTGCGGCCATCCTCGACTGGGAGATGGCGACGATCGGCGATCCGCTCGCCGACCTCGGGTACCTGATGATGTTCTGGTCCGAGGCCGACGACCCGCCGGTCGGCCGCTTCGACCTCCAGAGCGTCACCCGCCTGCCCGGCTTCCCCACCCGGTCCGAGATGATCGCCCGCTACGAGGAGCGCTCGGGGCGCTCGATGCGCGCGCAGAACTGGTACCTGACGCTCGCGCTGTGGAAGTCGGTGGTGTTCATGGAAGGCAACTACAAGCGCGCGGTGGCGGGCACCACCGACGATCCGTACCTGAAGTCGTTCGGCGACGGCGTCGTCCAACTCGCCGAGCGGGCGCTGGAGGTCTCCCAAGGTGCGTCGTGAGGGCCTCCTGGTCGACTACGGCGGGGTGCTGACGACAGACATGTTCGCCTCCTTCCGCGCGTTCTGCGAGCTCGAGGGACTCGACGCGGAGACCGTCGGGCGACGGTTCCGGGAGGATCGAGAGTGCCAGCAGCTACTGATCAAGCTGGAGACGGGCATGCTCGAGGAGATCGACTTCGAGCGCCGCTTCGCCGCCGTGCTCGGCGTCGACGATGCGCAGCTCATCGACCGGCTCCTAGCCCTCTCTGGCCCCGACCTCGACATGCTCGCGGCCGTACGGGCGGCACGCGCCGCCGGCGTGCGCACGGGCATGGTCTCCAACTCCTGGGGAACCCGCCGCTACGACCGAGCCTTGCTCGCCGAGCTCTTCGACGGCGTCGTCATCTCGGCCGAGGTGGGCGTGCGCAAGCCCTCCCCTCAGATCTACCAGCTCGGGGCGGAGCGGATCGGACTCGAGCCGAGCGCCTGCGTGTATGTCGACGACCTGGCCTTCAACCTCGCTCCGGCCGCCGAGCTCGGGATGGCCACCGTGCATCATCGCCAGGCCCGCGAGACGGTCGCCGAGCTCGAGCGGCTCCTCGGTATCCCGATGCGATGATCGCCCGCGCGGCCGCGGCCACCGTGACCATCGTCGCCCTCGCCGGCTGCGGGAGCAGCACCCTCTCGGCGCGGGCGCTGCGGACGCAGGCGAGCCGCGTCTGCATCACCGCGGTCCGGCGCAGCGACCGCATCGCGCTTCCGCGCTCTAACGCGGGCGGCACCGCCTTCCTCGCGCGGGGAATCGCCGTCTTCGGTCCCGAGCTCGAGGCGCTGAGGAAGCTGGCCCCACCCCCCAGCCTCAGGGCTAACTACCGCGCCGCCGTCGCAGACGCGGCCCAGCAGCTCGACGCGCTCATCGCCACCGAGCACGACCTCCGGAAGGGAGGCGATCCCGTCGGCGCCATTCGCCAGCTCGAAGGCGAGCTCACCGCGATCAACGCCCGCGACCGTGACGCCTGGAACGCAATCGGGGTGCCGGCGTGCTCGAACCTGACGCCGCCGCTAGGCGGTGCCGAGCGGAGCGGCTAAGCGCGGCGGTTAGGCGCGGGCGCGCGCGCCGGGCCGGTGGACGTCCGACAGACGCCAGCACGCAGCCGCTGTGGCCGCCGCAGCGACGAACACCGCGGGCCAGGCGCCGATCACCAGTCCGAGCACGTGCGAGAGCGCGAAGGCCAGCAGTCCGACGACGGTCAGGCGCACCGCTGTGCGGCGACCGTCCCGGCGCAGCCAGATGGCGATGCACCAGAGCCCAAAGCCCGCGAGCACGACACCGCCGAGCGCGCGCGACCCACTCGCCACGGCGACGCCGAAGCCGGCGATCAGCCCGATGGCCGAGATCGGCGCGGTCGCGAGATTCATGCGCGGCATTATCGACGACGCGCCCGCGCTACTCACCCTGGTCGGTCGAGGCCAGGCGGTCGAGGCGCTCTGAGAAGGTGTCGTACGCGCCTTGGTCGAACAGCCAGAACCGAGCTTCGATGACCGTCGACTGGGAGTCCAGGGCCTCGCGCGTTGTCTTCAGGGCGACCTGCGCGGCCTCGTCGAGCGGGTAGCGGTAAACGCCCGTGGAGATGGCGGGTATGGCGACGCGGGCGCATCCGTGCGCGGCGGCGAGCTCGATCGCCCGCCGGTAGCAAGATGCCAGCAGCTCGGGCTCGCGATTGCCCCCGCCGTGCCACACGGGACCGACGGCATGGATGATGTGCTTGGCCGCCAGCCGCCCGGCGCCCGTGACCTTGGCGTCGCCGGTGTCGCACCCTCCGTGTGATTGGCACTCCTCCAGGAGGCTCGGCCCCGCCGCGCGGTGGATCGCTCCGTCCACGCCGCCCCCACCGAGCAGGCTCGAGTTGGCGGCGTTGACGATCGCGTCGGCATCGGCATCCGTGGTGATGTCGCCGAGGTGGAGGGTTATGGTGCCCGCCATGGGTGACACACTACGGGTCGCGCCGCCCGCCCGTTCAGACTGAGTAGCGTGCAGATATCCGGACGGATCCTGATGACGTCGGCGGCCCTCGCGACCGTGTTCCTTGCGGCGCCGGCGATGGCGCGCGCCGGTCCGAGCACGGCGGCCGCGCGCCTATCCATCCCGACGAGCGCGGACCAGCTCATCGTTGTATCGAGCCCGACCTACGATCCGGCGCCGCCCGGCTACCTCGCCACCTTCCGCACCTATGAGCGCCCCGGCCCGGAGTCCTCGTGGCGGCCGGTGTTCGCGCCCCGGCAGGCCGAGACCGGCTACGGGCACCTCCGCGACGTACGCCGCGAAGGCGACGGGTCGACACCCACGGGCGTGTACGGCTTGGGCGCGACCATCTACGGCAACGCGCCCGATCCAGGCGGCCTGCGGTACGCCTACCACCGCCTCGTGTGCGGAGACTGGTGGGACGAGGACCCCTACTCCCCGCGTTACAACCGTTTTGTCCACGTCCCGTGCGGACTTACGCCCGGCTTCGCCTCGTGGTCGGAGGCGCTATGGACCGAGACCGTCGCCTACCCCTACTTCGCCGTCATCCAGTTCAACACGGATCCGATCGTCGGCGGGCGCAGCGCGCCGGGCTCGGGGATCTTCCTCCATAGCTGGATCGGCGGCCCGACCCACGGGTGCGTGGCGCTGCCCCAGGCGCAGCTGCTCGAGGTCTTGCGCTGGCTGAATCCGTCCGCCCATCCGGTGATCGAGATCGGAACCAACCGCGAGGTCGGCTCGCCGCGATGATTTCGGACTGCTCGAGCGGTCTCAGTAGGCACGATCAGCACTGCTCAACCTGAGAGGTGGCTACCAATGGCCAGCGTCATCGCAGGGATCACGATGTCGATCGACGGCTACATCACCGGACCGCGCGACGGGCCGGGCAACGGCCTCGGCGACGACGGTGAGCGCCTGCACTACTGGGTCTTCGACGGCCCGTGGTCCTACGCCGACGGGGAGCGCGGCGAGCCGACCGGCGACGACGCCGGGTGGCTAGCCGAAATCCGATCGAGGATTGGCGCCGTCGTGGGTGGGCGCGGAACCTACGAGGCAGCTCGGCACTGGGGTGAGAAGAGTCCCTGGGGACTGCCGTTCTTCATCGTCACGCACCGCCCCGATGAGGAGCCGCCGGGCGGGGAGTTCACCTTCGTCTCAGGCGTCGAGGCCGCCGTCGAACGCGCCACGCAGGCGGCGGGCGGCAAGGACGTTCACGTGATGGGCGGAGGCGAGATCATTCGCCAGGCCCTTACCGCCGGGATCGTCGACGAGCTGACGATGATCGTCGCCCCGGTGACCATGGGCGCCGGGAAGCGACTCTTCGACGGGTTCTCTGAGTCACTCGACCTCGAGCAATTGGGCGTGCGGCAGTCGCGCTTCGCGACGTTCATCGACTACCGCGTGAAGTCGTAACGGCCGCACCGAGCTGGTTATCTGTTCGCGGTGCGCATCCTCGTGACGACAAACGCTGCCGTCGGCCATTTCTTCCCCCTGGCCCCAACCGTCGAGGCGCTGGTCGCCGCGGGCCACGAAGTCCGCGTGGCGTGCCCGGCCTCGTTCGCGCCGACGGTCCATGCCGCGGGCTTGACAGCCATGGCGTGCGAGGAGGAGCGCGTCCCCTCAAGCGTGCCCCTTCCGGCTCCGCCGCCGGTAGGAGATCTCCAGGGTCGGCTGGCGTGGGCGATCACCGTGAGTTGGCCGTCCGACGCACGGCCGTGGGTCGCCGATCTCGTTGCCCAGGCACGAGCGTGGCGGCCCGAGGTCGTGGTCGTCGAACCGGTAGAGCATGCCGCGCGGGTGGCGGCCGCCGCACTCGGCGCGCCCGTCGTCGAGCACGGCTGGGGTTTCACCCTGCCTGCCTGGATGGCGCCCGCGGGGGCCCATTCCCTGCTCGATCTCTACTCCGAGTTCGGTGCGACACCCGCCGGTCCCGCTTTATCCGCTGACCTGGGAGCGGGGAGCGTTCAGGCCTCAGACGCGGCGGAGGTTGCCCGCTACCGATATACGCCGTGGTCACAGGCAGGAGACCCCCTACCCGCGCCGGACGGACGGCCCCGTGTGCTGGTGACGCTGGGGACGTACGACAACCGGCACGGCGCGCAGCGAATTCGGATCGTCGCCGGTGCCGTCCACCGCGCCGGGGCACAGGCGATCGTCGTGCTCGGTAACCCCGATCGCGGCTCGGCCGACGACTTCCCCACCGGGACCACCGTCCTGCCGTGGGTCGACATGCCCGAGGCCGTGGCTGCCTGTGAACTGGTCATCCACCATGGGGGCGCCGGAATGTCCTGGACGACCCTGGCCGCCGGCCGCGCCGCCATCGTCTCGCCGCAGGGGGGCGATCAGTTTCGTAACACCGGACTTCTGGCCGCCGCGGGCGTCGCCGTGGCCGTCCAACCATCCGAGCTCGAGACGGCCGTCCTCGCGCGCGCGATCGACGAGGTTCTCGGCACGGCTGGTTTCACCGAGCGGGCGGGGCGCATCGCCGCCGAGAACTCGGGGCTACCGGATCGCACCAAGCTCGCGAGCGACATCGCGTCGCTTGGCTGATCGATCGCATCGACGTGACATCGGCTCTACCTGTACTCGTCGGGGTCCTCGGCGACAGGGTCGGCGGGCTCGTCGCGCGGTGCCTGGGACTCGAGCTCAGCCCGGGCCGCCGCCAGCGCCTCGCGTGCCTCGGCGTCGACCTCGCGGATCTGTGGGTCGATCTCCCTGAGGGTGCCCATGAGTACCGAGGCCGCGGCCAGACGGGCGAACCACTTGTGGTCGGCGGGGATGACGTGCCATGGCGCCCACTCCGTGCTCGTGTGGGAGAGCATCTCGGAGAAGGCGTGCTCGTAGTCGTCCCAATGCTCGCGCTCCTTGATGTCGCTGGCCGAGAACTTCCAATGCTTCTCGGGCAGATCGCAGCGCCGCAGGAAGCGGACGCGCTGCTCCTCGTTGGAGATGTTCAGCAGCAGCTTGACGATCCGCACGCCGTGGTCGACGAGATCGCGCTCCCACTCGTTGATCTCGCGGAAGCGCTGCTGCCAGACGTCACGGTCGTCGGCGGCCGACGGTACCCCCTGGGCCTCGAGGTGCTCGGGATGGACGCGCACCACGAGCACCTCCTCGTATTGCGAACGGTTGAACACCGCGATCTGGCCCGGAGCGGGCAGATGCTTCTTGTAGCGCCAGAGGAAGTGGTGCGCGAGCTCCTCGTCTGTCGGCTGCTTGAAGCTCTGCACCGCAACGCCCGCGGGGTTGACCCCACTCAGGACATGGCGGATCGTGCCGTCCTTACCACCGGCGTCGAGGGCCTGCAAGACGACGAGCACCCCGTTGCGCTCCTCGGCGGCGAGCAGCCGCTGATAGTCGCTGATGACCTTGACCGCGGCCTTGAGGAGCTTCTTGCCCTGCTTCTTGCCGGTGACCTCGGTGGTGTCTCCGGGATCGAAGTCGTCGGCCAGGCTGACCGACAGGCCGGGCCGCACGCGCAGCGGCTCTCCCACCTCAAGTATCCGCGCCTGCCGCGAGTCGCTCATCCGCTCACCTCCGCTCGATCGGCGCGTCCGGGCCGGCGCGCCCGGATAAGTGTCGCCGAGCAAATGCCGTCCTGCCTAGCGCCATGTGGCCAATCCGCGGCGACCGGGCCACGATCGCTCAAGGGCGTTGGCGTTAGCGTTCGCGGCGGGATCGGCGGGGGCGGCCGGAGGGGCTCGGTGGCGAGGTGGCGCGGGCGGCGGTGAAGAGCTCGGCAAGTTCGGGGTCCATGTAGTAGTCGGTGCCGCCGTCGGGGCGTCCCTCGGTAGCGATCGGAAGCGTGC
>Ga0302314_10008534_pt1 | contig 18219 bp, 13 predicted proteins | sample III_Palsa_N2_3_FD_200533 | JGI IMG/M metagenome (GOLD analysis project Ga0302314, IMG submission 200533) | Peat permafrost microbial communities from Stordalen Mire near Abisko, Sweden - III_Palsa_N2_3 | ecosystem: Environmental > Terrestrial > Soil > Palsa > Peat permafrost | place: Sweden...
GCGGTAACGACCGTATCGAACTCCGCGGCTTTGGCGTCTTCACCGTCAAGCCCCGCAAAACCGGCGTCGGACGTAATCCACGCACCGGCACCGAGGTCACCATTACGCCCGGCAAGGCTGTCCGTTTTAAGCCAGGCAAGGATCTCCAGGCGCTCGGCTAGACCCAAGTCGCAACAACGACGCACGAGGCAGCGGCTTTGTGCGTCATTTTTTTGCCCTTACCCTACATCAGGTGCATGGGATCGACGTCCAGCACTACCGCCCGCCGCGGAATCTCCTCGCGATCCACTACCGCCAGCATCTCCCGCAGCGCCGCTCCCAGCACATCCCGCCGATCGGCCTTGAGCACCAGGTGATGCCGGTAGATGCGCTTCAACCGCGAGTTCGGCGCTGCCGCCGGCCCCAGCACCCGCACGCCCTCCAGCTTGCGCCCCTGTAGCCACCGCCCCAGCTTCGTCGACCACTCCAGCACCTCTTCCAGCCGCTCGCTCTGGATGATCACGTTCGCCAGCACACTGAATGGGGGATACCGCATCGCCTGCCGGAAATAGAGCTCCCTCGCCGCGAACCCGGTGTAGTCGTGCTCGCGCGCAAACTGGTTCACGTAGTGACCGGGCTGGTAGGTTTGCACCAGGACTTTTCCCGGCAGCTCGCCGCGCCCGGCCCGCCCACTCACCTGCGTCAATAGCTGAAACACCCTCTCCGCTGCGCGAAAGTCCGGCAGCCCCAGCGCAAAGTCCGCACCCACCACGCCTACCAGCGTCACGCCATGAAAATCGTGTCCCTTGGCAATCATCTGCGTCCCCACCAACAAATTAATCTCGCCTGACTGCAGCCGACCCAACAGCCGCTCCATATCCCCGCGCGAGCGAACCGTGTCGCGATCCATGCGCCCGATCCGCGCTCCCGGGAATAGCTCCTGCAACCGCTCCTCGCCCTGCTGCGAGCCGGCGCCGAGGTAGTACAAGTGTTCGCTCTGGCACTTCGGGCAAGCCTTCGGCACCGTCCTCCGATAGCCGCAATAATGGCACTCCAGCCGCTGCCCCACACGCGCTTCGCCATTCAGACTCTGCTCGTCGCCACCCTTGTGGTAGGTCAGCGAGATCGCGCAGTTTTCGCACTCCAGCTTTTCCCCGCAGCTCCTGCACATGACCACAAAGCTGTAGCCGCGCCGGTTGATCAGGATGACGACCTGCTCACCGCGATCCATCGTGGCCTGCGTCTCCTCTATCAGCCGCCGCGAGAATAGCTGCTCCTGCCCAGTCTCGCGAAACTCCTCGCGCATGTCGATCATCTCGACCTTCGGCAGCGGCCGGCCCTCGACACGCTCGCGAATCTCCACACGCGCGTAGCGCCCGCGCTCGGCGTTCTGCCAGCTCTCCAGCGACGGCGTTGCAGATCCCATGACTACTGTGCAGCCCAGCAATTTGGCTCGCATCACTGCGACATCCCGGCCGTGATAGCGCGGCGTTTCTTCCTGCTTGTAGCTGCCGTCGTGTTCCTCATCGACAAGAATCAGCCCCAACTCCGGCATCGGCGCAAACACCGCCGAGCGCGTCCCAATCACCACCCGCGCCTCACCGCGTCGAATCCGGTGCCACTGTTCCGCACGCTCGTCAGGCGTCAGCTGCGAGTGCAGCAGCGCAACGTCGCCACCAAACGCCGCCACCATCTGTGCTGCCGTGCCGGGCGTCAGCCCAATCTCCGGGACCAGCAACAGCGCACTCTTCCCCGCCGCCAGCGCCCGCTGCATCGCCGCAATATACACCGCCGTCTTGCCACTCCCCGTAATTCCGTACAGCAGGTGCGGCCGGAAACCACCCTTGTCCATCGCCGCGACAATCGCCCCCAAAGCCTCGGTCTGCGCCTCATTCAGTACATGCTCATGCGCATACTTCTTGCCCTCCTGCTTCAGCCCGGTCACATGGAACGCCTGCGCCGTATCCTCCAACCGCACCAGGCCACGCTTCACCAGCGTCCCCAGCGTCGAATCCGGAACCCCGCGTGCACTCATCCGTCCGCGAAGCTCGCGCACCAACTCGCGGCCGCCACAACCAGCCAGTTCCGCCATCACCGCAAGCTGATTTTCGTTCAGCTTCGGTAGCCGTTTCCCCGCAGCATCGGCCGGCACCTCATGCTCCGCCAGCACCGCAACAGACTCCACGCGCCGTGCATCCCGCACTTCCGCCAGCGGCTCCCGCACCAGCCACCGCTTCTTCGCCATCGCATCCAGCAGCGCCTTGTTCCCGCCTGTCGCGCTGCGAATCGTAGCCGTCTTCGCAGCTTCGCCGCTCTCCAGGTAATTCAACACCGCATACGCGCGATTCTGATCCTCCACACTCAGCTTCGACCGTCGCGACGACCCCTTCGCCCCCTCATACAACACCTTCCGTCCCTGCTCCGCAATGCGATAAACCCACTGCCGCCGCACCTCCGCGGTCAGCGGCATCATTCCGCGCAGCACCTCGCCCAGCGGCGCGCAGTAGTACGCCGCCACCCACTTCCCCAACTCCATGAGCTCGCCGGGAAGCAGCGCCGCTTCATCCATCACTTCCTGGACTCGTTTCACTTCCACATCATCGCCCGGCGCAACATCATGCAGCCCGACCACCACGCCCACCAGCCGCTGGCCGCCGAACGGCACCATCACCCGCGCGCCCACCTCCGCCTCAAGCCCACCCAGCTCGTACGTAAAGGCCCGGTCTAGCGGCACCGGCAGCGCGACATCGCAATACACACTCACCTCTACAGCCTAACCGGCCTGCCCATGTGGAGATTCCCCACCCTTCGGACCCCAGAACACCGCCCACGTTACAAAATCGTCGGAGAACTCGATAAAGCGGTGCAAGGCGTTGGCCTTCACAAAAAGTACATCCCCCGCGACAAACGGAAACTGCTCCTCTTCGACCATCAGGACACCATGGCCGCGCTGCACGATGTAGAGTTCATCCTGCGCATGCGTCGTCTGGTAATCCTTACCCTTAGGCGCAAACACGATCAGCGACATCGAACCATGCGCCAGCGCCTCCGCATCCCACATGCCCTGCGGCCACTTCGCAGTCGCCGGTAGAGGCAGCCTCGCAAGCATATCCTGCAACGAAATTCGCATAAGCACAGAATACTCGCGACGCCAGCCGGAGCTCTAGGACGAAATCCCTGTTCCCTTTTGCGCGAGCTCCCTCTGCAGACGCTTCAACTCCTTGGCCGCAGCCTTCTTGTCTTCGACCAACCCCGCCACGCGCGCAGCCAGATCCGCGGGCCCCACACTCAGCAGCGCGCCCAACTCCCGCAGCCGGGCATGGTCCCTGCCTGCCGCCCGCACCGCGCGTAGGCCGCAGCAGAACTCCACGCGCTGCCCCTGCTTCACCTTCTCCACGCGCCGCACCAGCAGTCCGCCGATCGCGCCGGTAGACCGAACATGCGTCCCACCGCAGGCATTGAACTCCACGCCATCCATCTCCACAATCCGCATCCGCCCAGAACGTTCCGGCAGCTTACGCAGCTCGCCTCGGGCCAGCATCGCCTCAGCCTCTTCGCGATCGACCCAGCGTGGCCGCATCGCGTGGTCTTCGTAGATCAAGCGATTCCCAGCAGCCTCCACCAGCCGCAGCTCCTCCTCGCTCACCTTTTCAACAGCCAAATCAATCGTCACCGAATCCGCGCCCAGGTGAAACGAAACCGTCTGCGCCCCAAGTTCCTTCAGAAACATCGCTGACAATAAATGCTGCCCCGTATGCTGTTGCGCCAGATCCATCCGCCGCTCCGCATCCACGCGGCCAACAATCTCCGTACCCTCTGGCAGCGGCTTGCGTACATAGTGCCAGACCTCGCCAGCGTCGTCCTCCTCCACGCGCTCGACCAGCACCTCAAGCACCGCGCCACTCTTCGCCGTCGCCACCAGCATGCCCGTATCCCACGGCTGCCCTCCGCCCACCGGATAAAACGCCGTCCGATCCAGCGCCAATTGCCACAGCTGTTCCTTCTGCCCGCTCTCGCCAACATCATGCGAGTCGAGCCGAACATCCGTTACCACCGCGCGAAACTCCAACGCCGTCGCATCTTCGTAATACAGCCTCTCCGCAACCGATCCCACTGCCACTACTCCACCTCTTCCGCCGTCTTCTGCACGGCCTTTCGCAACGCTTCAACCTCAGTCTGGCTGCCGATCACCAGCGGCGTCCGATCATGAATCCCGCGAGCCCGCACCTCCAGCAGCCGGCTCTCTCCATCCACAGCCGCGCCGCCCGCCTGCTCCGCAACCATCGCCAGCGGGTACGCCTCGTACAACAGCCGCAGCTTTCCGCGCGCCGCCTTCTTGGTCGGAGGATACAAAAACACGCCACCCTTCAGCAGCGTGCGATGAAAGTCCGCCACCAGGCTCCCGATATACCGCGACCCATACTCCTGCCCGCCCAACTCTCCGCGCACCAGGCTCTGCAGATACTCGCGATACACCCCCGGCCAGCTCTCCTCATTGGCCTCGTTCGCCGAGTAGTATGGCCCCTGCTCGGGCATCCTCATCCCCTCCGCCGTCAGCACAAACCGCTCTTCCTCATCCAACGTAAACGCTGCGACTCCGCTACCTATCGTCATCACCATCACAGCCGACGGTCCATACAAACAGTACCCCGCCGCTACCTGCTCGGTCCCCGGCTTCAACACCGACGCGACCACGTCCCCCACCCGCCGCACCACGCTAAAGATCGTCCCTACATTCACATTCACATCAATATTCGACGACCCATCCAGCGGATCAAACACCACCACAAACTCCGCACCATCCTGGCCAAACTTGACCGGGCCTTCATCCTCTTCGCTCACAATCGCGGCAACGTGCGACGACTCCCCCAGCAAGCGCGTCAGCAGATCATTCGCAAACACATCCAGCTTCTGCTGCTGCTCCCCCTGCACATTCACCGAGCCCACCGCCCCGTACACATCCTCCAGCCCCGCCCGCCGGATCTTCCGTTCAATCTGCCGCGCCGCCGCAGCGATCGCTCCAAACACATCAGCCAGTCCCGCGCCCGCACGCGCCGCTACATACTCTTCCACCGTCACCAGCTTCGTCATCAATTCCTGACTCGCCATCATCATGGACCCTCGTCTCAAGCTCCACCTACAGCCTACAATCTCCTCATGCTCTCCCGCCGACGATTCCTTACGACCGCCGCCGCAACTGCGCCCGCCCTCGCCCTCAACCCGCATTGTCTACCCGCCGAAATCCCACTCTCGCCGTCCGCGCAGGACCCGGCACCGATCGCGGCCCTGAAAGACCGCTCCCATGAAGCCGTCCCCATCTCCGCTGCCGAGCGCCAACAGCGCATCGACCGCGCCCGCGAGCTGCTCGCCCAGAACAAGCTTGCCGCCCTCACTGTCACCGGCGGCACCACCCTGCAATATTTCCTAGGCGTCCCTGCCGGCCAGTCCGAGCGCCTCTTCGCGTGGACACTCCCCGCCACCGGCGACCCCTTCATCGTCTGCCCCACGTTCGAAGCCAGCCGCATGCACGAGGCCCTCAGCAGCTCTCCCAACGGCGCCACCACGCGCGTCTACACCTGGAACGAAGACGAAGACCCCTACGCGCTCCTCGCAAAATCCCTCAAAGCCGTAACCTCCTCGTCGCTTCCTCTGGCACTCGACGAGCGAGTTCAGTACGTCTTCGCCGACCGCATCGCCCAAGCCGTCGCGCCGCGCTCTATTACCTCCGGCGTCCCCGTCGCCGCCGGCTGCCGCAGCATCAAATCCCCCGCCGAGCTAGCCCTCATGCAGCTCGCCAACGACATCACCTTGTCCGTCTACAAAGCCGTGTACGAGTCCTGCTCGCCCGGCATGACCAACCGCCAATTTACCGCGCTCGTCGACGCCGCCTATGCACGCTGCGGCGTTCGTGGGGAAGCCTCCTGCCAGGTCGCCGCCTTCTCCGCCCAGCCCCACGGCTCGCCCGCCCCGCAAGTCATTCGCGAAAACCAGATCATCCTCATCGACGACGGCTGCTATGTCCAGGGCTATCAATCCGACATGTCCCGCAGCTTTGTCTACGGCAAACCCACCGACCGCCAGAAGCGCGTCTTCGACATCGTCCACCAAGCCCAGGCCGCAGCCCTCGCCGCCGCCCGCCCCGGCGTCGAAATGCAATCCGTAGACGCTGCGGCACGCAACGTCATCACCGCCGCAGGCTTCGGTCCCGACTATAAGCACTTCACCCACCGCGTCGGCCACGGCATCGGCATGGACATGCACGAGTGGTACTACCTCGTCCGCGGCAACACCCGTCTCCTCGAAGCCAACATGACCTTCTCCGACGAGCCCGGCATCTATCTCCCCGACGATTCCGAACCCTTCGGCATCCGCCTCGAAGACGACATGTACATCACCGCAGACGGCGCCAAGCTCTTCACCCCCCAAAGCCCCAGCCTCGAACACCCCTTCGCCAACGCCTAGATCAGCACCGCCAAAAATCCCGTCATCCTAGAGCGCAGCGAAGGATCCCTGAATTTGCTTTTGCCTTTCTTGCTGTCATTCCCTCTGGGAATCTGCTTCTGCGTTTGTCTAGAAGGTTACTTCGGCATCACCATCAACTCAATCCCGCTAGCCGCCCCGGCCTCATGAAAGACCGTCTCGGTAGCCTTCTTGAAGTCCTCCGGCTTAGCCTTCGCAATATCCATAAACACCTGCGGATTGCGATCCGTCAGCGGAAACCACGAGCTCTGCACCTGCACCATGATCCGATGTCCCTTCAGGAACGTGTGGTTCACATCCTGCATGCTGAAGCCGACATCGGTCACCTGCCCCGGCACTAACGGCTCCGGCTTCGCTAACGAGTTCCGAAACTTCGTGCGGAACGGCTCGCCCCGCACCAACATCTGATATCCGCCCATCATCACAGGCGGTGCGGCCAGCACATGCTTGCCTTCACCCTCCTCGGCCTCCGGAAAGTTATCCGGATAAACATCAATGAGCTTCACATCAAAATCCGCATCCGTGCCCGTCGATGCAATCTTCAACCGCGGCCGCACCGGCCCCACCACCGTCACATCCTCAGTCAACGGCTCGGTCTCATACACCAGCACATCCGGCCGCGTCGCAGCGAATCGCTGATCATCATCCATATACCGCTGCGGAGGATCAGCCTCGGTCACGTACCCCACGTAAGGCACGGGATGCGCCGGGTCACTCACATACTCGTCTTTGCTCTCCTTCACCGAAGGTGCAGCCCAACCCAGTCCGCCGCCAGGCTGGAAGTAGATCATCTTCGTCTCCGCGGGCTTCGGCGGCCACGCGTCATACTTCTTCCACACATTGCTGCCCGTCTCAAACGTGTACGCCTTGGGCAGCGGAGTCCACGGCACGTCCTTCAGATAATGTGCAAAGAACGGCGCCTCCATCGTCTTCTCAAAGAACACCGACGTATCCGATCCAAACTGGATGTCACCCAGCGAAGCACCCGATCCCCGCGACCATCCGCCATGCACCCACGGACCTTCCACCAGAGTATTCGCCGCAGCCTCGGGGCTCAGCTTCTCCAGCGCGTGAAACAGCTTCACCGGTCCGGCCAGATCCTCCGCATCAAACCATCCGCCCACCGTCATCACCGCTGCCTTCACGCCAAACATGTGCTGCTCCATGTTGCGCGCAATCCAGTAGCCGTCATACGTGTCATGGATTGTCTGATCGTGATACAGCGGATTCGTATTTCCCGCCGGCGAATCGAGGTTCGCCAGCGTCCCCATCTTCAGGTAGTACGCATACGCATCCTTGGTAAAGAACTCGAAATTACTCTGCGGCTCTTCCTTCAGCGGATTCTTCTGCGGCCGATAAAACTCCGCATAGAACGAGTGGTTCGCCCCCACCATAAACGTCCCACCGTGATAAGCGTCGTCGCCATCAAACAAATTCATCATCGGCGCCTGCGGACTCGCCGCCTTAATTGCCGGATGCCCGTTGATGATGCTCGCCACCGTATAGAACCCCGGATAGCTGATTCCCTGAATCCCCACCTTGCCGTTGTTGCCCTTCACATTCTTCAGCAGCCACTCCACCGTGTCGTACATATCGGTGGACTCATCAATGCCCTTGCCATCCTTCGGCGGAGTCATCTCCACCCAACTTCCTTCGCTCTCCCACCGCCCCCGCACGTCCTGGCACACCAGGATGTACCCGCTCTCCAGCACGTCCATATTGCTCGTCACGCGCGGCATCACCACGGGATTGTCGTAGCTCCCGCAGCTATACCCCGTGCGCGTCATCAGAAACGGATACGGCCCCTTGTCCTCAAACTGCCCTGCGATCGGCGTATAAACCTGCGTATAAAGCTTCACACCATCGCGCATCGCAATCCGGTACTCATGCTTCTCATAGTGCGTCCTCGCAAACTCCAGCATCTGCTGCATTCGCTGCTGCATCGTAGGCGGAGTCGCCGGCGGCACAGTCGGCGCCGTCGTCTGCGCGCCCACCGACGCAACCAATCCCACCATCAATCCCCACCCTAACGACGCTCTCATCACTACGCGCATGCACCATCTCTCCTGTCTTCAACTACGCTTCAACTTCCAAGAACTCTTCGGATTCTACTAGCTCACCACCCCGCATTCTGCGATACTTCCGCCACGCGATTTAGCCGAGCCATCGCGCATCGCACAGGATCGCTGTCGGATTCGCCTGCAACAGCGCATCGCAAAATCGCCTTTCTTCTGCTTGCATCCGTGGCCGCATCCCAACTTCTTGCCCAGTCCACCCCGCCGGCACCTCCATCCGAGAGCCCCGGCTATACCCTCCACGTCTACGTCAATCTCGTCCAGATACCCACTCTGGTGCCAAACCAATCGTTCTCTCCGATTCCGCCCATCGACCTCGACGAGTTCAACATCAGCCTCGACTCCGGCCCGCGCTTTCACCCCACCCACATGTGAATCGAAGGGGACGATCCGATCGACCTCGCCATCTTCCTCGATTTCAGTGGGGATGCGTTCGATCTGCAATCCTCATTCACCGATTCGATCCTGGCCTTCACCCGCCAGTCTGGCCGGCGTCGCCTATCTAAATGCCGATCCCTCCATTGCAGTCGATCCCACCGCTCTTCCATCGACCCCGTCGCCCGCAGTCTACGGAAGTCGTCATCCTGTTAAGCCCCCTCAGTGAGACTCAGCCCGCGCTAAACCCCCGCGCCTTCCATCTCCCGCTCCTTGCCCTTCCCCGCCAGCCGCATCACCAATCTCTCCAACACCAGCTTCTTATCCACCGGCCCCGACCGCAGCTCCAGGTCCGCCTTCGCAATCAAACGCAGCCCACGCGTCAGCTCGCCACGGTCCCGATACCGCCGTGCCTGCGCAATCAGCGCATCGGCAGCAAACGGAGCCACTCGAAATCCCGGCCACAAGACCGACCACATCGCGCGCTGGTCTTTCACTTGTTTTTCGTTCAGCACCAGCATCTGCCGATACGTCTTCGCCAGCGAAAACACGTGCCCGATCGCCGCCTCCTCTCCACCCTCCGACGCATTCAGCAACCCCGCCAGCAAGCCCATCGCTCGCGGCACATCCTTCAAGCTGATCGCGTCCGTCAGCTCATACAAGCTTCGCTGCTTGGCAGCGGACACCATCGTCTCCACATCCCCCACCTCCACCGTAGCCTTGCCCACGCCCCCAACGTACAGCAGCAGTTTCTCCACCTCGCTCGCCACCAGCATCATCTCCGCGCCACCGGCTGACCCGAGCGCATCCACCAGCTCCCGCGCGGCGTCTTCCGTGAAGTCCACACCCCGCTCCTTCGCTTCGCGCACGACCCAACGCATCGCATCCTCTTCACTCACTCGCTGCAGCTCCACCACGCCGCACACATCGCCCAGCGTCTCGCGAATCTTCTCGGCGCGTTCCTTGTCCGTCATATCCATTTTGCGCAGATCCTGCGGCAGCGCCAGGTGGTCGGCCACAAAGATCACCAGCGCCGACGGATTCGGCCGCCGAAAATATTCATCAATCGCCTTGAACTCTTCCTTCTTCGACCCCCGCCCATAGAGCGTCTTCACATTGCGCAGAAGCAGCACCTGGAACGGAGCCATCAGCGAAGGCGTCTGCGCCAAATCCAGCGCCTCGAAGATCGACGTCTGTCCCAAATCCAAATCGTGCAGACAGAAATCCTTCATCTCCTCCGGCACCAGCGCCTGCATCACTCCCTTGCGGCACATCTCCCCCAGGAACGCATCATCCCCCAGCAACACATAGCCCGCCCGCCGCTGCTCCCCACTCACCTCCGCGAGAAATCTCTCCACCCCCGCGAAGCTTCTTAATCCGGTCCGCTCGCTCATCGAAAACTCTCCAGCATTCCACTCACCAGCGCCTCCGCAAAGTCTTTCGCCATCCGCTGCACGGCCGCGCCATCCTCCTGCACAAACCCGCTGAAGTCCTCGGTCGACTGGTATTGCTCTCTCCACGCAAACGCATCGTTCTTATAAAGAACAGCCCCATCATGCGCCACCAGCTCGACACTCGCTGTGATATTCACCAGGTAGCTCGACGTCTGCCCGGTCGTAGAGTCATAGGTCAGCGGCACCACCGTCTCCGTCACAATCGTGCCCTTCAACACCGCATCCGCATGGTCTGCATCCGCGCCCGTCACTACCCGGTAGTTCGTCCGTGTATTCAACTCCCGCACCACCGCCTGCGAGAACACGGTCTCCGTGTTGTACGCCTGCACCTTCGACGCGAAGATTGGCACGCCTAGCGTTCGGATGTTCACCGGAATATGCGCCGCCGCGCCCACCTGGTGATATCCACACCCCGCCAACAACAAGACCAATCCCGAAGCCAGAACACGCATGGTTACGATGATAACCGGTTTAGAAAACCCATTGTTTCCGATCTAATCGACGGTCATCTCGCCTACGTAATACAGATCATGCAGCACTTCCAGCGTATCCGGATCCGCCGTCCACGGCATTGTCTTCCACTCATTGCTCACCGGCGTCACCAGCGTCAAATGCTCGCGTTCGCCGATCTTAATCGGCATCGCAAACCCCGCCTCCTCCGCGTTCCACCGATACGCCACCGTCCCCTTGGCGCGATCGAACTTCAGCTCCAGCACCGGCAGCGCCGCATGCCGCAGATACTGATTGAAGAATGGGGTCAGATCCATTCCGGTGCGCTGATTCCACCACGCCACCACATCTTCCGTCATGATGTTCTGATACTTGAAGTGCTGATAAAAGTCGTGAACATCCGCGAACCACTTCGCATCATCATCAATCACGCTGCGCAGCGTATTCAGCATCAGCGCGCCCTTGAAATACTGGTCCTCCGTAGGCTCCGCATTCGTCCCGCGTTCCGGAATAATCGGCTGCCGATTTCGAATCTTCGGCTGCAGCCCATTCAGGTACTTGATCGCATCCGTCTTCCCCCACCGATACTCCACATACAGCTCTTCCAAATACGTAGTCCAACCTTCGTGAATCCACATATCGGATCTGTCAGCGGCAGTGATCGAGTTCCCAAACCACTCATGCCCGCTCTCATGAATGATGATGAAGTCGAACTTCGGCGAGATCCCTACGCCCGTCCAGTCGTGACCGTAGTATCCGTTCTCAAATTTGTTGCCGTAAGCCACCGCCGTCTGGTGCTCCATGCCCGCATACGGCACCTCGATCAGCTTGTACCCATCCTTGTCGAACGGGTACTCGCCGAGATAATGCTCATACGCATCAAGCATCGCCGGCACCTGCGCGAACTGTGTTTTCGCCTTCTCGAGATCTTCGGGCAGCGCGTAATAGTCCAGCGTCGTCTGCTCGCCCGTGTCCTTGTTCGCATGCACACCCGACCAGTGCTGATACTCCCCGATATTCAGCGCCACATCATAGTTGTTGATCGGATAATGCACCCGCCACTGCCACTCCGTATACCCATCGCCCGAATCCTTGCTCGCCACAAACCGTCCGTTGGATACATCCATCAGCCCATTCGGCACGGCGATATCCAACTCCATCCCATCCTGCGGCTCGTCCTTCCACTGATCTTTATTCGGCCACCAGACACTCGCGCCTTCGCCCTCACACGCGGTCGTAATCCAAGGCTTGCCTTCTTTATCCTTCCCAAACGAGAAGCACCCAAACCGACCCTGCGTCACCGGCTGCCCGTGATACGCCACCGTAACTTCCGCCACTTCTCCCACCTTCAACTCACGTGGCAACTCCACGTAGAAACTTCGCGACCCCTCCGCCGCCCACTCGTACTTCACCGCCTTGCCCTCAAACGTAATCCCATCCAGCGTCAACTCCGGCGTTAGCTCCAGCTGGATCTTCCGCCCCTCCTTCAACATCCGAAACCGCACCACGTTGGTCCCCTCAATGGTCTTAGCAACCGGATCCACGCGCAGCGTCAGGTGATAAAACAACAGATCATTATTCGCGCGATACGGCCCATACCCACCGCGCAACAGGTCCTCCGCAGTCGGCATCAACCCCGACACCGGCGGCTGTGCCCCCTGCCCCACCTTCGCCCCCGGCGTAGTCCTCGCACTTTGCGCCGAAGCCATCACCTTCGTCTGCGCCCCAGCTGCACCCACCACCATCCCCACCACGATCATCCAGCAGCCAACACGCATCTTCATCCGGTTAGCCTATCGCAACCTACCCCCATCTGCGATACCATCCCCGCAGACACTCCACCGCACTGGAGCCACCCGTGAACTTCACGCCCTCCTCCATCGCCGCACTCATCGTCGCCGCCAGCTTTGCCGCCGGCCTCAACGTCTACGCCACCGTCGCCACCCTCGGCATCCTCGCGCGTTTCGACTGGGTCACCCTCCCGCCCGGCCTGCACGCGCTCTCCAGCCCCTGGATCATCATCGTGGCCAGCGTCCTCTTCGCCGTCGAAGTCTTCGCCGACAAAATTCCCGCCTTCGACCTCGTCTGGAACGCCGCGCACACTTTCATCCGCGTGCCCGTCGCCGCACTACTCGCCTACCAGGCAGCCTCGCAACTCTCACCCGAGATGAAGCTCCTCGCCGCCGTCGGTGGAGCCGCCATCGCCGCCATCGCCCACACCTCCAAAACCGCCGCCCGCGCCCTCGTCACCCCCAGCCCCGAGCCGCTCTCGAACATCGCCCTCTCAGCCAGCGAAGACGTCGCCGCCATCTCCCTCACCTGGCTCGCGACCCGCCATCCTTACGCGGCCGGTGCCGTCGCCACCGCTGCCATCGTCTTCCTGATACTCAGCATCCGCTGGATTGCCACGCGCCTCAAACGCCTCTTCCGTCGTCCGCCCACCACCTCATCCCCGTCTGTCCGCTAGCCGACCAAACGCGTGTCGACCGCGAATCCTGCATCCAACGCCAGAGAGCACGTCTCCGCTTTGGCTTCCCGCCGCACGTCCCCATTGAGCGCACGCCGAAAACCTCCAACTTGAAATTTCTAGAGGGCCCCTCCATGTATCACCACATTAAAAAACTCATGTACACCGTCAATATCGGCACACCCGACGTCAAATTCGGCAACCTCCTGCTCGAGCAATTCGGCGGCGCCAACGGCGAACTTGCTGCCGCCATGCAATACACGATCCAGGGTTGGAATTGCGTCGACGACCTCGCTCGCCGCGATCTTCTGCTCGACATCGGCACCGAAGAGCTCAGCCATCTCGAAGTTGTGGGCGCGTTGATCCGGATGCATCTTAAGGACCTGAAGACCAACCGGGAAGCTGCCGAGGCCGACCCGCTCGTCACCATCGCCGGTGGTGGCGGCGTGAACCTCTACAACTCGGTGGGCGACGCCTGGACCGCTGACTACCTGAAGATTACCGGCGAGCTCGACGTCGATCTGCGCAGCAACATTGCAGCCGAAGCTCGCGCGAAGATTGTCTACGAGCGACTCATTGATCACACCGACGATCCCGGCACCATCGACACGCTGCAGTTCCTCATGACCCGCGAGATCACCCATCTCAAAGCCTTCACGGCCGCACTCGAAAGCATGGAAAAGCCCGCCTTCTCCATCGGGTTCCTCAAGCCCACTCCCGGCATCGTGGACGAATATTTCAACGCCTCCACCGGCGACGGCGACGAAGGCAACACGGACATGCGCGGCCCCTGGCAAACCTCCTTCGGCCTCCATCCCGTCGAGTCCCAGATGAATGAAGGTCCCGGCCTCTCCGTCGAAGACATCCACGGCGCCGAAGGTCAGGAAGACCGTGGCAAGCAGGACTCCGGAAAGAAAGCCGCCACCTCGCCCTTCGCCGAAGCTCTAAGCCAAACCCACCCCAGCACCGACAAGCCTGGCCTCAGAGGCAACGGCGCCTCCTCCAATGGCCACCCCAAATCCGCCAACGGCAACGGAAACAAATCCAAGAAAACAGCCAAGCGCTAGTTCAGCACCAAATTCTTCGCACCGAAGAAAAAGGGCGACTCCGAATCGGAGTCGCCCTTTCTGTTTCTGTCCTGACACTTACGCCGGGGTCGTGTGCCCTTCGCCGAACCCAGGCTTGCGCCCGCCTTCCGGCTTTAGCACCTGCTGCTTATCATCGCCGTCGTCATCGCCAGCCGAGGCCAACGAAGACTTCACCGGTCCAAGCAGCTTGCCCTGCATCAGCAACTCGATCTCTGCCGCATCCAGCGTCTCACGCTCCAGCAGCGCTGCCGCCATCGCATGCATCACTTCGCGGTTCTCGTCAAGAATCTTGTACGCAGAGTTGTACCCCTCGTCGACCAGCCGCCGCACAGCCTTATCAATTTGCTGTGCTGTGTCATCCGAGTAGTCTCTCGCCTGACCAATGTCCCGGCCAAGGAAGACTTCCTGCTCCTTCTTGCCGTAGGTCAGCGGTCCAAGCTCACTCATGCCGTACTCGCAAACCATCTTCCGAGCCAGTTCTGTCGCGCGCACAATGTCGTTGCCCGCTCCGGTCGTCATGCGGTTCATGAAGATTTCTTCGGCGCAGCGTCCACCCATCAGGATAGCCAGCTGCGTGTTAAGATAATCCCGCGTCACCGTGTGCTTGTCTTCTTCGGGCAGGTGCATGGTCACACCGAGCGCCATACCGCGCGGGATGATCGTGACTTTATGCAAGGGATCAGAATGATCCCTCTTAGCCGCAACCAGAACGTGCCCAGCCTCGTGGTAGGCCGTATCGCGCTTGTCGTCTTCGCTCAGCAGCATGGACTTCCGCTCGGCGCCCATGAGCACCTTGTCCTTGGCTACTTCGAAGTCAAACATGTGCACGGCCTTGCGGTTGAACCGCGCAGCCGTAAGCGCTGCCTCGTTCACCATGTTCGCCAGATCCGCGCCGGTAAAGCCCGGTGTTCCCCGAGCCAGAATCGGCAGGTTCACATCCTCGGCCAGCGGCACCTTCTTCGAATGCACCTTCAGAATCTCTTCGCGCCCACGAATGTCAGGACGATCCACAATCACGCGACGATCGAAACGACCTGGCCGCAACAGCGCCGGATCCAGAACGTCAGGCCGGTTGGTCGCAGCAATCAGGATCACGCCGTCGTTAGACTCAAATCCATCCATCTCGACCAGCAGCTGATTCAACGTCTGCTCGCGCTCATCGTGTCCGCCGCCCAGTCCAGCACCGCGGTGCCGCCCGACAGCGTCAATCTCATCGATGAAGATGATGCAGGGAGCATTCTTCTTGCCCTGCTCGAACAGGTCGCGAACACGGCTAGCGCCGACGCCCACAAACATCTCCACAAAGTCCGAACCCGAGATCGAGAAGAACGGGACGTTCGCCTCACCCGCAACCGCGCGAGCCAGCAACGTCTTGCCCGTTCCCGGAGGTCCGACCATCAGCACGCCCTTGGGAATGCGTCCGCCCAGCCGCTGGAACTTCTGAGCCTCGCGCAGGAATTCGATGATCTCCCGCAGCTCTTCCTTCGCCTCGTTAACTCCGGCAACGTCCTTGAACGTGATCTTCTTCTGCTGCATGGAGAGCAAGCGAGCGCGGTTCTTGCCAAAGCTAAGCGCCTTGTTTCCGCCACTTTGCATCTGCCGCATCATGAACATGAACAGCGCCACCAGCACCAGGATCGGCGCGAAGCTCAGCAGCGCGTTCCAGTACATGTTCCCTTGCTGGCTCTTGAACGTGACATCCACGCCGTGGGACTTCAGATCAGCCTCTTCGGTGTGGTCCACGTAGTTCGGCGGAATCGTCGTGTGGAAGGTCTCTTTGCCGTCCTTGTACTTGCCCGAAACATCGGCATTGTCCACCACTACATCCGAGATCTTGCCGGCGTCGGCGTCATCCTGAAACTGTGTCAGGCTCACTGCCTTATCGTGGCCCGCAGCCATGTTGGTCGCGACGAAGCGCCAACCCACCAAGAGGCAGCCCAGCGTCAGCACCCAGATCAACAACTGTTTGACTGTTGAATTCAATCCGATTCCTCGTTTCGCCTTACTTGCTTTTGCCCTGTTCTATCGTTACTGCTCCGTCCATTTGTTGGACGGATACCACCCCAAACACTCATCTGAACTTCCGACGATTCGCTAGACTTTCGGAGCCATGCAACAAACCCGAAAGATTTGCCTGATCCTTTAGACGCCAGCCGCGGAATTACGGTGCAGTGTTTTGCTGCCGCTATCACTCCTACGCCGGGTTTGTACTAAATTCTACTCTGGCGACGCCCCGATCCGGCAGAAATATCGTCCACAGACCCTGATCCTTCCCCTGACGGAATCGTTAACCCTGGCGCCACAAACGTATCTCCCGCGCCGATCGCTCGACCCGCAATCCTCCATGCAGCTCCAGCCGGCTCCCAATCTTTCCCGTGACCGCGCCACCCACGCCTCCGAAACCCGCCAGCGCCAACACCTTGGCTGTCTCCTCGCCGCCCAGCACGTAAATTTCTGCGGCATCCGCAAACACCTTCCGCGCAGCCGCCCGCACAATCCTTCGTCGCAACGCCGCCGGCATAGCGCGCAGCCGTTCGATCTCAATCGCATACCCCACCTCACCCACCGCCGTACTCACCGCCCGGCCGCCACCGCGCACCGGCTTGCCCGGTAACAGTACCTGCGGCAGCGCCCGCGCCACCTCCGCCTGCCAGAACGCCTCTTCCTCGCGCGCCACCTCCGCAGTCCGCGCCAGCAACGCATCGACCCCAGGGTTGAACTCCCGCAGCATCGGCATCAACACATGCCGCACCCGGTTCCGCGTCAAGGACACATCTTGATTCGTCACATCGTCTCTCCAGCCCTGGCTACGCTCGTTCAAGAACGCCTCCACCTCCACCCGTCGAACTGCCAGCAACGGTCGCACAATCCTCCCGGCACCTAATCCCGTTATCTCGGGCGAAATCCCTCCCAGCCCTTCCGTCCACGCCCCCCGCAACATCTTCATCACCACCGTCTCGGCCTGGTCGTCGAGCGTATGCGCCGTCGCCACCACGTCCACCGCCCCACTGGACATCAGCCCCCGCAGCGCCTCATACCGCAACTCCCGCGCCGCTTCCTCGACACCTTCCCCCTCCGCCGCCTGCCGCGCCGCCGTATCCACGCGAAACACCGTCAGCGGAACTCCCAGCCGCTCGCAAACCTCCCGCACAAATTCCTCATCCCCATCCGCCTCCGCACCGCGCAGCCCATGATGCACATGCGCCGCACGCAGTACCACCCCCAGCGGCGTTTTGTTCTGTGCACTTTCCGTATTCGCCTCCACCAGCGCCAGCAGCAGCGCCACCGAGTCCGCCCCGCCACTCACCGCCACGCACACCCGCTCCCCTGCCTTGAACAGCCCCCGATCCATCGTTAAACTCACCTTCGCCGCCATAACCTAACTCTATCCTCTACACTCTGCTTTATCCGCATCCAAACGACTTAGCGAGCACGATTCGCTAAAGGAGATTCCATGAGCACTTCGCCCCACACCGTTACCCTCGACGACGCGCGACGCATCATCGCGGCAGCCACCAAAAAGGCCGAAGAGATTAAGCAACCCATGAATATCGCAGTGGTCTGCGCGGGTGGACACCTGCTGGCCTTCGAACGCATGCACGGCGCCTGGATCGGCTCGGTCGACATCGCCCAGAAGAAGGCCTGGACCTCGCGCGCCTTCGACATCGAAACCGGAACCCTCGGCACCCTTTCACAATCCGGCGATCAGTTCTTCGGTATCCACGCCTCCAACGACGGCAAGGTGATGATCTTCGCCGGCGGTGTTCCTATCAAGCGCGACGGCCTCGTCATCGGAGCCATCGGCGTAAGCGGCGGCCTCGGCGCCCAGGACCAGGCCGTAGCCGAAGCCG
>Ga0302314_10008535_pt1 | contig 18218 bp, 10 predicted proteins | sample III_Palsa_N2_3_FD_200533 | JGI IMG/M metagenome (GOLD analysis project Ga0302314, IMG submission 200533) | Peat permafrost microbial communities from Stordalen Mire near Abisko, Sweden - III_Palsa_N2_3 | ecosystem: Environmental > Terrestrial > Soil > Palsa > Peat permafrost | place: Sweden...
CGGTGTAGTCGGCGCCGATGCCGAACTGGGTGGTGGGCGGGTTCGGGTAGGCCTTGGAGGCGTCCGCGCCGACCACGGTGATCCCGACCGCTTCCAGCGCCGGGACGAAGTACGGGTTCTGCTCCCAAGGCGACTCGACCGCGTTCTCGGTGGTCGGCGGGGTCCAGCCGGCCTCGGCGGTACCCGCGCTGCCGGTGTCGGTGTAGGTGAGCTGTTGCTCGCCGCCGCCGGTCACGTTGGTGGTCGAGGTCGGGTTACCGGAGCTGTTGTCCGGCAGGGTGGCCGAAGCCGGAGTCGAGACGGTGGTCAGCAGCGACCAGTTGTTGCTGCCGGCGACCTCGCGGTAGATCAGGTAGTCAGACGCGTGGCAGATCGCCTGGAACTCCAGGCTCACCGAGCCGTTCGCGGGCACCGTCATGGGCGCGGTCACGTAGGCCTCGGACTGTCCGGCACTGGTGGAGTTCGTGAACTGGTCGGTGACCGCGTACTGATACGAGCCCGCGGCCAGCGTCCCGCCGGAGGTGTTGACGGTGCTCGGGTCCAGGTCCGGCGGGTCGACCGTGGCCGGGTTGCCCGGCACCAGATCCGCGAGCCCGGAGTGGTTGCCCGGAACGAAGACCTGCGGGTTCTCGTACCCCAGGGCCAGGCTGGTGTTCGTGCTCTCGGTCAGGCCCAGACCGCCGGTGCCGGGCGTGGCGCCCGGGGCGCCCCCGGCCCAGTTGGTGTTCTCGTTCAGCTCGGCCTCGATGTAGTTCTCGGTCGCGCAGCCGACGTCGAGGTACGGGGTGTCATAAGTGTGGCTGAGCCAGCCGAAGTCGTCGGCGTAGGGCTTGCCGGTGGCCGGGTCGTCCTTCTGGAACTCCGCGAGCACCGGGTCGGGACCGGCGTTGTCGGCCTGGTACTCCACGCTGCCGCCGCCGTTGAACAGCTGGTCCATCCGGAAGCCGTTGGCCTGGGACCAGCTCGCGGCGTAGTCGACGTCGGCCGGCTGCATGCGCAGCGCGTCGGCGTCGGTGTAGTCGTTGTCGTGCGTCGTGACGTCCCAGGCATCGTCCGGGGTGAACGTGTCGTCGATGTCCATCTCGACGTAGTTGCGGTACAGGCCCAGGTGCGTGTCCTGAGTCACCCAGTTGATCAGGCCCGGCGCCAGCAGCAGCCACTGCAGCTGGCTGGCGTTGTAGTCGAAGGTGAGCGAGAGCTCGGCCACGTTGGACTGCGGGTCGGTCGACGGGTGCTGGTACACGGCGGCCAGGACGTTGCCGGAGGAGTCCGTCAGCCAGGGCGTGACCGGCGCTCCCGGGGTCACAGTGGACTGATATCCGTACGTCCCGGTGTCGAAGGGCACCGGTCCGGCCAGCTCCGGCAGCGCGGCCAGGCCGGCCGCGGTCAGCTGCCCGGTCGTCCCGTCGAGCATGCCGCCGCCGCCGACGCTCAGGCCCAGTGCGGACGAGGGGTACATGTAGCCGTCGAGCTGGCGGATGCCGAAGGTCGACTCATACGTGTCCAGTGCGGTGAACTGGCCGGAGGCGTAGTCGTAGGGGGAGTCGGCGATGACGACGCCGTTGAAGTAGCCGGTGGTCCCGGAGGACAGGGCCGGGAGGGTGACGGTCTCGCTTCCCAGCGCGCCCGTTCCGTCCACCTCGGTGTAGGGCACTCCCTCGTTGCCCAGGGCGGAAGCCCAGGCCGCGGTGGTCGGATCGGTCGATCCGTTGCCGATCAGCAGCACCTTCAGATCAAGGGTGTCGGCCCCGGTCGCCGCATGGGCGAGGCCGGAGGACACTCCCGCGAGGACCAGGCTCGACACCGCGAGCATGCTCGCGGCCGTCCTGGGCCAGGTACGTTGCGCTCGTCTCACTGGGTATTCCTCCACACGCGTTAGAACACGCTCGGCCAGAGTGACCGGGCGTGACATGCGTGCCGGAACCGGCGGTCGGCGCGGACGACCCGGCGATGCCCCCACCGCAGAACGTCACGACTGAAAAACCCTGCCCCACCTTGCCGATACCGGCACTCGGTACCTGATGCACGTTCCACAGCATCGCGACTCAACGTAGAACCCGTTCATACCCTTGGTGCTCGGATCGCCGCATTTTCACTCATTCGAGGGACCGTCCGCGACGTGCGCCGCGATACGTGGTGAGCGCCTGTGTGCCGGTATCTTGTCGTCTCATGAGTCTCTACACTGTGATCCGCCACCCCAGGGTGCAGCTGCGTGCCCACCTCGGGCACGCTCGCGTCGAGCACGAGCACGTGGGGTTCAACGGGCGCCTCGCGGCGTGGATCACAGGCAAGATCGGGTCGATGTGGACGGTCTACCTGTGCGGGGCCGTCGCCGTGGTATGGATGGCGCTCGGCTCCCGGGGGGTCATCGGGTTCGACCCGTATCCGTATCCGTTCCTGCTGTTCCTCGGCAACGTGGTCCAGCTGCTGCTGATATTCATCATCCTGTTGGGCCAGCAGGTACTCGGGCGCAGCGCCGACAAACGCGCCCTGCAGACGTACCTGGACGCCGAGGCGATCCTGCACGACTGCGAGCAGATCCAGAACCACCTGATCGCCCAGGACGCCCACCTCGAATCCTGCGTCGAACTCGACGTCGACGAGAAGCAGACGCTCAACGAGGCGGCGATCCGGCTGGAGGCGCCCCCGGCCATGGACGACGAATACGTGGGCTTCAACGGCCGGCTCGCCGCGTGGATCACCAACAAGGTCGGCACGATGACCGCGTTCTATCTCGCGACCGGATTCCAGGTCGGCTGGATAATCCTGGCCGAGTCAGGGGTGATCACCTTCGACCCCTACCCGTTCGCCTTCCTGCTCTTCCTCTCCAGCCTGCTCCAGCTGCTCCTGATGTTCGTGGTCATGGTCGGCCAGCAGGTGATCGGCCGGGCCTCGGACAAGCGCGCCCTGCAGACGTACCTCGACGCCGAAGCGGTGCTGCACGCGTGCGAGCGGCTCCAGGCCCACCTGCGCGCCCAGGACCTGGCCATCCAGCACGTCGTCCGGCACATGGCCGCATGCCGGAGCAACTGAGCGGCGGCAATCGGTCATGGATGGCTACTGCTTCCATCGCGTTCGGCCGAGGCACTAGGCTGTCCCGGTGCGCGAAGACGAGCTCAAGAACGGCTCCCTCGCCCCGCTTTCGCCGGAGTTGCTTCAGGAGGGCGCGGGGCTCTTCGGCCTGCTCGCGTCCTCGGCGCGACTGCAGATCGTGTGGATGCTCGCCCACGGGGAGCAGGACGTGGGCACCCTGGCCGACGCGGTCGGCCTGGCACTGCCCGCAGTCAGCCAGCACCTGACCAAACTGCGCACGGCCGGCGTGGTCGACTCGCGCCGCGAGGGCCGGCGCCAGGTGTATGCGCTCAATGACTCGCGGGTCGGCGAGGCGGTGCGTGAGGTGGTCGGCGGCCTGGTCTCGCCGCGCCTGGCGGCCCGCCGCCGACGGCTCGGCCGTTAGCCCGGCCGGCCGGCCGCCATGGGAGACCGCGCGCCCGCGTTCGAGCTGATCGCGGGCGGAGGCCTATCGGTTGCGTCTGTTGCGGCGGGCCTCCCAGCCACAGAGCTCACCGCGCCGGAGCCGGTCGAGGCCCTGCGCGGCCGGGCCCGGCAACTGGCCTCGATGCCCCGACTGCAGCTGGTGCGCGCACTGGAGACCAGCTCGCGAGGGCTGACCGAGGCCGAAGCCGACGAACGCGCCACCGTGTACGGGGAGAACATCCTGTCGCTGCGGCAGTCCACAACGCGCTGGCGGCACAGTTCGGCCGTCGCCGGCAACCCGTTCGTGGTCCTGCTGATCGCGCTCGGCGTGGTCGCGGCGCTGACCGGGAACCTGGCCGGGGCACTGGTGGTGAGCGTGGGCGCGGCGATCAGCTGCGGCCTGCGGGTGCAGCAGGAACGGCGCGGCGAACGCGCCGCCGCGGCCCTGCGGGCAATGGTGGCGGCGACTGCGAGCGTGCTGCGCCGCTCCGGCCCGGGTGCGCAGCCGGTCGCACGGGAGATCCCGGTCGCCGGACTGGTGCCCGGCGACGTGGTCACACTCGCCCCCGGCGACCTGGTCCCGGCCGACCTGTACCTGCTCGCCGCGACCGATCTCGCGATCTCCGAGTGGGTGCTCACCGGGGAGTCCCGGCCCGCGCTGAAGAGCGCCGCGCCGATCGCCGGCCCGGCCGTCGGCGACACGACCGGCGACACCACCTCCGGCATGCCCTGGATGTGCCTGATGGGCGGGACCGTCGCCCACGGCGCGGGCACCGGCCTGGTGATCGCCACCGGCGGCGCCACGGTCTTCGGTACGGCCCACGCGACGGCGCCGGAGCGCCGTTCCGGCGGCGCGTTCGAACGCTCGGCGCGGAGGGTGACCTGGATGCTACTGGCCTTCACCGCCCTCGCGGTCCCGGCTGTGTTCGCGCTCGCCTCCGCCTCTCGCGCAACACCCGTACCGGTGCTCGCCTTCGCGCTCGCCGTGGCGATCGGGCTGACCCCGGAGATGCTCCCCGCGGTGATCACCACCCTGCTCGCGCGGGCTGCCCGGGTACTGGCCAGCGACGGCACCGTGGTCCGCCGACTGCCCGCGGTGCACGATCTGGCCGCGATGGACACGCTGTGCGTCGACAAGACCGGCACCCTCACCGAGGGCCGGCTCGCCGTCATCGGCTCCGTGGACGCCGCAGCCGCCCCCGCCGAGTCCGCGCTCTGGTGGGCCGCCGCGATCAGTGACGCCGTCGCCTCACACACGCCCGGCCTGGCCAACGCCTTCGACGATGCGCTGTCCGCCGCCGCAGCCACGGCGGAAGACCTCGCCCACAACGGCGAACCCAGCCTCCACGTCTTGGACGTGCTGCCGTTCGACCCGGCCCGCCGTAGAGTCAGCGCGCTGATGCGCGATCCGGCCAGACTCGGCTCGGTCATCCTGGCCACTCGCGGCGCCGTCGCCGAAGTGCTCCCTTTATGCGAGAGCGCCCGCACCAACCACACCCCCGACTCTGCGATGACCACACTCGCCGTCCCCACCACAGTCCCCCTCACCGCCGCCGACCGCACCCGCTTGCTCGCCTACGCCGACGAACAAGCCCGACAGGGCGCACGCCTGCTCGCCGTCGCAGTGGCGGACCTGCCCCCACGCCGCGCGCACGCACCGCTGCGACCCGCCGACGAACAAGCCCTCACTCTGGTCGGCTTCGTCCTCCTCCGCGACCGGGCCGAGGAATCGGCGCCCGCCGCGATCGCGGACCTGGCCGAACTCGGCGTCCGGATCACAGTCCTGACCGGGGACGCCCCCGAGGTCGCCGCGCGAGTGTGCGGCGAGATCGGCCTGGATCCGGGGCATATCGCCACCGGTGCGCAGATCGACGCCTGCGACGCTGCCGCGCTTGCCGTGCTGGCCGCCCGGACGACCGTGTTCGCCCAGGTCGGTCCCGTACACAAAGCCCGCGTGGTCTCAGCCCTCCAGTCAGCCGGCCGGGTCGTCGGCTTCCTCGGCGACGGGGTCAACGACGCCCCGGCGCTGCGGACCGCCGACGTCGGGATCGCCGTGCTCGGCGGCGCCGAACTGGCCCGGGAATGCGCGGACGTGGTGCTGGGCGGCAAGGACCTGGCCGGCCTGGCCCGCGCGATCATCGAAAGCCGCCGGGCGGCCGTGAACGCGATCAAGTACCTGCGGATAACGATCAGCTCCAACCTCGGCAACGCGCTGTCGATGGCGCTGGCCGTGCTGGTCCTGCCGTTCCTGCCGATGCTCCCGCTCCAGGTCCTGGTGCAGAACCTCTGCTTCGACCTGTGCCAGCTGGCGCTCGCCCTGGACCGGGTCGACCCGGCCGAGACGGTCCGCCCGCGCCGACTCGCGGCGCGGGACCCGGCGCTCTTCGCACTCGTCTTCGGCCCCTTGAACACCATCGCGGACCTGGCCACCTTCGTCGGCCTGCACCACGTCCTGAACCATCCGGGCACAGTCGCGGTGAGCCCGGCCGCACAGGCGGCCTTCCACGCCGGCTGGTTCGCCGAGAACCTGCTGACCCAGGCCCTTGCGATCTTCCTGCTGCGCACCCGCCGCCCGGCCGGGTCCGCCGCCCGCCCAGCCTGGCAGCTCGCCGCAGCCGGGTTCCTGCTCGCCGGGATCGGCGTGGCGCTGCCGACGACCGTGCTCGGCCGGGCGGTCGAGTTCGCCGTGCCCCCGGCCTCGTTCTATCCGATCCTCATCCTCATCGTCGCCGGTTACTGCGCGGCGGTCATCGGGGTCAAAGCCGGTTGTCGCAAGCTCCGTCCTGGCTGGTGACTGCCGCAGACGCGACTGTCACGGACTGCCGCCGAAAGCATTCGGAGTCGGCAGCGCCGAACACAGATCCTGGTCACCCGTCCGGCTCTCCGCGCTGATGGTCGGGTTCGGATCCGGCGTCACGTCCGCGACGTTCGCGCTGTCCGGCCCGATCGTGGCGTCCGGATCGCCCGCACCGCCGGTCGCCGCCGCGATGGGCGCGGTCAGATTCGACGGGACGTTGCGACCGAGGATCAGCGTCAGACTGCTCGCGGCGTCGCTCTCCTTGACCACGGCCCCGGCCACCTGGGTCGCCAGGGTCTGCGCCTGGTCCTGCTGACCGGCCGGGTAGAGGATCTCGGAGGTCTCGTAGCCGCTGAACCCGTTCTCACCGACGGTCGTCTGCACGCCGAGCGCGGAGAGGTTGGCGGCGGCGTCGGACGCGAGATGGCTGATATCAGTGCCGTTGTATACCGTCACCGCGAGCGAGGCCAGCGGCGGCCCGCTCGGCGAGGCACTCGGACTCGCTCCAGAGCCCCCGTTCGAACCACTGCCCGCACCCCCGTCCGAGCTGCTCGTCGTGCCGAACTCCGCCGCAGCGGGGGAGTCGGGCAGCGGCTGATCGTTGCGCAGGTCGGTCCACACCGCGTTGAACCCGGTCCCCGGCACGACCCGGTTCTGGTTGTCGGGGTCGAAATCGTACGGTGCGGTGATCAGCTGAATGTACTTCGACTTGATGCTGTTGATGCTCTCGGCGAGGGACACCATCGTCGTCAGCGAGTCGAGGCCCGAATCCACCGTCAGGTTGCTCGTGACCGCGTTCGCGATGTTGTACAGAGTCAGCGGGTTCGCCAAGGTGCCATTACTCGTCAGCTTGCCGAACAAAGACGAGACGAACATCTGCTGGTACTGGATCCGGCCGAGGTCGGTGCCGTTGCCCACGCCGTGCCGGTCGCGGATGAACTCCAGGGCCTGCGTCCCGCTGATCACGTGTTCCCCGGCGCTGAGCACCAGGCCGCTGTAGTCCGGGTCGTTGATCCCCGGCTCCGGGATGCACACCTTCACCCCGCCGACCGCGTCGGTCATCTGCTGGAACGCGTTGAAGGTCACCTCGACGAAGTGGTCGACCCGCAGCCCGGTCAGCTGTTCGGTGGTGGCCACCGCGCAGACCGGGCCGCCCAGGTTCATCGCCGCGTCGTACATGTCGTTGTCGGTGGCGTCCGCGAGGGCCACGTCTTCGGAGGGGATGATCACGCTCTGGTTGAACCGGCTGGTGCACTGCGGCCGGGCCACCACCAGATCGCGCGGGATCGAGACGACCACCGCCCACTTGCGGTCCGCGCTGAGGTGGAACAGCATCGCGGTGTCGGACAGGTCGGTGCCCAGCTTCGTGGAGTTGCCCAGGTTCACGCCGGTCTGCCCGTCCCGCGTCTGCGAGCCGAGGACCAGGATGTTCTCCGGGGTCTGACCCGCCGCGTTGGGACTGGCGGCCGCGGGCCGGTTGGTCAGGCCGGAGAGGCTGACCGTCCAGATGTTGCCGAATAAGTGCTCATACAGATACGTGCCGAGACCGGCCGTGACGAGGACCCCCACCGCCGTGATGCCCGCGAAGATTCTGAGCGCCTTGCGCATCCGGGACCGCTCGCCCGGCCGCTTCGACCGCCGTCGCCGATCGAGCTCGGCCAGGTCGAGGTCCCAGTTGATGTTCCCCTCGGGTTCGCGTTCGCGGTTGCCACCAGGCCGCCGGGGTCCAACCGGCCGCCCGTGCCTGCCGTCCGGCCGCTCGTCCACCCTCTAGCCTCCCGTCCAGCCCGCCACGTGGGTAACTCCGGTACGCAACGGTTGCGCAGGTACGCAATTATGGCACCAGGAGGCCGCCGCGCCCCGTTGGACGCGGCGGCCGGTCGCATTCAGTGGATTCGGTCCGTCAGTGGCCGAGCGCGGACTGGACGATCCTGATGACCACCATGACCATCGCCACGGCCAGGTACGCGCGCAGCGCGCCCATGCCGACTTTGCGGCCGGTGGACATCGTGGCGCGGCCGATCTCGGCCAGCGGCGGCATCCGCCAGTCGTCCCGATCGGCCCGGTCGACCGACTCGGCCAGGCCGCCGCGGCGGGCGGTCAGACCGAAGGCCACGACGACACACAGCGCGATCAGACCGCACGCGGCCATGATGTCGAGGATCGCCTTGGCGGTGATGGTCGGGAACAGCACCGAAGCGGTGAGCACGATCGAGAGCGTGACCAGTACCGAGACCACGAGGGAGGTGAACGCGTTGAGCTTGCGCCCGTTGACCCAGGGACCGAGCACGTCCTTGTCGTTGCACAGCAGCAGCAGGAACACCGAGGCGCTGGGCAGCAGCACTCCGGCCAGCACCTGCACGCCCTCGGTGAGCAGGCCGAGCGGCGAGCCGGGGATCAGCACGATGGTCGCTGCCAGACCGATCACGAACGCGTAGATCGCGTAGAAACCCTTGGCCTGCTTCACACCCCGGTGCAGGGAGTGCTTCATGCCGAGCACGTCGCCGATCGCGTACGCAGTGGACAGCGACACGGCGAAGGCGCCGATGATCGAGGCGTCCAGCAGCGCGATCGCGAACAGCACCCCGGCGACCTTGCCGGCGTGGGCGGCCAGGCCCTTGGCCACGTCACTGGCGTCGACGAACCCACCGAGGTCGTGGCCGAACGCGGTGGCCGAGGCGCCCATCACGGCCGAGGCGCCGAGCACCACGATCACGATGCCGATCCACAGGTCGGCCTTCTCGTACTTCATGAACCGCGGGGTGATCCTCTTGTCGATGACGTACGACTGCTGGAAGAACAGCTGCCAGGGCGCGACAGTGGTGCCGACGATCCCGATGATCAGCAGCATCAGCGTGGCCATCCCATTGGCCCCGGGCCCGGCGGGCATCTGCGGGACGACGAAGTCGTGCGCCATCTGCGAACCGGCCGGGTGGGACAGGAAGTAGATCGGGATGAGCAACAGCGAGCCGAGGCAGAACGTGACGGCGACCCGCTCGAACCGCCGGAAGCTGCCGGTGAACGCCGCCGACATGATGATCATCGCGGCCAGGATCACCGAGAGCACCTTGGGCAGCCCGAGATAGCCGGCCGCCAAGGTGATCCCGATGAACTCCGTGACAATCGTCAGTGCATTGAGAATGAACAGGTCGATCACGCTGAAGGCGCCCCAGAACTTACCGAAGCGCTCCAGGATGAGCCGGGCGTGGCCGACCCCGGTGACGGCGCCCAGGCGCAGCACCATCTCCTGGTTGACGTAGAGCACGGGGATCAGCAGCGCCAGAGTCCACAGCAGCTTGGTGCCGTAGTCCTGGCCGGCCTGCCCATAGGTGGCGAACGCGCCGGCGTCGTTGTCGCCGACCATCACGATCAACCCGGGGCCGATGATGGCCAACAGGGTCTTGATCTTACGGTTGAGCCCTTTGCGGGACTCGGTGTCGTCCAGTCGGATGGTCCCCAGGGCGCCCTTGATGTCGCCGAGGTGCATGTCATCGAGCACTGCGGAACGCGTGGCGGTGCCCGCCACGGTGGCGTTGGGCATGGTGGGGCTGGTCAATGTGGTCATGGTGAGTCCTCCCCGCCCCATCACATGGGGCGTGTCAAAGTCCGGGGAGGCGCGCAGCACTCATCCGCCCTGCCGAGGGCATGGTGATAGAAGGTACCTACCACTTCGGGTGCAGGGAGGGTGGCTACCGCGTGCCGGAGACGGAGTACGAGCACAGACGGATGCAGGGCCTAGATCGACCCGGATGACTATCCATCTCTCGCCTCCCTCCGGCAGTGGCGCACGGGGGCGCCGACCAAACACAGCCATGACTGAACTGCGTGAACACATGCCAGGGGAGAACCGGCACGGATACCGGCGACACCCCTACTCGTCAGAGCTTTGGCACTCCACGGCGTAGCGCGCGCCCTCATGGGGTTCGCCTGCGCAGCCACTTGGCCTTTCCCCTTAGGTCGGGGAGAGGTGTCCTGATCCGGAGGGTCTCTCGACCGGTGGGATCAGTGGCCTGTGTCCGTGGAGACGCCTCACCGAACGAGGTGTCTCATGAATGAACTTTCTCATGGTCTACCTGTGGCTGTCACATTGTCAAACACGCTGGTCACATCAATCTCACAGCCATTTCGCTGCTGACCCTTGCTCGTCGTGCCCTCTCTGTCGCCTGAGCCGGCGCGGCAGATTGCCTCGGATGTAATCGTGGGTCACCCCTGTGGATGGTCGACTAGAGCCAACAGACACGACATCGGCCGACAGTCCCAGCCGGGCTGACAACACGGCGAGAGCAAGGGCCCGACAAACAAGTAGTGGTCGGTCCGGATCCGCCTTGAAATGCATCTCAGTCTACTGAGGAAAAATGGTGCTGAGGGGCTGTTTCGGGCCCCATTTTGGGGTCGAATTAGAACAGGAGGCTTACGTCATCGGTCTCACGAAGAAAACCTTGGGTAAACATTTGCCGAGGCGTTTCCCAAGTCTCCCGGGGGCAGGATACTCGCTGGTCCACGCTGGTGTGGCCATTTTACACAGACCCGAATCCAGGTGGTCAAAAATACCCCTTGGTGGTTACCAGGGGTGTTGGGGCAGTCGCTTTCTGTAGATTTTAGGCCAGTCGTCGCAGAGCTTTGTTAACATCGTTGGGAACTGCTCCATTTCCTGGAGAATCCCAAGTTGATCCGATAAGGTATGAGCAGTGCATCTGCCCACCCACGGGCATCATTCAAACCCCACCTACGTTACGGAGTGGCCAATCCATGATCACCAAGGCCGTCATTCCGGTTGCCGGGATCGGCACCCGTCTCATGCCCCTCACGAAGGCCATTCCCAAAGAGATGCTGCCGCTGATGGACAAGCCGGTGATCCAGTGGACGGTCGAGGAACTCGTCGCGTCGGGGATCGACGACATCACCATCGTGGTCTCGCTCCGTAAGACCCTGGTCCAGCAGCACTTCGCCCCCGACGGCGACCTCGACGCCCAGCTGCGCGTCGCGGGCAAGCACGCCACCGCCGACTCGCTGCTCGCCATCTCCAAGAAGGCGAACATCAAGTACGTCTACCAGGATGGCCCCTACGGCAACGGCACCGCCGTTCTCAACGCGGCCCGCACCATAGGCCGCGAGCCGTTCCTGGTGCTGTGGTCGGACGAGATCTTCACCTCGCTCGTCCCCCGCGCGCGCCAGCTGCTCGACGCCTACGAGCGGATGAACGCCCCGGTCATCGGCCTGATCCCGGTCGAGCGCTCGCTGGTCAGCCGGTACGGTATCCCGGTCCTCGAAGACGACCTGGGCGGGGGTCTGCACCGCATCTCGGGCGTCGTGGAGAAGCCGGCCATCGCCGACGCGCCCTCGGACTTCGCCTCCATCGGCGGCTACGTGGTGACCCCGGAGATCGTCGACGAGCTGGAGGCGGCCGTCGACCGCTGGACCGAGGACCCCTCGGTGGAGATCTACCTGTCGGCCGCGATCAACGCGTACGCGGCGGCCCACCCGACCTTCGGTCAGGTCATCGAGGGCATCTGGTGGGACACCGGCGACATGCTTGGCTACCTCCGGACCCAGTTCTCACTGGCGCTGCGGGACGAGACCTACGGTCCCGATCTGCTCAAGTTCATGACGGAGTTCGCGGAGAGCCAGAACATTTAATCCGGTTGCTGATGGTTCGCCCGAATTGAGGGTGAATCAGTACGAGACATGGCGCGGAGCGGCGATTGCCGACTCCGCGCCTTTGTCGTCAGGGCAGCTTTGTCACTTTGTCAGGAGGGCAGCGTCCACACCTGGTTGGTGCCGCGGGTGCAGTCCCAGATCTGGAGTTGGGTGCCGGGGGTGGTGGACCAGTCGTTGTCGTCCAGACACTTGCCGGACTGCGGGTTGAACAGTGCGCCGTCGGCCTGCGGCTCCCAGACCTGGGCGCCCGTACCGTTGCAGTCGTAGAGGTCGACCTGGGTGCCGTCGGAGGTGGCACCGCCCGTGATGTCCATGCACATGCCGAACACCTGGAGGGTGTCGCCCGACGCTACGGACCACTGCTGCTCGGCGCTGCCGCTGCAGGTGGCGATCTGGATCGGGTTGCCCTCGGTCGTGCTGGCCGACGCGTCGTCCAGGCACAGGCCCTGGTAGCCGGTGATCGGGCCGGTCGGTGAGGTGGGCGGTGGAGTCGTGGGCGGGGCCGTGGTCGGCGGGGGCGGCGGAAGCTGGAGCGGCTGACTGGCGGTGGACTGGCTGGTCGCCGCGGGAGTCTCGCTCTGGGTGATGGTTGCCGCCGCGGCGCCGGGCGTGGGGGAGGAGGAGCCGAAGTACAACAGCCCTGCGATCACCGCGGCCGCGACACCGACCGCGCCGAGGATCCCGAACATGACCGCTTTCGGCGGTCCGCTGGGTTCGTTCCACGCCTCCTGGTCCCCGGCGGCGTAGCCACCAGGCGGGGTCTGCCCATAGCCGGGGTTAGGGCCAGGGCTCGGAGTGACGCCGGGGCCGGAAGCCTGCTGCGGCACGTAGGCGGGGGCCGGTGCCGCGGCCTGGTAGGTAGGGCCATGCGACCACTGTGAGGGCTGGGAGAATTGCTGCCCGCTGGCAGGCGGCTGGCCGAAGGCCGGTGGGGCAGCCACGCCGGGCGAGGCGTTCCACTGGCTTGGCGCGGCGCTCATCGGCCCCGCGCTCGTCGGCGGCATCAGCCGCGTCCGGTCCGGCAGCGCTTCGCGGACACCGCTGGCTTGTGCACCGCCGGCTTGCATACCGCCGGGCTGCGAGAGCAACTGGGTCGGGCCCGGTGCGCCTTGCTGGTTGACGGGGTTCAACGGCAGTGCCTGGGTCGGATCCGCCATGCCCGCATATCCGCCGACGGCCTGTGGCAGCCTCTCAGTCGGATCTGCGGAGCCCTGGGGGTAACCGGTGCTCAATGGCAGCGCTTCTGCCGGAGCGGCGATGCCCCGGCGACCGCCGCCGGGTTGCGGCACGAACAGAGTCGGGTCCATGGCGCTCGGGTCGGCGGCGCCCGGGCGGTCTCTGCCGCCGCCGAAGAGCAGGTCGTCGGCGTCGCTCACCGGTCTGATCAGCTCGGTCGTGCCCATCGAGGGCAGCGGTCGGGGCGCAGCCTGGTCGGGCATCGGGTTGAGCGCGGCGCCGCATATGCGGCAGAACCGGCCGTCGCCGGTCTGACCGCAAGTACTGCAGTAATACACCTGGTCCTCGCACTCTTGGCCCGGCCCGCCCACGTGCTGGGCGGCGGCGGTCGGGAACTTTCCGAACTGACGGTTCGCAAGCCTAGTACGCGCACACTCGTTCGGCATATGGCCGCGCGCGCGGGAAGGCCCCCCGTCCCGGCCCGCACGCCGGTCCACAGCCCTCCCAGCGCAATGAGCAAAGCAAACGTACGTCGCTTTCGCGCCGAATCTTGGTCCCGACTTGGTAACGGGCTCCGAGGCGAGATTGACGCCGGGGCGCCCGGCGCAGAACATGAACCTAGGATCATGTTTTGCCGAAACGGAAGGACCAACGTCATGCTGCTCGCCGAGGAACGCGCGGCCCTCGCCGCCGCCGGACGCCGCCTCGCCGCCCGCGGCCTGGTCATCGGCACCAGCGGCAACCTCTCCGTGCGGGCCGGGGACCTGGTCGCGGTCACCCCGACCGGCGGGGTCATCTCCGAGCTGACCGCCGCCGACATGACCGTCATCGACCTCGACGGCAAGATCGTCGACGGGCAGCTCGCGCCGACCAGCGAGGTGCCGATGCACCTGGGCATCTACCGGGCCACCGGCACCGGGGCGATCGCGCACACCCACGCCGTCACCTCCACGGCCGTGGGCCTGGTCGCCGACGAGATCCCGCTGATCCACTACGCGATGCTCGGCCTCGGCGGCGCCATTCGGGTCGCGCCCTACGCCTGCTACGGCACCGAGGAACTGGCCGGGCACGTGATCAAGGCCCTGGAGTTCAAGTACGCCGCGCTGATGCGTAACCACGGCTCGATCGCGCACGGCAAGAACCTGGACAAGGCCGTCGAGCACCTGGAGCTGACCGAGTGGTCCGCCGACGCGTACCGGCAGGCCCTGCTGCTCTCGGCCATCACCGGCACCGCCCCGCGTGTGCTGACCCAGCAGGAGCAGGAAGATGTGATCATGGTCGCGCTCAGTACGGGGTACGGGTCGACCAAGAAGATCGAGGAAGAGGCGGAGGGCGGCGTGGAGGCAGCGCCCGAGGCTGTCGCCGACGCGCCCGAGCCCGACGCCGCAACCGAGAACTAACCCAAGCCGACAAGACCCAAGGACAGGGAGGACCGACATGGCCCGCGACACCTACGGCATCAGCCAGTACCCGGACGTACCGGCCATCGAGGCCCGGCTGCACACGCTCACCCATTCCCCGCTGCGCGCGCTGCCCAAGGAGGTCCTCGACACCTACGAGGGCTGGTACGAGCGCAACGCACTGGCCTCCAAGGCGGCCGCCGCCGAGGCCGAGGAGTACATCCCCGGCGGCGTTCAGCACAACCTGGCCCTCAACGAGCCGTGGCCGCTGCAGATCACCAAGGCTGACGGCGCGTACCTCACCGATGTCGACGGCAATCGCTACATCGACTTCCTGCAGGCCGGCGGTCCGACCGTGCTCGGCTCGAACTACGCGCCGGTCCGCGAGAAGGTGATCGAACTGCTCGCCGAGTGCGGCCCGGTCACCGGCCTGTTGCACGGCTACGAGATCAAGCTTGCCAAGTTGATCCACGACTACATGCCGCACGTCGACCGGTTCCGGATGCTTGGCTCCGGCACCGAGGGCGTGCTGGCCGCGCTGCGCGCCGCCCGCGCCTTCACCGGCAAGGCCAACGTGATCAAGATCGGCGGCGCCTATCACGGGTGGAGCGACCAGGTCGTCTACGGCCTGCGTATCCCCGGCACCGGCAGCCTGGAAGCGGCTGGCATCCCCGGCGGCGCCCTGGCCACCACCCAGGAGGTCCCGCCCGGTGACCTCGACGCGCTGCGCGCCATGTTCACCGCCAACGAGGAGCGCGGCAGCACTGCTGCCGTCTTCCTCGAACCGGTCGGCCCGGAGTCCGGCACCCACCCGGTCCCCTACGACTACAACCGCCAGGTGCGCGAGCTGTGCGACGAGTTCGGCGCGCTGCTCGTCTTCGACGAGGTCGTCACCGGCTTCCGGCTCGGCCTGCGCGGCGCCCAGGGATACTACGACGTGAAGCCCGACCTCACCGTCTTCGGCAAGTGCGTGGCCGGCGGGTACCCGGCGGCCGGCGGGGTCGGCGGCCGGGCCGAGGTGATGGACATGTTCGCCGGCGGGCTGACCGCCGCGGGCAAGCGGGCGCTGATCGGCGGGACCCTCGCGGCGAACCCGCTCTCCTGCGCCGCCGGCTACTACAGCCTGCTGGAGATGGACCGTACCGACGCCCCGGTGAAGGCGGGTGCGGCTGGCGACCGGCTGCGGATCGGGCTCGACGCCCTGATCGAGCGCTACGACCTGCCGTACGTCACCTATAACTTCGGCTCCATCGTGCACCTGCATACCTCGGGCGTCCTGCACCTCTCGCTCCAGGACCCGGAGTTCTTCGACAAGCTCGGCCCCCGCATGGACATGCTCGGCCACATGTCGATGGCCTTCTCGGCCGAAGGCGTGATCACGCTGGCCGGCTCACGGATCTACACCTCCATGGCCGACACTGACGAGGTGATCGACGAGGCACTGGCCGCGTTCGACCGGGTCTTCGCCCAGGTGCCCGCAGCGCCATGACCCCAGTCCCCGTTTCTGTTCCCGCGCCTGCGCCTGCGCACACGCGCTACGTGCTCGGTGTCGACCTCGGCACGGGCGGGCCGAAGGTCGCCGTCGCCGACGTCCGCGGCACGCTGCTCGGCCACGAGGTCGAGCGCGTCGCCGTGCGCCTGCTGCCCGACGGCGGCGCGGAACAGGACCCAGACGACTGGTGGAAGGCGATCGCCACGGCCGCCGCGCGGCTGCTGGACCGGCTCGGCCTACCCACCGAGCAGGTGGTCGCGCTGTGCTTCTCGTCCCAGTGGGGAGGCACCGTCCCAGTCGACGCCGACGGTACCGCGACCCACCCCGCCGTCATCTGGATGGACTCGCGCGGGGCGCAGTACAGCCGCCAGGTGGCCGGCGGCGGGATCACCGTGCCGACCACCGGCTACAACGCGCGCAAACTGCGCCGCTGGCTGCGCAAGACCGGCGGTGCGCCGACCTTGACCGGCAAGGACCCAGTCGGCCAGAGCCATTTCCTGCGGGTCGAGCGGCCGGAGGCTTATGCCGCCGCTCGCTACCTGCTCGACGTCCCCGAATACCTCACCATGCGCGCCACCGGCCGCGCGGTCGCCGCCTACGACACCGCCGTGCTGCGCTGGTGCACGGACAACCGGGACGCGGCCAACGTCCGCTGGGACGTCGCCCTGATCAAACAGTGCGGACTCGACCCCGCGAAACTGCCCGAACTCGTCGCCCCCGGCACCGTCGTCGGCACCCTGACCGCACAGGCCGCCGCCGAGCTCGGCCTGCACACAGGGGTCCAAGTGGTCGCCGGGACCGGAGACACCACGGCCGCCGCGATCGGCTCGGGCGCGGTCCGCGAGTACGACGCGCACCTGTACGTCGGCACCTCGGCCTGGCTCTCCTGCCACGTGCCGTACAAGAAGACCCACATCACCAGCAACATCGCTTCGATGCCCTCTGTGGTCCCCGGACAGTACTGGGTCGCCACCATCCAGGACGTGGCCGGCAAGGCCGTGGACTGGTTGCTCGACAACGTCCTGTACGAGGTCGGCCCCGGCCACCCGCGCCCCGACGACGCCCTCGACAAGCTCGGCGCCCTCGCCGCGAGCGCCCCGCCCGGCTGCCACGGCGCGCTGTTCCTCCCCTGGCTCAACGGCGAGCGCACCCCGGTCGACGACAAGACCGTCCGGGGCGGCTGGATGAACGTCTCCCTGACCACCGATCGGGCCGATCTGGCCCGCGCCGTGTTCGAGGGAGTCGCCCTCAATGCGCGCTGGATGCTCGAAGCTGTTGACAAGTTCGTCGGCGGCAGTCATATTGGCCATCCCAAGGACCGCCCGGCGGCGCTCACCGCGCTGCGCTTCATCGGCGGCGGTGCGACCTCCCCGCTGTGGTGCCAGACCATGGCCGACATCCTCGGCCGGGAGATCCACCAGGTCGCCGACCCGGTCCTGGCGAACGTCCGCGGCGCCGCGCTGCTCGCAGCCGTGGCGCTGGGCGAGCTCACCTGGGACGAAATACCCGCGACTGTGGCCGTCAACGCCGTCTACCGGCCGGATCCGGCCACTCGCGAGGTATACGAAGAGACTTACCGGGCCTACCGGGAGGCCTATCGGCGGGTGCGTCCGTTCTACGCGCGCCTCCGCGGACCCGGCCGGTAAGAAGCAGGCCGGCTCCCGTACTGCGGTGCGGGAGCCGGCTACGCTTTTGCGGCACGCTTTTCGCCGCGGCCGTGCGGCCTGGCAGGATGGACGGATGGACACCACGCCCGACCCGGACCCGGCTGCCGGCCCCGACGACCCCTTCACCCCGGACGGCGCCGCGCGCGACGAGCCCACGCAGTTCGTCCTGCCCCTGGTGGTGCGGATCGAACGCGACGAGCCGCCGACCCGCACCGACGCCCTGGAGACCGCGGCCCGCGCCGTCCTGACCCTGCTCGCCGACCCCCGGGCCAACGGCGACGGCGAATGGGCCCAGCGGGTCCGGGACTGGCAGGACGCGCGCATCCGCAAGGTGGTGCGCCGGGCCCGCGGCGGCGAGTGGCGCAAAGCCGAGGCGCTGCCGGGGATCACCGTCCACGGCGACCATGCGGAGGTCCGGGTCTACCCGCCGGTGCCGCTCGACGGCTGGCCGCCCCAACTGGCCAAGCTCCAGGTCTCCGGCACCGACCTCGACGACCCGGCCGAGCTGGTCAAGCCCCTGCCCGGCCTGCCCATGCTCTGGCTCAACCCCG
>Ga0302314_10008536_pt1 | contig 18218 bp, 15 predicted proteins | sample III_Palsa_N2_3_FD_200533 | JGI IMG/M metagenome (GOLD analysis project Ga0302314, IMG submission 200533) | Peat permafrost microbial communities from Stordalen Mire near Abisko, Sweden - III_Palsa_N2_3 | ecosystem: Environmental > Terrestrial > Soil > Palsa > Peat permafrost | place: Sweden...
GTGCGTTGAGGCATGGAATTTTCTCGCCAATGACCCCGACCGAATCGCATCCATCGGAACAAGGTCATGGGCGTGTGTCAAAGGCTAAGGCCCCTGGTATAACTCTGAACCGAACGAAGTCATGGGTCTCCGCATCCTTCTGGCAGGCGCGTCGGGCGCGATCGGCCGTCGTTTGACGCCGTTGCTGCTCAACGCCGGGCACTCCGTCGTCGGCACTACGCGCGCTGACGAAGGTGTTCGCGTTCTGCGCGCCCTGGGCGCGGAGGCTGTGATTGTCGACGCGTTGGACGCGGACGGCTTGGCTCATGTGGTCTCGAAGGCCAGGCCGGACATCGTCATCAATCAACTGACCGCGCTCGGCGGCGCGGATCCCGCCCGCTTGGCCGAAGCGAGCGTCCGCAACGCCCACCTTCGCGGTGTGGGTGGTCCCAACCTCGTCAACGCGGCGCTGGCCGCCGGGGCCCGCCGGCTGATCTGCCAGAGCATCACCTGGGCGTATGCGCCGGGCTCGACACCTCGTTTGGAGAGCGACCCCCTTGATATCGCCGCCGAAGGTGGGCGGGCCATCACCGTTCAGGCGGTCATCGCCTTGGAGCGGGCGGTATTGGGATCATCGCCGCTCGAGGGAATCGTGCTGCGCTATGGTCAGCTTTATGGCCCCGGCGCCGCGAACGCCGCTCCCGAGGGCAAATCGCCACTCCATATCGACGCGGCCTCTTACGCCGCCCTGCTCGCTATCGACCATGGCGGGCCCGGCATCTTCAATATCGCCGAGCCGAACGATCAGGTCGCAACGGACAAGGCGCGCGCTGAGCTCGGCTGGCGCGCAGATTTTCGCCTGCCGGCCTGAGGGGCCGCCTTCTAGGAGCCGCCATGACAGCGAGAGGCGTTCCGGAGTGATCACGGCGCGGGCCGCCGGGCCACTGGTTTCGGCAAACCATCTGGCTCAACGCCGGCGCTGCCGCGGTGTTGGCTGCGGCGGTGGCGCTCTGCGGTCATTGGACGATGCCAGCCGTCCAACATCGAGCCTTCGAGGCCGCGCCGAACGGCGGGCTGATGCAAATGACGCAGGAGCCGGGCGTGCAAGCCGGACGGCCGGCCACAACGGTCAAGGAGGTCTCCTGCCAAGCGCTGCCCGACGCGCCAGGCAAGTCGATCACGACCGACATCGTCTTCTTCCCGCCGGACGGCTTCACGCCAACCCACCATCACCCCGGTTCGGTTACCGCCTTCGTCTTGAAGGGCGTCATCCGCTCCCAGCTGTCCGGCGGATCGGTCGCAACCTATGGGATCGGACAGACGTGGTTCGAACCGTCGGGTACGACGCACGTCTTCGCTGAAAACGCCAGCATGGCGGAGGCGGCCGAGCTTCTCGCCATCTTCGTCGCGGACAGTAACTGCGGGCCTCTGTCTATCCCCGGGCCAGCCCTGTGATGACCCGTCGCGTCCTTGTTCGGCCCCGGCCGCCTTGTGCCCGCTCCAATACGGACATGCAGAAGGACGCTGTACCGTCGTTTCACACTTCGGCCGCGATCGAACCATGCGGAACCTCCAGTCCGGCCGGCCGTTGGATGAGTTCAATTTCATCCGGCTTTACCGGGTTTACCGCTGGGGCTAGGCTCCTGGCGGATCGACCCTGCAGCCGCGAGGCGGATTTCATGGACCTGCCGCGTTTCGCCTATCATCCGGATCCGCTCGCCAGCGGCAGCATCGTCGCGTCAGACGCCACCTGCCGGTGCTGCGGGCAGCAGCGCGGTTTCATCTATACCGGGCCGGTCTATGCCGAGGATGATTTGGAGGACGCACTCTGCCCCTGGTGCATTGCCGATGGCTCAGCCCATGAGGAATTCGACGTTCTCTTTTCCGACGAGGCCGGCTTCCCCGATGACGTGCCGGAAGAAATCGTCGAGGAGATCGCCTACCGCACACCAGGCTTCACCACCTGGCAGGATGCCGAGTGGCTGACCTGTTGCGGCGACGCGGCAGCCTTCCTGGAGCCGATCGGCTGGGCCGAAATCCAGGCGCGCTACCCCTATGCGGACGGCCGGCTGATGACCTACATCGTCCAGGAGCTGCAGATCTCCGGCAGTGCCGCGACCCGGACGCTGCACGCGCTGAACCGCGATTCAGGTCCGACCGCCTATGTCTTCCAATGCCGGCATTGCGATGCGCAGCCCGTCTATATGGATTTTCCGTAAACCCTAGCCGGCAGGGTCACGCTTTGGGCAAGTTCCGGCGCGTCCGGGGCTGGCTGATCCGGGTGCCGCTCGGGCTGGTGCGCCGGCATTCGCCGCAGCCGGCCACGGTCGAGGTCGCCTTCCGGCTGACTGATCACCGGAATTTTGCCCTTGGCGGCGTCGCCATTCGGCTGGTTCTCGGGCAGGGGGATTGGGCGGATCCCGAGACCGGAACACGCCTCACCACCGATCGCGAAGGGTGTGCCACGGTTACGGTCGCGGCCGTGATCGACCGGCGCTGGCGCCGAGTCAATATCGGGTTCACGCCGTTCGGCATTCCGCTCCGGGCCGACCGTCTCGCCGTCGCCGTGGAACTGCCGCAGCACGTGCCCTTGCCCGATGGCGAAATCATCCTGCCCCGGCTGTACTGGATGGAGGTCTACCGCTTCAAGAGCGGCACGTGCTCGACCTATGGCATCGAGCGCGTCTATGCCACGGATGAAGACGGCCGGTTCACCCGGATCCTCGACCCGCGGGTCGGGATCACGATCCCCGGCAGCCCGGCCAAGCTTTTCGGCATCGACTACCGGAACACCGATTTCGGGCTCGACCCGGTCGAGGGTAAACCCTGGCGGCTCAGTCTCGGCTTCGCCCGAGGCCGACCGCCGGTGGTCCATTGAAGCAGGAAAGGCGCTGGCCATGCATGGCGCCGAATGGGTGGCGGGCTCGAATGGGATTGATCCAGATCGAGTGAAGAAGTGCGTGAGTTCCCGGGTTGCGATTGCCCGCCCGCGCATTGCCGCCCTGAGCCCTGCGGAAGCCGTTGCTCTTGCCCGCCCTGTGCTGATACCTGTCGGCCAGCCCGGCAATTCGGATTTTTGGTTTCATGAAGCGCTTCTACAGGGACGTCACGGTGAGTGCGCAGCCGGGCGGTTTTGGCGTGGCCCTCGACGGCAAGGCGCTGCGCACGCCGGCCAAACGCGCGCTGCTGCTGCCGACCCGGGCGCTGGCCGAAGCGCTGGCGGCGGAATGGGCGGGGCAGGGCGGGGACATCCGGCCCGACACGATGAAGCTGATGGCGCTGGCCAGCACCGCCCTCGATCTCGTCGCCGACAAGAGGGCGGCGGTCGCCGATGAGGCCGCGAGATATGCCGGCACCGATCTGCTCTGCTATCGCGCCGAAGCGCCGGAATCCCTGGTTCGACGGGAATGGGCACTGTGGCAGCCGCTGCTCGACTGGGCGGCCGACCGGTTCGACGCGCCGCTGCGCGTGACCGCGGGCATCGTGCCGATCGAGCAGCCGGCCGACAGCCTGAAGGCGCTGCGTTTTGTGCTGGACGGGCTCGACCCGCTGACGCTGGCGGCGCTCGCCGATCTGACGGCGGCCTGCGGCTCGCTGATCCTGGCGCTGGCGCTCTGGGACGGCAGGCTCGACGCGGCCGGGGCCTATGAGGCGGCCGTGCTCGATGAAGACTTCCAGAACGAGCGCTGGGGCGAGGATGCCGAGGCCATGATCCGGCGGCACCGGCTCGAAGCCGATATCCAGGCCGGCGCGCGCTTCTTCGCCCTGTTGCGCGGTGATCCCGATGCTTGATGACGGGCTGCAGTTCCGGCCGGCAAGCGCCCAGGATGTCGCGGCGGCGGTGCCGCTGATCTACAGCTCCGGGCCGGCCGCTTTCGATTTTGTCTTCTCGCATGATCGGCCGGGCCAAGCCGAGGCGTTCCTGCATTTTGCCTTTGACCAGGGCAGCGGCGAGTTTGGCTGGCGCAATCATGTCGCGGCAGTGGCCGGGGACCGGGTCGTGGCGATCGGCGCCGGCTGGGACGGCAGCCTCTCGCTGCGCTTCACCCTTGCTGCCGCGCGCCAGATCTTCGGCTTCTTCGGGCCGCTGCGCGCCTGGGGCGTCATCCTCCGCGGGTTGCAGGTCGAGAGCATCATCCGACCGGCCGGGCGCGGCGAGTTCTATATCGGCCATCTGGGCGTCGATCCGACGACCCGCAGCCGCGGCATCGGCGCGCGGCTGACGGCACATCTCCTGTCCCTGACGCCGCGCCAGCGCTGCCCGAATGCGGTGCTCGACGTGGCGGTCGGCAATCCGCGTGCCCAGGTGCTCTATGAGCGGCTCGGCTTTACCGTGACGGCGACGCGGGTCTCGAAGCTCAAGAACCGCTACGGCAGCGTCGGCGATCATCGGCGCATGGTCCTGCCGCTCGAGCGAGCATGAAGGTGCGTGGTGCGACTGCGATCCGGCCGCCTGTCAGCCCGTCATCCAGGGGCTGCGCCACACGGCTTACTGGAATAGCTACTTCGATATTGTCGATATCATTCCGGCCGTCGAGGATGACTATGCGGCGCAGCACGGTATCGCGGCTTTCACCGGCAACATTGCAGGGAATTAATTTGCCGCCATACCGTCGCAGGCGCAGCTTCCCCGTGACGGAGCGCGGTCGGCGGACGGCCTCCGCGACGATCCGGAGTCGATAGCGCCTTTCGATAAAGCGCTAAGGGGGCTGGCAGATGCGGCGAGCACTGGGGATTCTCGCAGTCTTGGCGGTAGCCGGCGGCGGCTATGGCTATTGGCAACACCGCACCAGCGAGGCGGCGACGCCGGCGGCTCCCGTGCGCCTGACGCCGGTGGTCAAGACGGCGCGCGCCGCCGTCCATTGCCTGCCGGTGTATGTTCGCGGCATCGGCCGGGTCGATCCGTTCAATGCGGTCGAGCTGAAGAGCCGGGTCGACGGCCAGATCGACCGCGTGCTGTTCACAGAAGGCGAAGAGGTCGCGCCCGGCCAGGCGCTGGTCGAGATCGATCCGCGGCCCTATCAGGCATCGGTGGCGCAGGTCGAGGGGCAACTCGCCCGCGATCAGGCGCAGCTGCAGGCGGCGCGGGCCGATCTCGAACGCTCCACGGCGCTGGTGCAGAAGGGCTTCGCCACGCATCAGAGCTATGACCAGCAGAATTCGCTGGTCGGCCAGTTCACCGCGGCGATCAGGACCGATCAGGCGGCACTCGACAATGCCAAGCTCAATCTCAGTTTCACCACGCTGAAGGCGCCGATTGCCGGCCGGATCGGCAAGCGCCTGGTCGATGCCGGCAATATCATTCACGCCACCGACAATACCGTGCTGGCCGAGATCGTGCAGATCCACCCGATTTCCGTGGTGCTGACCGTGCCGCAGGACGCCCTGCCCGAGATCCAGGCCGGCCAGAAGCACAACCACCTCAAAGTCGAGGCGCGCGGCGCCGATGACCAGAAGCTGATCGGGATCGGCGAATTGACCCTGATCGGCAACAGCATCGACCAGCAGACCGGCACGATCGAACTCAAGGCGAGCTTCGACAATGACCAGGAGGCGCTCTGGCCCGGCCAATTCGTCACGGCGCGGGTGATCACGGCGATGCGCAACAATGCCGTGGCCGTGCCCATGGCCGCGATCGAGCCCGGGCCGGCCGGGAAATTCGTCTATGTCGTCGACGACAAATCCACAGTCCAGCCGCGCCAGGTGCGGCTCGGTGCGTCGGCGCATGGGCTGGCCGTGATCGAAATGGGGCTGAGCCCGGGTGATACCGTGGTGCTCGACCAGCAGGACCAGTTGAAGCCCGGCATGAGTGTCAAACCCGAGGAGCAGGCGGTCGAACCGGCGATCTGCGACGCCGGCGAACCTGCGCGCCGGTCATGAACCCGGTCCGCCCCTTCGTGCTGCGCCCGGTGGCGACGCTGCTGCTCGCCCTCGGCCTGCTCGTCTTCGGCATCGGCGCCTGGGCGCTGCTGCCGGTCGCCGCCTTGCCCCAGGTCGAATATCCGGTGATCAGCGTCACCGCCAATCTGCCCGGCGCCAGCCCGGAGACGGTCGCGACCTCGCTCGCCGCCCCGCTGGAACGGCAATTCGCGTTTCTCAATGGGGTGCAATCGGTCGATTCGACGAGTTTCCTGGGCGGCACCTATATCCGCCTGCGCTTTGCCCTCGACCGCAATATCGACCTCGCCGCGATCGATGTGCAATCGGCCATCTCCAATGCCGCCGGCGATCTGCCGCATGATCTGCCGGCGCCGCCCTTCTTCTACAAGGAGAACCCGGGCGACCGGCCGGTGGTGGTGATGGCCTTCACCTCCGACGTCATGCCGCTGAGCAAGATCGACGCCTATGCCGACACCATGGTGGTCCGGCGTATCGGCACCATCCCCGGCGTGTCGCGTGCCTTTCTGGCCGATGAGCAGAAATTTGCCGTGCGCATCCGGATGAACCCGGCGGCGTTGGCGGCGCGCGGGCTCTCGCCCGAGGATGTGCGCGACGCCATCCAGCGCGCCTCGGTCAACCGGCCCAAGGGCAAGCTCGAAGGCGGCGACGCGACCGTGACGGTCGGTTCCAATGACCAGCTCTTCGATGCCGACGGCTTCCGCGGCGTGGTCGTGGCCTATCGCGACGGTGCTGCGGTGCATCTGGGCGATGTCGCCGAGGTCGAGGACGGCGTCGAGAACGACAAGACCACGGGCTGGTACAATGGCAAGCCGGCCATCATCATCGGCGTGCAGCGGCGCGACGGCGCCAATGTCGTGCAGACCGTCGACGGCATCCGCAAATCGCTGGATGCGCTGCAATCGACGCTGCCGCCGGCGATCGACCTGCATATCGTCACCGATCGGGCCGAGACGATCCGCGCCTCGCTCGGCGATGTCGAGATGACCATGGCGATTACCATCGGCCTCGTCATCTTCGTGATCTTCCTGTTCCTGCGCCGCTTCTGGGCGACGGTGATCCCCAGCATCACCATCCCGCTATCGCTGCTCGCAACCCTGATCGTCATGTATGTGCTGGGCTTCACGCTCGACAATCTGTCGCTGATGGCACTGACCATCGCGGTCGGTTTCGTGGTCGACGACGCCATCGTGGTGATCGAGAACATCGTCCGCCACATGGAAGCCGGCGAGCCGCCGATCGCGGCGGCGATCAAGGGCGGCGGCCAGGTTGCCTTCACCATCCTCTCGATCACCGTGTCGCTGGTCGCAGTCTTCATCCCGGTCTTCTTCATGGGCGGCATCACCGGCCGGCTGTTCCGGGAATTCGCCGCCACCGTCTCGGTCGCCATCCTGGCCTCGGCGGTGATCTCGCTGACACTCTCGCCGATGATGTGTGCGCGGCTGCTGAAGCCGGAGCATCGGGGGGCCAAGCGACCGCCCGGGCGGATCGAACGCCTTGCCGCTTCCGGCTACGACGCCGTCTTCAATTTCTATCGGATGAGCGTCATCTGGGTGTTGCGCCACCGGGCGCTGACCATGGCCAGCTTCGCACTGACTCTGGTGCTGACCGGTTATCTCTACGTCAACGTGCCCAAGGGCTTCTTTCCGGCCCAGGATAATGGCCGGATCTTCGGCTTGGCGTTTGCCGCCCCCGAGACGCCGTTCAGCGAGATGAGCCGGCTGGTCGAAGCGACGACGCCGCTGATCCGGGCCGACAAGGATGTCTATTCGGTGACATCCTATGCCGGCGACAGTGGCGAGAATACCGGGACCTTCGTCATCAATCTGAAGCCGCGCGGCGAGCGCAGCGACGACGCCCAGGCCGTGCTCCAGCGACTGCGTGCGACGGTGAAGCAGGTCAAGGGCGTGCAGGTCTTCCTGCAATCCGAGCCCGAGATCGTCACCGGCACGGATTTCGCCCGCAGCGAATATGTCTATTCGCTGATCGATGCCGATCGCGCCGAGCTGGAGAAATGGCTGCCGATCGTCGAGGCCCGGCTGAAGACCGTGCCGGGACTGCTCGACGTCTCGCGCGAGAACCAGGCTTCCGTTCCGGCCGCGCAGGTCGTGGTCAATCGCGAAACCGCCTCGCGGCTGGGTGTCGACCCGCAGGTCATCGACGATACGCTCTATGACGCGTTCGGCGCCCGGCGCGTGGCCGAGATCTTCACCGATGCCAGCCAGTATTACGCCATCCTCGAGGTCGACCCGAAATTCCAGAGCGGTGCTGCAGCACTCGACCTGATTCATGTCGCGGCCAAGGACGGCAAGCAGATCCGGCTCTCCGCCTTCGCCCATTTCGAGGACAAGACTGCGACCACCACGGTCACCCATCGCGGCCAGTTCCCGGTCGAAAAGATCAGCTTCAACCTGGAACCGGGCCTGTCGATCGGCGAGGCGGTGACGCGCATCCACCGGATGGAGGGCGAGCTCGGCAAGCCGGTGGCGCTGCAGACTTCGTTCGAGGGGGCGGCACAGGAATTCGAGTCCTCGCTGGCCTCGCAGCCCTGGCTGATCGCGGCCGCGACCCTGGTCGTCTATATCGTGCTGGGTGTGCTCTATGAGAGCTTCATCCACCCGCTGACCATCCTGTCCTCGCTGCCCTCGGCCGGGGTCGGGGCGCTGCTGGCGCTGATGGCGTGCGGCGCCAACCTCGATGTCATGGGGCTGATCGGCATCATCCTCTTGATTGGCATCGTCAAGAAGAACGCCATCATGATGGTCGATTTCGCCATCCAGGCCGAACACGACGGGCGATCACCGCGCGACGCCATTCTGGAAGCCTGCCTGGTGCGCTTCCGGCCGATCATGATGACCACGATCGCCGCGATCTTCGGCGGTCTGCCGCTGGCCATCGGCGCCGGCGCCGGCGGCGAACTCCGACGCCCGCTCGGCATCGCCATCGTCGGCGGGCTGCTGGTCAGCCAGGTGCTGACTCTCTATACGACGCCGGTGATCCATCTGGTGCTGCGCCAGGCGACGCAATGGGTCGCAGCCTGGTTCCGGCCAAGGGTGCCGGATGGGGTGGCGGTGCAGCCGGGGGAGTGAGGGGCTTGGAATAATCGTGGCATTGTGTATGCTAACGTAATACGTAGGCATACGGAGGCCCAGGATGACATCGTCGGCGCGGCTAAAGGAAGTTGTTACCGTTCGACTCGAGGTCGAGAAGCGGACTGCCGTGGATGAAGTTGCGCGCACACTCCATCGCGACCGCAGCTTCGTCATCAACGAGGCGATTGACGCTTATCTCGCCACGCATCGCTGGCAGGTCGAGCATATCGAGGAAGGTCTCCGCCAGGCACAGGCCCGCGAGTTCGCCAGTGAGGAAGAGGTCGAGCAGACTTTTGCACGCCGGCGGGAATGATCCTCCGTTACACCAGGCTGGCTCTCGCCGATCTGGACGAGGCGTGCTCCTTTATTTCGCTCGATCGGCCCGATGCGGCCCGAGCGATGGCGCTGCGCATTAAGCACTTAGTTGAGGAACTCCAGCAATTTCCTGACCGAGGTCGTGATGGCCGTGTCGCTGGAACGCGAGAACTTGTCGTGCCTGGTACACCCTTCATTGTCGCTTACCGTGTCACCCGGCAAGAGATTTGGATCCTGGCGATCATCCATGGCGCGCGACGCTGGCCCTCCGGGTTCTGAATCCGTCGATTTGACCGGTCGCAATACAGTGGCCGGGCCTGCCGATTCGGGCTGGTTGATCAAGCCGCCTTTACCGCATCACGCAGCAGCCCGAGCCGCATCAGGCTTTCCGCGGTGGCGACAATCGCCTCCTCTCTCGGGCGCGGCGCCCAGCCGAGCAGGCGCTTAGCCTTCTCGCCGGCGGCGCGCTTGACCTCGCCCAGCTGCGGGACGAGCAGCCGGATGCCCGGGTCGCGCAGCCCGGCGAGCCGGACCAGCCAATTGGGCAATTCCCGCGTCGGCACCCGGGTGGCCGCAGCACCCAGGCGGGTTCTCAGCACCTTGGCGATCTCGAACATCGACATCGGCTCGCCAACGACGGCGAGGAAGCGTTCGCCTTTGGCGGCGGGCTGTGTCATGGCGCGCAGATGCAGATCGGCGACGTCGCGGACATCGACAATGCTGAAAGTGAGACGCGGGCAGCCCGGCACGGCGCCGTCCATCAGCCGCTGCACAAGTTGGATCGAGGCCGAGTAATCCGGCCCCAGGACCGGCCCGAGCACGCCGACCGGATTGATCACGGCGAGTTCGAGTCCACCGCCCTCCTGGGTGATGAAGTCCCAGGCGGCGCGCTCGGCCAGGGTCTTGGACTTCTGATAGGCCGGCACGGCACCATCCAAATTTGTCCAGCTGGTCTCGTCGAAGGGTGCCGGGTGATGCCCGTGGCCATAACCGATCGCGGCGAAGGACGAGGTCAGGACCACGCGGCGGATTCCGGCATCACGCGCGGCGCGGAGCACACGCAGCGCGCCGCCGCGGGCCGGCAGGATCAGATCGTCTTCGTGCCGGGGCGCATTCGGCGGCATGGGCGAGGCGACATGCAGGGCATAGCGGCAGCCGTCGACCGCCTCGGGCCAGCCGGCATCCTGTGCTAGATCGGCGGCGACGAAGGACAACCGGTCGCCCGGCTCGGCGCCGCCCTGCTTCAGCATGGCGCGGACATCACCTTCGCGCGCCAGCGAGCGGATGGTCGTGCGCACGCGATAGCCGGCCTGCAGCAGCTGCAGAATGCAATGCGAGCCGATGAAACCCGACCCGCCCGTCACCAGTACCAGCTCGTCACCCATGTCCGACTCCTGCTCTATCCCGGCAGCGCGCGGAGCCGCAATCGGTCCGCACGGCGTTGGCCGAGCGTGGTTGGAGCTTAACCGCGAAGGACTGGGTTATGAATGCCGATGTCATGGCGCTTGTGTCTATTTCGGAAGTGATATAAATATCATTAAGTCGATTCCGACTGATGGAGCGCCGTAAATGACCTATCGCGAAGAGATCGGCGTGCCGGCCGGCTCCCCCATCGTCGAGATCGACGGCGTCCGCTTGGCCGTGGCGCGCGAGGGCAGGGGACCGGCGCTGGTCTGCCTGCATGCGATCGGACACGGCGGCGGCGATTTCGAGGCGCTCACGGCAGCGGTCAAGGATCGCTTCGAGGTGATCCGCATCGACTGGCCGGGGCAGGGGCGCTCGGGTCCCGATCGCGGGCCGGCTTCGGCTGCGCGCTATGCCGCGCTGCTGGCCGGGCTGCTCGACCGGCTCGGTATCGTCGCGCCGATCCTGCTGGGCAATTCGATCGGGGCGGCGGCTGCGATACTCTATGCGGCCGGGCATCCGGTGCGGGCGCTGGTGCTGTGCGATACCGGCGGGCTCGTGCCGGTCAATGCCCTGACGCGGGGGTTTTGCGGGCTGTTACGGCGGTTCTTCACGGCCGGGGCGCACGGCCGGTGGTGGTATCGGCCGCTCTTCGCGCGCTATTACCAGATGGTGCTGCCGATGCCTGCAGCAGCGGCGCAGCGCGGGCGCATCATCGCCGCCGGGTCCGAGCTGGCGCCCCTGCTGGCCGAAGCCTGGGCCAGCTTCGGCCGGCCCGAGGCGGATATCCGCGCCGTGGCAGAGGCGCTTACCGTGCCGGTCTGGTTCGCCTGGGGCAGGCGCGACCGGGTCATTCCCCTGAGCCAATGTCGCCCTTGTATCGAGCGGATGAAGACCGCGACCTTGACCGTCTTCGATGCCGGCCATGCCGCTTTTCTCGAACAGCCGGCAGCTTTCGCAGAGGGATTTCTGGATTTCATCGACAGGCTGCCCGCGGCGGCCACATCCGAACGGCGCATTGCCTGACAGCCACGGAATCGGCAAAATCCGAAATAATCCTGCGCGACGCCGGCCATCCACGCACGATCCTCTATTGCGGCACTGCGCGCTCGCACTGGCGTCGCAGCACCGATGATGTTATCCGGGAACGCGTGCCGGTGCGCGGCACGGGAGCGAACGGGTAGCACGGGGACCATGCAGCAGATCTTTCGCCGCCTCGAAGAGAAGCGCCAGGCCGCCCGGATGGGTGGTGGCGCCCGCCGGATCGAGGCGCAGCACGGCAAGGGCAAGCTCACCGCGCGCGAGCGACTCGAGGTGTTGCTCGACGCGGGCAGCTTCGAGGAATGGGGCATGTTCGTCGAGCATCGCAACCACGATTTCGGCATGGGCGAGCAGACTATCCCGGGCGACGGCGTGGTCACCGGCTATGGCACCATCAATGGCCGCCTGGTCTTCGTGTTCAGCCAGGATTTCACCGTGTTCGGCGGCTCGCTCAGCGAGGCCCATGCCGAGAAGATCTGCCGGATCATGGACCAGGCGCTGAAGGTGGGGGCTCCTCTCATCGGCCTCAACGACAGCGGCGGTGCCCGTATCCAGGAGGGCGTCGCCAGCCTGGGCGGCTATGCCGAGGTGTTCCAGCGCAATGTTCTGGCCTCCGGTGTCATTCCGCAGATCTCGCTGATCATGGGGCCCTGTGCCGGCGGGGCCGTCTATTCGCCGGCCATGACCGACTTCATCTTCATGGTGAAGGACTCGTCCTACATGTTCGTGACCGGCCCGGATGTCGTGAAGACGGTCACCCATGAGAGCGTCACCCAGGAGGAGTTGGGCGGCGCGATCACCCATACTACCCGCTCCGGTGTGGCCGATCTCGCCTTCGAGGATGATGTCGAAGCGCTGCTGGAGCTGCGGCGCTTCATGGATTTCCTGCCCTCCTCCAATCGCCAGGAGGCGCCCAACCGCGAGACGACCGATCCGGTCGACCGCATCGACCTGTCGCTCGACACGCTGATCCCGGCCAATGGCAACAAGCCCTATGACATGGCCGAGCTGATCCTCAAGGTCGTCGACGAGGGTGATTTCTTCGAGACCCAAGCTGCCTATGCGCGCAACATCATCACCGGCTTCGGCCGCATGGATGGCCAGACCGTCGGCATCGTCGCTAACCAGCCGATGGTCATGGCCGGCTGCCTCGACATCGATTCCTCCAAGAAGGCGGCGCGCTTCGTGCGCTTCTGCGACTGCTTCGAGATCCCGATCGTCACCTTCGTCGATGTCACCGGCTTCCTGCCCGGCACCGACCAGGAATATGGCGGGCTGATCAAGCACGGCGCCAAGCTGCTCTATGCCTATGCCGAGGCGACCGTGCCCAAAGTCACGGTGATCACCCGCAAGGCCTATGGCGGAGCCTACGACGTCATGAGTTCCAAGCATCTGCGCGGCGATGTCAACTACGCCTGGCCCACGGCCGAGATTGCGGTGATGGGCCCCAAGGGTGCCGTCGAGATCATCTTCCGCGCCGATATCGGCGATCCTGCCAAGATCGAGGCCCGGACCGAAGAGTATCGCGAGAAATTCGCCAACCCGTTCCTGGCGGCCTCGCGCGGCTATATCGACGAGGTCATCCAGCCGCATTCGACCCGCCGGCGTGTGATCCGCTCGCTCGCCATGCTGCGCGACAAGCAGCTGGTGAACCCGCCCAAGAAACACGACAACATTCCGCTTTGAGCGCAGGCCCCATGTTCCAGAAAATCCTGATCGCCAATCGCGGCGAGATCGCCTGCCGGGTCATCCGCACCGCCCGCGCCATGGGCATCAAGACCGTCGCGGTCTATTCCGAGGCCGATGCCGCAGCACTCCATGTGCGCGAGGCCGACGAGGCGGTCGCGATCGGCGGCTCGGCTGCGGCCGAGAGCTATCTCAAGATCGAGCGCATCGTCGAGGCGTGCAAGGCGACCGGTGCTGAGGCCGTGCATCCTGGCTATGGTTTCCTAAGCGAACGCGAAGCCTTCGCCCAGGCGCTCGAGGCGGCAGGCATCGTCTTCATCGGCCCGAACACCCACGCGATCGCGGCCATGGGCGACAAGATCGAATCAAAGAAGCTGGCGGCGGCCGCCGGGGTCAGCACCGTGCCGGGCTATCTGGGGGTCATCCCGGATGCCGAGGCAGCCGTCGGTATCGCCAATGATGTCGGCTATCCGGTCATGATCAAGGCCTCGGCCGGTGGCGGCGGCAAGGGCATGCGCCTCTCCCACAACGATGCCGAGACACGCGAGGGCTTCCGTTCGGCGACCAACGAGGCGCGCGCCTCCTTCGGCGATGACCGGGTCTTCATCGAGAAATACATCGTCGAGCCGCGCCATATCGAGATCCAGGTGCTGGGCGATGCCCATGGCAATGTCATCCATCTGGGTGAGCGCGAATGCTCGATCCAGCGCCGGCACCAGAAGGTCATCGAAGAGGCGCCGTCGCCCTTCCTCGACGCAGCCACGCGCAGTGCCATGGGCGCCCAGGCCGTCGCCTTGGCGCAGGCGGTGCAATACCGCTCGGCCGGCACGGTCGAGTTCATCGTCGACCGCGACCGGAATTTCTATTTCCTCGAAATGAACACCCGACTGCAGGTCGAGCATCCGGTGACCGAGGAAGTGACTGGGCTCGACCTGGTCGAGCTGATGATCCGGGTCGCCGCCGGCGAGAAATTGCCGCTGACCCAGGAGCAGGTGACGCTCACCGGTTCGGCGATCGAGGCGCGGGTCTATGCCGAGGATCCGTTGCGCAATTTCGTGCCCTCGATCGGTCGCCTGACCCGCTACCGGCCGCCCTCGGGGCCGGGGGTGCGCGTCGATACCGGCGTCTATGAAGGTGCTGAGATCTCGATGTTCTACGACCCGATGATCGCCAAGCTGGTGACCTTCGGGGCCAGCCGGGACGAAGCCATCAAGCGCATGGCCGGGGCGCTCGATGCCTTCCAGATCCGCGGCCTCAACCACAATATCGGATTTCTGGCGGCGATCATGGGCCGGCAGCGCTTCCATGACGGCAAGCTCTCGACCGACTTCATTCCGACCGAATTCCCCGATGGCTTCCATGGTGCTGAGCTCAGCACCGAAACCCAGGATCTGCTGGTTTCGATTGCCGCCGTGGCCCAGTTCTGCGCCGCTTCGCGCGATGCCCGGGCCGGCTATCATCTGCATCCGGTGCCGGTCCCGAACGACTGGACCGTGCTGGTGGGACCCCCGCCGCGGAGCCCACGCGACATCCATGTCGCCGGGCAGCCCGGCCCGGATGAGGGCTTTGCGGTGACGCTGGACGGCCATACCCGCATTCTGCAGACGTGCTGGCAGCCGGGTGATTTCCTGTTCGAGGCCAAACTCGACGGGCTGGCGCTGACCGCCCAGCTCGATCGCAAGGGCATTGCCTGGACCGTGATCCAGCAAGGGGCAGCGATCGAGATGCGGGTGGTGGCCCGCCATACCGGCAAGCTGGCCGCCCTGATGCCGGTCAAGGTGCCGGCCGATCTCTCGAAATTCCTGCTCTCGCCGATGCCGGGCCTGCTGGTCTCGGTCGCGGTCAAAGAGGGCCAGGACGTCAAGGCCGGCGAGGAGCTGGCCGTGGTCGAGGCGATGAAGATGGAAAATGTGCTGCGCGCCGAGCGCGACGGCACGGTCAAGAAGATCCATGCCGCGGCGCGCGACAGCCTGGCCGTCGACCAGATCATCCTGGAGTTTGCCGAAAAATGACGGCGGACGTCGCCTGGCGCCTGGTGGTGCTCGGCCGCGTCCAGGGTGTGGGATTCCGCTGGTGGACGGTCGACACGGCCGAGCGGCTGGGGCTGCGCGGCTGGGTCCGCAACCGGCGTGACGGCAGCGTCGAAATCCAGGCGATCGGTCCGCGCGATCGCGTCGAAGCCCTTGCCCTCGCCTGCGAATCCGGGCCGGGCGCGGCCCGGGTCAGCGCAGTTGAGCGCTTCCCGGCCGAAGATGACGGAGCACGCGGCTTCGAGCATCGCGGGATAGTGTAGCGGGTGGTGGCTTAAGGTCGGACCGAACAAAACCCTCGCCCGCTTGGCGGGAGAGGGTGGTGAGCGAAGCGAACCGGGTGAGGGTGAGTGCTGCGGGTTTGCCGATATCAACCGCGGCCGGAGCGCTCACCCTCACCCGCCTCACTCCGTTCGGCACCCTCTCCCGCCAAGCGGGCGAGGGTTTGCTGCGGGCAACTACGACTCGACCTGAAGCCATCACGCGCTGGGCCACCCTATCCCCAACCGATGACCGCGGTTTGCTCTTGCAATCACCGGGCGTTGTGACCGAAGCTATACCTATCTCGCCGTGGGGTTGAAGGGGCTGCGTGGGGGCAGGCTCAGCGGTCGGGACCGGGGGAGGGCGCATCGTGAGACGGATCGCGTTGGCGACACTGGCCATTGCCATGGCGGTGCTGGGCGGCTGCGAGCCGAAGCTGCCGGATTATCCGCCCGTGACCAAATCGGTCTGGCTCGACCAGCATTGGCAGCCGGCCCAGCGCGACTGGTATCATCACGCCGACCAGGGCACGATGACCTTCGGCATTCCCTATGAATGGATGATGGCGCTGGAGCAGCCGAGCCTGACCCTGTGGTCGGCCGGGATGTTCACCGATCCGGCCTATCTCGACCAGTTCGGCTTCATACCCAGCCCCGGGACCGGGGACACGACCAGTCTGCCGGTGGGCTTCGCCAAGGGCGACGCCATCGTCGATCCGACCTCCGGCGAGCATTGGCAGAATCCGCAGACCCATCAGGATTTCACCGGTGTCGGCCTGACCTGTGCCGCCTGCCATACCGGCCGGATGACCTATGGCAAGACCGCGCTCTTCATCGATGGCGGCGGGGCCCTCACCGATCTCGGCAAGTTCCGCACGGCGCTCGGCTTGTCGATCGCCTATACCATCTATGTGCCGTTCCGCGCCGACCGCTTCTGCGAGCGCGTGCTCGGCCCCAATGCCAGCGCCGAGGCGACGGCGGCGTTGAAAAAGAAGCTGTCCGACCTGCTGACCTCGGGCAAGGAGGCGCTGGCGCTCGACGACAATGTCAAGAGCAGCTCGCTCGAAGAGGGCTTCGGCCGGCTCGACGCGCTGAACCGGATCGGCAACCAGGTCTTTGCCCTCGATCTCGCGATCGACGAGAATTATGTCGGCACCTCCGCACCGGTGCATTACCCGCATATCTGGGACAGCTCGTGGTTCGACTGGGTGCAGTATAACGGCTCGATCCTGCAGCCGATGGTGCGCAATGCCGGCGAGGCGCTGGGCGTGCGCGCGCTGGTCAATCTGACCAATCAGAAACTGCCGCTGTTCGCCTCGACGGTGAACGTCACCAATCTCCACAAGATGGAGCAGGATCTCGCCGGCAAGCAGCCCGTAGCCGCGACCGGTTTCACCGGCCTGCACGCGCCGGCCTGGCCGGCCGATGTTCTGGGCCCGGTCGACCAGGGCCTGGCGGCCAAGGGTGCGGCACTCTATACCGAGATGTGCCAGGGCTGCCACATGGCGCCCACGAATTCGCCCGAATTCTGGAGCGACGCAAACTGGAGCGAGCCGAATGAAGCGGGCGAACGCTATCTCAAGGTGACGATGGTCGATTCGACCTATGTCGGCACCGATCCGGCCCAGGCGCAGGGCATGGAATATCGCGGCCTGCGCCTGCCCGCGGTGCTCGGCCTGAAATCGCACAGCTATGGCGAGGCGCTGGGCGAGATCGTCGTGAAGGTGGTCGATCATTGGTTCGACGCCCAGACCCCGCCGATCGCACCGGCACAGCGCGCCGAGATGGACGGCAACCGGCCCAACCAGCTGCAGGTGCTGCCGAAATACAAGGCGCGCCCGCTCGACGGCATCTGGGCCTCGCCGCCCTATCTGCATAATGGCTCGGTGCCGAATATCTATGCGCTGCTCTCGCCGGCCAAGGAGCGCCCGGAAAAATTCTATCTCGGCCGGCGCGAATACGACCCGGTGAACCTCGGCTACCAGTATGAGGAACTCGCGGGCGGGTTTGAATTCGACACGACAATTCTCGGCAATCACAATACCGGGCATGAATTCGACGACGCCCCGATGGGCGGCGGCATCATCGGCCGCAAACTGGCACCAGACGAGCGCCGGGCCCTGGTCGAGTATTTGAAGACGCTATAGCTGAGAGAGCGGAAGGCAGCCTTGCCGGCTGACGCAGGCAGCGCTGTCTTTCGTCGGCGTCTCTGTGTATCCTGCCAGCCATGAATGCGTTGAGCGGATCAGAGTCTTCGGCAGCCAGCGCGCGCCTCCCGGCGCTGCTCGAAGAAATCGAAATGCGCGGCTTCTCCGCCGACACGGTCGAGGCGGCGGCGGAGGCCGTTGCTCTCGCGCGGGAGGGTGACGAGACAGGCCTGTTGGCACGGGCGCTCTATAGCGGGCTCAGGGCACAGCACGCAGCCGGCAATTGGCGCGAGGCGATCCAGCTAGGCGAGGACGCGTTAGGTGCTTGCGCTAGAATCGGTGATCGTTTGGGCGAATACAAGGCCC
>Ga0302314_10008537_pt1 | contig 18217 bp, 15 predicted proteins | sample III_Palsa_N2_3_FD_200533 | JGI IMG/M metagenome (GOLD analysis project Ga0302314, IMG submission 200533) | Peat permafrost microbial communities from Stordalen Mire near Abisko, Sweden - III_Palsa_N2_3 | ecosystem: Environmental > Terrestrial > Soil > Palsa > Peat permafrost | place: Sweden...
TGGTGCGCGCCTCGCCGCCCTGGGCAAGGATGCCCTTAGCGGGGAAATACATGCGCTTGCCCAGCGCGCTGAGCAGGCCGTGCACGACCGGCACATCGCGCAGCAGGACGGCGTTGGCCTGCTGGGCCATGGGATTGAGCACTGCGGACGAGGGGAGCGGATCGATCGATGCGGACATGGGGACCTCGCTAAAGCGCGGCATTTATCGGCTGGCAGTCGGGCAACACAAGGGGAGACTGAACGCTGCATGCGCTATGTCCCACTGCTTCTTGCCCTCCTCCTGCTGCCAGGCTGCGGCGGGCAGCGCGACACCGCGACCATCGTCAGCCGCACCCAGGCCCTGGCCGATGTGGTGCCCAAGGAGATGCTGATCACGCACGTCTATGACTCGGTGACCGACATCGTCAATCCCGACCATGACGAGAACATCAGCGCCATGATCGAGGTCTCGATCCTCTCTGGCGACGACCAGGGCAAGGACTTCGTCTATCCCTTTGATGAATGGAATGTCGGCCACAAGCCGCCCCAGGTCGGCGAGCGCGTGGTGCTGGCGCCGGCCGACTGGGTCAAGCTCGACCCCGACAGCCACGGCAAGCCCTTCGACGAGGTCAACGATAAGCATTGAACCACCGTGGCCCCCATGGGGGCCGACGGTTGCAGCCGCGACGGCACGCACTACGGTATCGCCATGCGCGCACACTTGATCGTAGTCGTCGTCACCACCTGATCCGAAGGCTCCCTGCGCAGTGCGACAAGGCGGCCTTCCTGGCCGCCTTTTTTGTTTTCCGCCCCAGCCGTCTTTCGTCCGAGGACCCCATGACGCTCGATCTTCCCAAAAGCTACGCCGCACCTGCGATCGAAGACGATGTGTACCATCGCTGGGAAGCCGCGGGCTGCTTCGCCGCCGGCGCCGGCAAGCAATCCGGCAAGCCCAGCTACACCATCGCCATCCCCCCGCCGAACGTCACCGGCGTCCTGCACATGGGCCATGCGCTTAACAACACCCTGCAGGACACCCTGATCCGCTGGCGGCGCATGCAGGGCTTCGACACCCTGTGGCAGCCGGGCACCGACCATGCTGGCATTGCCACCGAGGCGGTGGTCGCCAAGCAGCTGCAGGAGGGCGGCGAGTCGCGCGAGGCCCTGGGCCGCGAGCGCTTCATCGCGCGCGTCTGGCAGTGGAAGGAGCGCTCCGGCGGCATCATCGTCAACCAGCTGCGCAAGCTCGGCTCGTCCTGCGACTGGAGCCGCGAGCGCTTCACCATGGACGAGGGCCTGTCGCATGCGGTGCGCACGCAGTTCAAGAACCTCTACGACGCGGGGCTCATCTACCGCGGCGTGCGCATGGTGAACTGGTCGCCGGCCTTGAAGACCGCGCTCAGCGACGATGAGGTCGAGATGCGCGACGTCGAGGGCACGATGTGGAAGCTGCGCTATCCGCTCAGCGACGGCAGCGGCGAGATCCAGGTCGAGACGACCCGGCCCGAGACCTTCTTCGGCGACCTCGCCGTGGCGGTCAACGCCGCCGACACGCGTTACCAGGCGCTGATCGGCAAGACCGTGCGCCTGCCGCTGCAAAGCCGCGACATCCCGATCATCAGTGATGAGCATGCCGATCCCGCCAAGGGCACCGGTGCGGTGAAGATCACACCGTCGCATGATCCCAACGACTACGAGGTGGGACAGCGCCATGGCCTCGGGCTTCTGCAGGTGATCAATCTGGATGGCACGATGAACGCCCAGGCCGGGGCCTACGCCGGACTGGACCGCTTCGCCTGCCGCAAGCAGCTGCTCAAGGACCTCAACGCCCAGGGCTTCCTGCTTGGCGAAACCAGGATCCGCCATGCGGTCGGCCACAGCGAGCGCTCCAAGGAGCCGATCGAGCCGATGATCACCGAGCAGTGGTTCGTGAAGATGGCGCCGCTGGCCGCCCGCGCCCTGGCCGAGAGCCAGGCGGGGAACGTGGCCTTCCATCCCGAGCGCTGGACCAAGGTCTACGGCAACTGGCTGGAGAACGTGCGCGACTGGTGCATCTCCCGGCAGATCTGGTGGGGGCACCGCATCCCGGCCTGGCACTGCGCAACCTGCTCGCGCGACACCGTGGCCATCGACACGCCGACGGCCTGTGCGCATTGCGGGGCGCAGACCATCACCCAGGACGCGGATGTGCTCGACACCTGGTTCTCCTCGGCGCTGTGGCCGTTCTCGACCCTCGGCTGGCCGCAGGCCACCCCGGAGCTGTCGCGCTACTTCCCGACCTCGACGCTGGTGACCGACCGCGGCATCATCTACTTCTGGGTCGCGCGCATGGTCATGGCCAGCATGTTCGCACTCGGGAAGCCGCCGTTTCGCGACGTCTACATCCACGGCACGGTGCTCGACGAGCGCGGCGAGAAGATGTCGAAGTCCAAGGGCAACGGCATCGATCCGCTGGTGATGATCGAGGGCGGCACGCAGAACTACCTCGGCAAGGACTACCAGTGCCCGGGCTACGGCGCCGACGCGCTGCGCTACACGCTGCTCGACATGACGACCGAGGGCCAGGACCTCAAGCTCAACCCGACCAAGTTCGAGACCGGACGCAACTTCGCCAACAAGGTATGGAATGCCGGGCGCTTCCTGCTGTTGAACCTCTCGGAGCGGCCGCTGGCGCACCCGCCGACGGTGGCGGAGATCAGCCGCCTGGACCTCGACTTCCCGGCGCGCTGGGTGCTCGATTCGCTGACCCATGCCACCACCGGCTGCACGCAGGCCCTGGAGCTCTTCCGCTACAACGACTACGCCAACACCGGCTACCGCTTCTTCCGCGATGACCTGTGCGACTGGTACATCGAATGGGCCAAGCGCGCGCTGCGCGCCGCCAAGGTCCCGGAGGCGACGGCGGAGGATGTCGCGCGCGCCGAGACCACGGTCACGGTCCTGTACTACTGCTTCGACCGCGTGCTGCGCCTGCTGCATCCCGGCATGCCGTTCATCACCGAATACCTGTGGCAGCAGCTGCAGACCGTGGCCGGCGGCGCGCTGTGGAGCCGGCACCTGATGACCGAGGCGTGGCCCGAGGCCGAGAGCGCGCTGATCACCAGCGGCGCGGCCGAGTCGATGGGCCGCCTGCAGCGCATCGTCAGCGCGGTGCGCAACCTGAGAAACGCGCAGAAGCTGCCGGATGCCACCCCGCTCGCGGCGATCATCGTCGGGCCCGCCTCCTACAGCGAGGTCGACAGCGACGCGGTCAAGCGCGCCTTCGTCATCGACCGCGCCACGATCTCGAGCCTCGGCTACGCCGCCCAGGCCCCCGCAGGACGGCATCTCACCGAGGTCCTGGGGGAGCTGATCCTCTTCGTCACACCGCAGGACCCCGCCACCGTGGACTGGGCCAAGCAGCGCGAGATGAAGGCCAAGGTCCTGGTGCAGAAGGAGAAGAGCGCCTCGGCCAAGGAGAGCCGTCTCGCCAATCCCGAGTACCTTGGCAAGGCCCCGGCCACCCAGGTCGCGGAGACGCGCAGCCTGCTGGCCCTCGAGCGCCTGGAGATCGCGAATCTGCGCTCGGTGATGGCCGAGTGAGCGCGCGCCGGTCCTAGCCCTGCTCGCCGAGGCGGTGCATGTGGCTGGGCAGGACGCCGGAGATCTTGCTGCCGGCACGGTCGAAGGCGAAGGTGTTGGCGCGGCGGTCGCGCGCCGAGCGGTTGGGGCCCGAGCCATGGATGATCAGCGCGCCGAAGAACAGCGCGTCGCCCGGCTCCATGTCGATCAGCGTCGAGGGGTAGGCCGTGAGGTCGCCGCTCAGGCCGAGGCTGAAGGAGTCGCTCTTGAAGGATTCGTGCGGGACCAGGCCGCGCTGGTGGCTGCCGGTGACCATGCGCACCGCGCCGTTGGACTCGTCGGCCGGGTCGATGGCGAACATGCAGTTGACCTGGGTCGGGGTCTTGAGATCGAAGTGCCAGTAGCCGAAATCCTGGTGCCAGGGCGTGAAGGTGCCGTCGTGCGCGGCCTTCATCATCAGCTTGGAGTGGTACAGGTAGAGGTCGGGCCCGATCAGCTGGCTCATGACCGAGAGCATCTCGCTGGAGCGCGACATCGCGTCGAGGATCGGCGAGACGACCTCGCTGTTCATCAGCTGGCGGATGCGCGGCGCCTTGCCCGCGGGCAGGTCCTGCTCCCAGGACGTCCATACCCCCGGCGTGGGTGCGGCGTGCTCGCGGCCGTGCAGACCGTCGACCTGCGCACGCAGGCGGTCGATGAGCTCGCGGGGGTACATGCGGCGCTTGAGCAGGAAGCCGTCGCGGTGGAAGTCCTGGAGCTCGGTCGCGCTCAGGGGATGGCGCAGGGCGGAGTCGGACGGGGCCAGGGGCATGGGCATCTCCAGAGCACCAGCCTAGAGCACCGGGGGTGCGAAATGAATCGACGCGGGTCGCGACTACCTGTGTTTCCTTCCTGCGCTCACTCGGGCAGCGGGGTCAGCGTCGCAGGCCGGCGCACTCCGGCGCGGTCCAGGTACTTGATCGCCACCACGCGGTTGCCGCGGGCGTTGTAGATCAGCTTGTCCATGAGGTGGCGGATCAGGTGGATGCCGTAGCCGCCCATGCGCTTGCCGGAGAGCCGCCGCGCGTCGATGTGCGCCAGGGGATCCAGGCTCGGGTTGGGGACGGTGTCGGGCTTGAAGCCCTCGCCCTCATCCTCGATGTAGACGATGATCTTGCTGGGCAGGATGCGCGCGCCGAACTTGACCTTCTTCGAAAGGTCGCCCTTGTTGCCCCATTCGATGGCGTTGCGCCCGAGCTCGTCGAGCGCGAGGCGCACCTCGCTGGCGTGCGGTTCGGGCAGGCGGAACTTGTCGAGCAGGCTGAGGAACTTGCGGTACTTGTACAGGACCGACGGGTCCGACTGGCCGCTGACCTCGAACCAGCCGTGCGGATCGTATTCGACTTCGACGGGCCGGTTGAGCAGCGGCATGTGGTGCAGGGCGTTGCCGGCGGCGGTGAGCAGCTCGTCGATGCCGACCGGCTTGATCAGGTAGTCGCAAGCACCCAGGCGCAGGCAGCGGATGATGATGTCGTCCTGCCCGAGCGCGGTGAGCATGATCGTCGCCGCCGGGTAGGAGCGCTTGCGCAGCTCGCCCAGCAGCGCCTCGCCGTCCATGTGCGGCATGATGATGTCGGACAGCACCAGGTCGTAGCCGACATCGGCGACCTCGATCATGCGCAGCGCCTCGCGCCCGTCCTCGGCGGTATGGATGAGCACATCGGCACCGAGCTCCTCCAGGGTCTCGACGATGTGCGCGCGCAGCGCCGGCATGTCCTCGACTACCAGGATGCGCTGGCGCGCCGGGCTCATGGCGGGATCGCGGCGACCGCCGGCGCGACCGGCTGCTGGGGCAGGGTGACGCTGAACAGGCAGCCCTTGCCGGGGTCGGAGTCGATGCGGATGGTGCCCTGGTGCAGGTCGACCATGGCCTTGACGATCACCAGCCCGAGGCCGACGCCGTCGCCGCGCGGGGTCGGGCCCTGGGTGCGCTGGTAGTAGGGCTTGAAGATCCGCTCGCGCTCCTCCAGCGGGATGCCCGGGCCGGTATCGCTGATGGTGAAGGTCGCCTGCCGGCTGTCGGACTCCATGCCGATCACCACCGTGCCGCCGGCCGGGGTGAACTTCTTGGCGTTGTCGACCAGGTTCACCAGCAGGCGCAACAGGCGCCGGCGGTCGACCCAGGCCTGCTTGCCCGCCAGGCTCTCGGCCAGGGGCCAGATGACCTTGAGCTTGGCCGTGGTCAGGACCGGCTCGGTCGCGGCGCGCAGGTCGGCCAGGATCTCGGTCAGGGGCACGGAGGTGGCCTTGAGCACGGTCTGGCGGGAATCCAAGGTCGAGAGGTCGAGGAGGTCGTTGATCATCGCCAGCAGGGCGTGGCCGTTGCGGTTGATGGCCGCGATGAACTCCGCATGCTTGCGGTTCATCTTGCCGCCGGTGTTGCCGAGGATCAGCTCGCTGAAGCCGATGATGCTGTTGAGGGGGGTTCGCAGGTCGTGGCTGATGCGGGCCAGGAACTCGGTCTTCAGGCGGTCGAGCTCGATCAGGCGCAGGCGTTCGCGCTCAAGTTTCTCGCGGTCGGCGAGCAGCCTGACATTGGCCTGCAGGATCTCGAGGGCGGCGGTTTCCGGGTCCGGGTCGGGCACGTCAGCCCCCGGACCGGAATGGTATGCAACAACGGTAAACGTGCGGGTGGCGAATCACTGCGTTGGGAGCCTGTGGATCAGTTTACGAGCCCGTGCTCAGGGCGCCAGACGAACGATTGGAGCGTTAGCGCGAACGGGGATGGAATTTACGATGCAGATCGATCAATCGTTTCGCGTCGACATGGGTATAGCGCTGGGTGGTGGTGAGGTTGGCGTGGCCGAGCAGGCTCTGCACGGCGCGCAGATCCGCGCCATGTTCCAGCATGTGGGTGGCGAATGAGTGGCGCAGCAGATGCGGAAAGATCGGCTTGGTGATGCCGGCCAGCTGCCCGGCTGCGACCACCACCCGCCACAGCTCGGTGCGGCTGAGCTTGCCGCCCCGGGCGCCGAGCAGCAGCCACGGCTGCGTGCCCTGCGCGTCCAGGCCGGGCCGGCAATGGGTCAGGTAGGTCGCGATCGCCCGGCGCGCCGGCACGCCCAGCGGCACCAGGCGCTCCTTGGAGCCCTTGCCGCGCAGCAGCAGCAGGGAGCGCTTCTCCCGCAGGTCGCTGAGACTGACGCCGATGATCTCGCTCGCACGGCCGCCGCTGGCATAGAGCAGCTCAAGGGCCAGCGTGTCGCGCCGCTTGAGCGGCCCTGGGGGCGGGGACTGGATCAGCCGTGCGACCTCGAGGACGCTCAGCACCTCGGGCAGGTTGTTCCAGACATGCGGCAGGGCCGCGAGCTGGACGCGGTCGCGCTCGAGATGCTTCTCCATGACCAGGTAGCGGGTGTACATGCGCATCGTCACCAGCAGCCGGGCCAGCGAGGCCGCCGCCAGGTGGTGCTGGTCGCGCAGATGGCCGAGGATGCGCGCGACCTCGTCCGGACCGACCTGGGCCATGTCCAGGCCGAGGGCCACCAGGGCCGCGGTGAGGTTGACCAGATCGTTGGCGTAGGCGGCGAGGGTGTTGCGCGACAGCGACAGCTCGAGCCGGCAGTAGGTCAGAAACTCGCTGCGCCGGTCGAGCATCGTCTGATTCAAGCCCGCGCGGGCGCGACGCAAGGCCGTACGTGGCGCCTGGGCGCGACCCCCTCCTGCCTGGCGCTCACTTCAGCTTCTGCTGGGCCAGTCCGAGGCGTTCCAGGCAGCGCATCGCGCCGAGATTCGCCATGGTATCGAACAGGGGCGGCGACTCGCGCTTGCCGGTCAGGGCGACGCGCAGGCTCATGAAGAGCTGCTTGCCCTGCCACTGCTTGGCCTCGAGCAGGTCGCGGACCAGCTTCTCGAGGGTGGCGGCGTCCCAGAGCGGGGTCTCGGTGGCGGCGTAGGCCTTGAGCATCGCCTGGGTCGCCTCGAGCCCGGCGCGCGACTGCTCCTTGTCCCAGCCCTTGGGGACGAGATCGTCGAGATGCGGGGTGACGCTCTCGGCGTAGAACGGCTCGGCCTGCCAGATGAAGTCCGCGCCGAAGGACATGCGCTCGCGGAACAAGGGCAGCAGCGCCGTGAAGCGCGCATCGATCGCGGTGTGGACCTCCTGCGCGATGCGCTCGGTGGAGAGGTCGCGGAACCACTGGCCCTGGAGGTGCTTGAGCTTGCCGAGGTCGAAGACCGGACCGGCGACGTTGATGCGTTCGATGTCGAAGATCGCGATCAGCTCATCGAGCGAGAAGCGCTCGCGGCCGTCGGGGTGGCTGTGGCCGAGGGTCGCCAGGAAGTTCAGCAGCGCCTCCGGCAGGTAGCCCTGCGCGCGGTACCACAGCAGGTTGGTGGGATTCTTGCGCTTCGAGATCTTGCTCTTGTCGGCGTTGCGCAACAGCCCGACGTGGATGTATTCCGGCGCGGTGAAGCCGAGCTTCTGGTTGATCAGGGTGTGCTTCGGCAGGCTGTTGAGCCACTCCTCGGCGCGGATCACATGCGTGATCGCCATGAGGTGGTCGTCGACCACCGCCGCGAGGTGATAGGTCGGCCAGCCGTCGGACTTCATCAGGACCTGGTCGTCGATGTCCTTCCAGGCCTTGACCACCGGCGATTTGCGCAGGCGGTCCTTGTAGACGTGCTCGCCCTCGAGCGGCACCTTGAGGCGGATCACGAAGGGTTCCCCGGCCGAAGCGCGGGCGCGCGCCTCCTGCAGATCGATGCCGCGGTGGCGGCGGTCGTACATGATCGGCTCGCCGGCGGCGCGCTGGCGGGCCTTCATCGCCTCGAGTTCGCGCGCGGTGCAGAAGCAGTAGTAGGCATCGCCCTGCTCGACCAGCTGCTCGGCATACTGTCCGTACATGCCGAGCTTCACCCGCTCGCTTTGCACATACGGGCCGTAGTCGCCGCCGACGTCCGGACCCTCGTCGTAGTTCAGTCCCAGCCACTTGAGGCTGCCGTAGATCGCCTGGGCGGAGGCCTCGGTGCAGCGCGTCTGGTCGGTATCCTCGATGCGCAGCACGAACTTGCCGCCCAGCTTCTTGGCGAAGCAGTAGTTGATCAGGCCGATGTAGGCGGTGCCGACATGGGGGTCGCCCGTCGGTGACGGGGCGATGCGGACGCGGACGGTCATGCGGAATCTCTCAGGAGGGCTACGAGTGTACGCGCGGGGGCGCTTCGTATAGCGGTGCGGCGCGCCCGCGGGAGGCCAAAAACCGCTGGTGCGCCTACGGCGCTGCGCCGACCGACAGTTCAACTTCGGCATTGCGCGGGCACCACGCCGGGATCACGACCGCGGTCAGCTTGGGTGCGAGCTTGGCCATGATCAGCTGGGAGAGCTGGGCGCGGCTGGCGGGAAGGTTGAGGACCGCGAAGCGTGGATCGGCGAGGTCGATGGAATCCAGCTGGATGGCCAGCTGCGGGCTCCAGCCGTCGGCGACTTTCACGAAGCTGATCGGGGTGTGGGCGGCGATGCGCTTGATGACCACCGTGTTCATGCTGCTGCCATAGCCGACCTGCATGGTGCCGCTGGCGGTCAGGCCGGCCTCGTAGTGTCCGCTCAGGCCCGTGCCGACCCACAGCCGGGCCTGGTCCAGGGAGAGTTTCAGCGACATGAAGCCGTTCGCGAGATCGGTGTAGGGCGCGATGAGCGGCGCCAGCTGTGCAGCGGGGATGCGGCCGGTCAGGCGCGGCGGATCCATGGCCTTGTAGAGCTGGATGGTCCAGGGGATGGTCACCGGGACATCCCCATCCCCGTCGAAGGCGAGTAAGCCATTCAACGAAGGCCCGGTATGCAGCAGGAAGGGCGGCACCCACCAGCCGTATTTCGCCAGGATGACCGAGCGCACCAGATCGGGCGAGGTGTCGAGGGTGAGCTCTCCCTCGTTGACCCAGGAGGAGTGCACCGCCGTGACCTGGCCCTGACCGAAGTCGATGGGCAGGTAGTGGCGGGCGATGACGACCTCGATCGGCGTGATCAGGAGGTAGGCGGTGACAAACAGCGCGCAGGCCACCAGCAGCAGCAGCACCCGGCCATGTCGCATGGCGCTGGGCGCTGGCGGCGCCACCACCGGGACGGTCGGCGGCGCGGCGGGATCGATCGCATCAGTCATCGGCCCATCACAGCCGCCCCCAGGTGCGAGGCAACTCCAGTACCCGGGGCGCCGGTAGACCCTTTGCCTCCTCGGGCGGTCCTCATAGACTCCGACCCCTCCGGCGACGGGGCCTTCGGGCCGGTGCGCTGGGAGCAGAAATGCCCCAACCCCTACGCCCACACTTTCGCGCCCAATGTGTCGCCGTCGGCGGGGCCCTGCCTGAACGCCGCCTGACCAATGCCGACCTGGTGCAGCTGGTCGAGACCTCCGACGAATGGATCGTCTCGCGCACCGGCATCCGCGAACGGCGCATCGCCGCACCGGGGCAGGCGCTCTCCAATCTGGCCACGCAGGCCGCTAAGACCTGCCTGGAGAAGGCCGGCGTCCTGGCCCAGGACATCGACGGCATCATCGTCGCGACCATCACCGGCGATTATGTCATGCCGGCCACCGCCAACCTGGTGCAGCACAAGCTCGGCGCGACCCGGGCCTGGGGCTATGACCTGCTCAATGCCTGCAACGGCTTCGTCGCCGCCCTGACCACCGCCGCGGCGCTGATCGAGTCGGGACGCAGCCGGCGCATCCTGGTGATCGGCGGCGACATCATGTCCTCGCGCGTGGACTACAAGGATCGCAACACCTGCATCCTGTTCGGCGACGGGTGCGGCGCGGTGCTCATCCAATCCGGCCCCGCGGACGGCCCCGGGGTCATCGACTGGGAGATGCACTCGGATGGGGGCGCCGCCTCCGAATTGATCATCCCGTGCTCGGGCACCGCCCATCCGCTCGACGCGGCCGCGATCGCGAATGGCGACATCTTCGTCAAGCAGAACGGCCGCGTGGTCTTCCAGCACGCGATCCGGCGCATGGCCGAGGTCTGCGAGAGCCTGCTCGTGCGGCAGGGCCTCGGCGCGACGGACGTCGACCTGCTGGTCCCGCACCAGGCCAACCTGCGCATCATCCAGCCCACCGCGGAGCGCCTCGGCGTGCCGATGGAGCGCGTGGCGGTCAACATCGACCGCGTCGCCAACACCACCGCCGGCACCATCCCGCTGGCCCTGGTCGACGCCGAGCGCGATGGACGCCTGCACGCGGGCGCGCGCGTGCTGCTGGTCGCCTTCGGCGGCGGACTGACCTGGGGCGCCTGCTACCTGACGTGGGGACGCTCATGAACGACGTCAAACGCCTCGCCCATCTGCGCTGGATGATCCTGGCGCGCGTGCTCGATGACCGGATGAGCAGCTTCTACAAGCAGGGCCTGATCCCCGGCAGCGTCTTCACCGGCCGCGGCCAGGAGGCCTTCAGCGCCGCGGGCGGCATGCTGCTGCGTCCCGGGGACGTGTTCGCGCCGATGATCCGCGACCTTGCCGGACGCCTGGCCTTCGGCGAGCCGATCATCGACGGCATCCGCACCTGCCTGGGCAAGCGCACCGGCCCGATGCGCGGCCGCGACGGCAACATCCACCGCGGGCTGCCGTCCAAGGGCCTGCTGCCGATGGTCTCGCACCTCGGCGCGATGGTCTCGGTGACCTGCGGCGTGCTGCTGTCGCGCCGCCTCAAGGGCCAGGCCACCGGCACCGACCTGGCGATCGGCATGACCTCGATCGGCGATGGCGGCATGGCCACCGGCGCCCTGCACGAGGGCCTGAACCTGGCCGCGGTCGAGAAGCTGCCGCTGGTGATGATGGTCAGCAACAACCAGCTCTCGTACTCGACGCTCAACGACCGCTCCTTCGCCTGCAAGCACCTCGTCGACCGCGCCCTGGGCTACGGCATGCGCGGCCACACCTGCGACGGCACCGATGCCGACGCCTGCATGGCGACCATGGCCGACGCGGTCGCCCGCGCGCGGCGCGGCGAGGGTCCGCAGCTGGTGGTCGCCACGCTGCTGCGCCTGGCCGGGCACGGCGGGCACGACGATGCGCTCTATGTGCCGGCGGATCTCAAGAGCCGCTTCGGCGACTGCCTGCCGCTGAGCGAGCGCACCTTGAAGGTCCAGGGCGTCGCCACCGAGGACTCGATCCGCGCGCTGTGGGACGAGGTCCGCGAGGAGGTCGAAGTGGTGGTCGAGCAGGTGCTCAAGGAGCGCGGCCCCGATCCCGACGAGGAGGACTGGTGCGCCTACTCGGTGCGCGACCTGAAGAAGGTGCGGTCATGAGCATCTCCTACCTCGAGGCGCTGCGCATGGCCCTGGGCGATGCGATGGAGGCCGACCCGCGCGTCTTCGTCTACGGCCAGGACATCGCCGGCGAGTTCGGCGGCGCCTTCAAGGCCACCAAGGGCCTGAGCAAGCGCTTCCCCGACCGCATCATCAACAGCCCGATCAGCGAGGACGCGATGACCGGCATGGCGCTCGGCGCCGCACTCGACGGCCTGCGGCCGGTGGTCGAGTACCAGTTCGCCGACTTCGCCTCGGTGGCCTTCAACCAGCTGGTCAACAACATCGCGGCGATCTACTGGCGCACCGGCCAGAACTGCCCGATGGTCGCGCGGCTGCCGATGGGCGGGACCCCGGGCGGCGGCCCCTTCCACTGCCAGATGCCCGAGGCCTGGCTCTCCAACCATCCCGGGCTGGTGGTGGTCGCGCCCTCGACGGTCTCGGATGCGTACTTCATGCTGCGTGACGCGATCCACTGCGACGACCCGGTCATCTACTGCGAGCACAAGTACCTCTACTACCACCTCACCGCGGACTTCGACAAGCACCGTGCGGAGCACCTGGCGCTGGGCGAGGCGGCGGTGCGGCGCACCGGCTCGGACTGCACCCTGATCAGCTGGAGCGGCATGGTGCACCGCTGCCTGAAGGCCGCCGAGGTCCTGGCGCGCGACTACGAGGTCGAATGCCAGGTCGTGGACCTGCGCTGCGTGCGGCCCCTGGATACCGAGACCATCCTCGCCTCGGTCGCCAAGACCGGGCGGGTGGTGGTGGTCACCGAGTCCTGGCCCTTCGGCGGGATCGCCGCCGAGGTCCTGGCGCTGATCGCTTCCGAGGGCTTCCAGCACCTCGACGCGCCGCCCAAGCGCCTCTGCGCCCAGGACGTGCCGATACCCTTCAGTCCCGACCTCTACGCCGCCCACACCCCGGACGAGATGCGCATCGCCGAGGCCGTCCTCGACACCATGGCCTTCTAGGGCCTTGGCCGTCGAACCGAACCCCATAAGGTCGCCACCCATGCGCCAGTCCGTCCGCATGCCGCAATTCGGGGAATCCTCCGCTGAGGCGACGGTCGTCGCCTGGCTGGTGAACCCCGGGGACATGGTCTCCTCCGAGCAGGAGCTGGTCGAGGTCCAGACCGAGAAGTCCCTGCTGACCGTCGCCGCTCCCGCCTCGGGCCGCCTCTCGGAGCAGTGCGCCGAGCCCGGCAAGAAGCTCGCGGTCGGCGACATCCTCGCCTACATCGAGGTGCTCAGCGACGAGGCTGCAGCCAAGAACCAGGCGGCCCCGGCGCCGGCCAGCAATGGCAGCCATGCCCCGGCGCACGCCGGCACGAATGGCGAGCGCGCGACCTCCCCCGTCCCCGCCGGCGTGCACGACATCGGCACCGCGCCCAAGGCCCGCGCCCGCACCCTGACCAGCCCGCGCCGCCGGCCGCAGCTCGATGGCAGCCGCAACGACGGCCGCGCGGCGGTGCGCGCCGGCACCGGCGATGCCGCCTTCATCAGCCCACGGGTGCGCAGCCTGCTGGTCGAGTCGGGACTGAAGGTTTCCGACCTCGCCACCATGAAGGGCAGCGGCGCGGACGGCCGCGTCACCGCCGAGGACATCCAGCACTACCTCTCCCAGGGCGAGCAGATGTCCTCGGTGCGCCAGGCCGTGGCCAACGCCATGGCGCGCTCCTGGACCCGGCCCCTGGCGACGGTGGCGCGCACGGTGCGCATGGATGCGCTGCTGGCGCACCGCCGCACCATCGAGGGCCGCCCCAGCGCCACCATCTACGCGATGCGCGCCCTGGCCCTGGCCCTCAAGGACGGCAACCCCCTGGCCTGCCGGCTGTTCGGCAACCGCCTGCTGACCCCGGCGCATGTCGACCTCGCGGTAGCGGTCGAGATCGATGATGGCGTGCTGACGCCGGTGGTGCGCAAGGTCGAGGAGCTGGAGCTGCCGAAGCTCACCCAGGTGGTCGAGGAGGTCATCGCCAAGGCCCGCGACGGCCGGGTCTCGGACGCGGGCGACGCGGTCGCGGCGGTGTCGAACTACGGCACCTTCGGGCTGAACTGGGCGACCCCGATCCCCCTGCCCGGCCAGGGCCTGATCCTGGGCCTGGGCGCGGTGCGCGCGGCTCCGGACTGGAATCCCGCGTCCAAGAGCTGGGACCGCATCCGCGAGGCGGAGTTCACCGTGACCTTCGACCACCGCATCGCCGATGGCGGCGCGGCCGCGCGGCTGCTGAACGCGCTGGCGGAGCTGATCGAGCATCCCGAGCGCCTGGTGCGCAAGGACTGAGCCAGCCAGCCGTCCGCCGCACCGCTTGGCGGTGCGGACGCGGTCAGGGGCTCCAGCGCATCTCGAAGCGGATCGCATCGTGGCTGGTGGTGATGAATCCCAGCCGTTCGTAGAAATGCCGGGCGGGATTCGGGCGCAGCACGCTCAATCGCACCGCCACGCCGCGCCCAGCCGCCTCGGCCATCAGGCCGCGCACCAGCGCCGTGCCGATGCCACGCCGCTGATGATCGGGCAGGAGCATGATCACGCTCAGCAGGATGGCCCCGTCGACCTCCTCCCGCGCCAGGCCGCCGGCATCGACGCCGGCCACGGTGATGATGGCGGTGATCTCCGGACGGAAACGCGCGCGCACCAGGTCGTCCTGGACGGCCTCGTCCCAGCCCCAGATGGCCTCGACATGGGCGCGCATGGTGAGGCCATGCAGCCGCTTCCAGAAGGGCAGGTCACTGCTGGTCGCCGGCCTCAGCTGGAAGCGATCAGGGCTGGGGACGGACATGACGCTCTGGGCGTGGCGCGCGGTGCGGCGTGCGCAGGCGGGCTGCTTAGCCGGTGCGCGGGAAGGGGATGGTCTTCACCTGCAGCCCGAGCAGGTCGATGACGCGCCGCAGCACCCCGGCCGGATCGAGACCCTCGGCGGCGAGCTGCTGCTCGCGGCTGGCATGCGGGATGAGCTGGTCGCGCACGCCCATGCGGGTGATCGGCAGACTGATGCCGGCGTCACAGGCCGCCTCGGCCAGGGCCGAGCCGAAGCCGCCCATCAGCGCGTGATCCTCGACGGTCAGGATGCGCGCGTGGCGCTTGGACAGCTCAATGAGGAGCGTGAGATCGATCGGCTTGGCGAAGCGCGCATTGACCAGGGTCACGGCCGACGCCGCCGGCCCGAGCAGCTGCAGCGCCTCGTGACAGGTCTTCACGCACGAGCCGTAGGCCCAGATCATCAGCGGCACCGCGCCGGCGCCCTCGGCCTGGCCATGGGCCAGGACCTCGGCCCTGCCGAGGCGGATCGGCTCGGCAGCCGCGGCCCAGCTGATGTCCGGGATCTCGTCCTTGGGATAGCGGATGCAGTAGCCGGCCAGGCGCCGCTCGGGATGGCAGCGCTCGCTGTGCGCCCAGCGCAGCATGGCGCGCAGCTCCGCACCGTCCTTGGGCGCCAGGATCGCCAGGCCTGGCAAGGTGCGGCTCCAGCTGATGTCATAGAGCCCCTGATGGGTCTCGCCGTCCTCGCCGACCAGCCCGGCGCGGTCGAAGGTGATGACGATGCCGAGGTTGCGCTGCACCACCACTTCCTGGAAGAGCTGGTCGAAGCCGCGCTGCGCGAAGGTCGAATAGTGCGCCAGGACCGGCCTCAGCCCGGCGATCGCCAGGCCTTCGGCGAAGCCGAAGGAGTGCTGCTCGCAGATGCCGACATCGTACATGCGGTCGGGAAAGGTCTGGGCGAAGGTCTTCAGCGCGGTGCCCGAGGGCATGGCCGCGGTGATCGCGACGACGCGCTCGTCCTCGGTCGCGATCTGGACCATCTCGTCGGCGAAGACCGCCGAGTAGGTCTGGCGCGCGATGCTGGTTTTCGGCGCGAAGATGCCGGTCTCGACGTTGAAGCCCTTGGGGCCGTGGAACTTCAGCGGATCGGCCTCCGACGGCTCCCAACCCTCGCCCTTGGTGGTCATGACATGCAGCATGATCGGGCCGTTGAGGTGCGAGACGCGGCGCATCGCCTCCTCGACGGCGGTGATGGAGTGGCCATCGACCGGCCCGAAGTACTTGAAGCCGAGGTCCTCGAAGATGTAGCCGGGCGTGATCAGGCGCTCGGCCGCGAGCTCCATGTGCTTGGCCAGGCGGCTGAAGCGCTCGCCGCGCGGCACGCGCTTGAGCACCTCCTTGAAGCGCTCGCGCAGGTACTGGAACATGCGCCCTGAGCGGATGCGGTCGAGATGGGTATGCAGCGAGCCGACCGGCGCATCGATGAAGTTGCCGTTGTCGTTGAGCACCACCAGGAGCTTGGACTTGAGCTGTCCGGCGTTGATCAGGCCTTCGAAGGCCATGCCGCCGGTCAGGGCGCCGTCGCCCACCACCACCACCGTCCAGCGCTTCTGCCCGAGGCGACGGTAGCCCTCGGCGACGCCGACCCCGGTCGAGATCGCAGTCGAGCTGTGGCCGACCTTGGCCAGGTCGTAGGGGCTCTCCTGTGGATCGGGGAAGCCCGAGACGCCGCCCTGCTGGCGGTTGGTATCGAAGGTCGCGGCGCGGCCGGTGACGAGCTTGTGCGGATAGGCCTGGTGCCCGACATCCCACAGCAGGCGGTCGGAACTGAAGTCGAAGACGCGGTGCAGGGCGAGGGTCAGCTCGACCGTGCCGAGGTTGGAGGCGAGGTGGCCGCCCGTGGCGCTGACCACCTCCTTGATGCGGAAGCGGATCTCCTGGGCGATCTGCGCCAGCTCCGCGGCGGTGAACTTGCGCAGGTCGGCGGGCGAGAGCAGTCCATCAAGCAGCGGCAGTGGCGTCATCGGCATGCATGATCCGCGCGCGGGATCCTTTTAAGACCTTCATAGCAGCTCGGATGCGCGACGGCGACGGTTACTTCCGTGCGCCGCGCACCGCCTGCATGATCCGTCGTCATCCGATCATCCAACCTTTCGAGGCCACCCTACTTCAGGAAGTTGCCCGGGTCGGAGGTGCCGGTGCTGTCGATGATGATCTGGTTCTGGATCTCGAAGCTCTCGCCCGCGACCGCCTCGCCGACGTTGCCGGCGATGTCGCTGGCCGTGACCTTGATGCGCGCCTCCTTGGTCGCCACATCCGGGATCTCGAAGCGGAAGGCCTGGTCGAGCGGCTGGCCGTGGGTCAGCTCGATCCACTTGTCGGGCTCGGTCTGCAGGTAGACCGAGACCGAGTTGGGCAGCGGATGCGCATCCTTGACGATGAACTGCACCTGGACGCGGTCGCCCTTCTTGAAGGCGCGGTTGTTGTTGCCGACCGCGGCGTTGGCGGGGATGATGCCGATCGCCGCGTTGAGGGTCACCAGCGGCGGGGTGGTGTCGACGATCAGGACGTCGCCGACCTGGCCCTTGGGGATGGGCGAGGTGTTGCCGGCGCGGTCCACCGCGACGATCGCCAGGCGGTAGGTGCCATCGCCCGGCGCCTTCCAGTCGAGGCTCTTGGACTCCTTGATCCATGGCCCCTCGGTCCAGCTGGTGCCGTCATCCTGGCTGACCCACAGCCGCGCCGACTCGACGCCCGACGGGCCGCCGTCCTTGATGTCGAGCTGCAGGCTGGTGGTGAGGTTGTCGGAGATCGGCGGACCGACGACGCGGCCGTTGGGCTTGATCGAGTCGATCATCAGCCCGGTGTTGACCGCCGAGCCGACATTGTCGGCCTTGTCGGTGGCCTCGATGCGCAGCTGGCCGCTGGTGGTCATGTCGATCGGGGTCAGCCAGTCGAACTCGCCCTTGTTGGGGATGTTCTGCGCGATCACGTCGAAGCTCTTGCCGTCGCGCGAGTACAGCAGGGTGATCGGCGCCGCACGCAGGTACGGATCCTCGGCCTTCCACTTGATGGTGTAGTGGTCGCCGCCGCGCAGGATGAAGTTCGGCGTCGGGAAGTCGATCTCGACGGTCGGCGCGGTGCGGTCGATGATGAAGGCGTAGCTGAGCTTCGCGATCGGCGGCGCCGCGACCGGCGCGGGGGCGGCCAGTCCGGCGGTGGTGATCGGACGCTCATAGATCTGCCAGATGCCTTCCGAGGGGTTCCAGACGATCGGCGTCTGGGTATCGAAGACGATGCCATGCTTGGCCCACTCGCCCCAGTTGGTGCCGTCATAGGAGCGGTACCAGAGCTCGGTCTGGCCGAGGTTCTCGACCTTCGGGGTGGGCAGGGTCAGCTGCTTCTTCGCCGAGACCTGCAACGGCGTGGGCAGGCCGTCGACCGTGGCCAGCTCGGTGGGCTGGGTCGCCGGCGCGGCGCTGCTGTCCGTCGAGCTGTCCGACGTGGTCGCGGCGGGATCCTCCGCGAACAGCGGACTGAGGCCGAGCATGGTGGTGAGGGAAGCAAGCATCATGGTGCGGCGCATAGGGATCCTCGGTTAGGCGGCGAGACGCTGGATGGCTTGACGGAAGAAGCGCAC
>Ga0302314_10008539_pt1 | contig 18216 bp, 18 predicted proteins | sample III_Palsa_N2_3_FD_200533 | JGI IMG/M metagenome (GOLD analysis project Ga0302314, IMG submission 200533) | Peat permafrost microbial communities from Stordalen Mire near Abisko, Sweden - III_Palsa_N2_3 | ecosystem: Environmental > Terrestrial > Soil > Palsa > Peat permafrost | place: Sweden...
TGGGGGTATCCAAAATACCCCGTTTGGGGCCTGCCGCCGGATATACCCCCAATTCTCGCGGTTGTATACGGACGCACGCGAACGACTGTGCACACAACCTGGTTCAGGATTAGCTCTCTAGACCCCTGTTAGAAGATTAGAAAAAGGGCCGCCCGCGAATGTCTGCGAACGGCCCCGGACGACGCTGTCAAATGAGCTTTGGTGCGGTCGAGAAGACTCGAACTTCCACGGGTTACCCCACAGCGACCTCAACGCTGCGCGTCTACCAATTCCGCCACGACCGCCCGTTGCGAGCGGCGGGGGTTAGCAAATGGGCGCCGGCTTGTGAAGGCTGTGCTTTGCGTCGGCGCGCGGGCGCCCCACATTGGGCGGCGATGAGCGAGTTGATTTCCGACGCCCCCATCCGCTTTGGCCGAGACGACGGTGCCGCCGTGCAATGGGCTGTTTCCAGTGCGCCAGTGGCCTATCCGGAAGCCGTGGCCGCCATGGAGGCGCGGGTCGCCAGCATCGTCGCCGGGGAGGCGCCGGAGCTGGTCTGGCTGCTGGAGCATCCGCCGCTCTACAGCGCCGGAGTGTCGGCCAAGGCCGCCGACCTGATCGACCCAGACCGCTTTCCGGTGTTCAGCAGCGGACGCGGCGGACAGTTCACCTATCACGGCCCCGGCCAGCGGGTGGCCTATGTGATGCTGGACCTGCGCGCCCGGTCGCGCGACGCCAGAGCGTTCGTCACCGCGCTGGAGACCTGGGTCATCGACGCCCTGGCGCGCCTGGGCGTCGTGGGCGAGATCCGGTGCGGGCGCGTTGGGGTGTGGGTCTGCTCTCCAGGCGACCCGCGGGAGGAAAAGATCGCCGCCATCGGCGTCAAGCTCAGGCGATGGGTGAGCTTTCACGGCGTAAGCCTCAATGTGACGCCGGATCTCAGCCATTTCGACGGCATCGTTCCCTGTGGCATTTCGGAGCACGGCGTCACCAGCCTGGAACGCCTCGGCGTGCAAGCTGACATGGCTCGGGTTGACGACGCCCTGGCGGAGGCTTTCAAGGACGTGTTCGGTCCAATTTTAAACGCCGCCTCCCCGCCGGCGCCTTGATTTCGGCGGCGGTTTCCGCGCCTTCTTGGCTGCGCCCGCAAGAGCGCGGTCAGCGCCGCGCGATTTCACCTGGAACCTCGCCGCCGCGTCATGCAGCTGATCGACCGCTACCTTTTTCGCGAGCTGCTGGGACCGACGCTCCTGGCGGGGGCGGCGCTTTCGGGGGTGGCCTTGCTCAGCGAAAGCCTGTCGGCGCTGGATGTGATCGTCGACCAGCGCCAGAGCGTCCTGGTGTTCCTGAAGATCATTGTGCTGGCCATGCCTCAGCTGATCGCCATGATCCTGCCGGTGGCGGTCCTGGTCGGCGCCCTGGTGGGGCTCAATCGGCTGCATACGGAACAGGAGATCGTCATCTGTTTCGCCGGCGGGATGAGCCGCTGGCGGGTGATCGCGCCGGCCCTTCAGCTGGCCTCGGCGGTCAGCCTTGCCTGCCTGGTGCTCACGCTTTGGCTGCAACCCCTTTCGTACCGCGCTTTGCGGGAGACGCTGCTCAGCGTGCGCGCGGACGTCGCCGCGACGATGATTCGGCCGGGCAAGTTCTCGCATCCAGCCCCGGGCGTCACCGTCTTCGCCCAGGCCATGGACGACGATGGAACGATCCACAATCTGTTTATCGACAGGGCCTCGGACAACGGGCGTGACACCACCGTCATGGCCCGCGAGGGCAAGCTTCAGAACCGCGCCGGCGTCCCGATGCTGGTGATGCATCACGGGGCCAACCAGGAATTCTCCAAGGTGGGAATTCTCAACTTCCTGTCGTTCGACCAATATGTGTTGGACCTCCGGCCGCTGATGGCGCCTGACCGGCCGGTCATCTACAAGCTCTCCGACCGTTATCCGCACGAACTGTTCTTCCCAGATCTGCGCGGGGCGTGGGAACGCGCCAACGCCTCCAAGATGCTCGCTGAAGGCCACTCGCGCATCGCCGATCCGCTCTACAACATCGCCTTCATGGCCCTGGCCCTGGCCGCCGTCATCGGAGGCTCGTTCAGCCGTATGGGCTACGGAGCGCGCATCGCCGCCGTAGCCTTCGCCGCGCTTGTCACGCGCGTGGCCGGTTTCACCGCCCAGGCGGCGGCCGGGAGCGCCCCGGCCTGGAACGCCATGCAATACGCCATTCCGCTGGGCGTCGCCGCCATGGCCCTGGCCGTGCTCTTCGCGCACCGCACGCGAGGGCGTCTGGTGATGGCGGGCGCGACGGCGTGAACGTCGGCCCCCTCCGACTGCAGATCTATGTGCTTGGCCGCTTTCTGGCCGGCATCGGCGCGGCGTTTGCAGTGATCGCGTCGGTGATCGTTCTCATCGACTTCGTTGAGCTGTCCAGGACGCTGGGCGGGCGGCTGGACCTGACCTTCGTCGACCTGCTCTACCTCACCCTTCTCAAATCGCCGGCCATCATCCTGCTGCTGCTGCCGTTCGTGTTTCTGTTCGGGACCATGAGCGCGTTCGTGGCCATGAACCGGCGCAGCGAACTGGTGGCCATGCGGGCGGCGGGCGTGTCGGCGTGGCGCTTCATCTTTCCAGCGGCGGCGGCGGCGTTCCTGATCGGGGTGGTGACGACCACGACCCTCAATCCCCTCGCCTCCATGCTCAACGAGCGCTTCGAGGATCGGCAGGCGGCGCTCACCGGCGGCCCCCAAAGCGGACCCGATGAAATCTGGCTGCGCCAGGGCGACGATCGCCAGCAGGTGGTCATCCACGCCAAGTCGCATGACACGGTGAACGATGTCGTCCGGCTGCGCGGGGTCTCGGTGTTCATCGAGAATGTCGACGCCTCCGGAGACCTCAGCTTTACACGGCGGCTCGAGGCTTCAGAGGCGAGGCTCATGCCCGGGTCCTGGAGGCTGGTTGACGTGCGCGAATCCCTGCCTGGATCGAGCTCGGTGCATTCGGATCGGATCTCGATCCCCTCCATGCTCGACCACCGCACGGCCATGGAGAAATTCGTGTCGCCGGGCGCCGTGGCGTTCTGGCGCCTGCCCTCGACCATCCGCGCCGCCGAGCTGGCCGGCTATTCCTCCACCGGCTATCGCCTGAGCCTGCAGCAACTCCTGGCGGCGCCCGTGCTGTTCGCGGCCATGTGCGTTCTTGGCGCCGCCTTCTCATTGAGATTAATGCGCCTGGGGGATCTGGCCGCGCTTGTGGGCGCTGGCGTGACCCTCGGATTTGTCCTGTTTTTCGTCAATGAGTTCTGCGGCGCCCTGGGAACGGCGGAGGTCATTCCACCCGATCTGGCCGCCTGGTCGCCGCCGATTCTTGCGCTTTTGGCGGGCGTCACACTCCTTTGCTATACCGAAGACGGCTGACTCGTGGGGATGGGCGAGGCTGGGTGCGTGAAAGGGCCGCGAGTGGCGAGATTCCATGGGGTGGGCGCGTTGGCCGGCATGTGCGCGGGCGCGGCGCTGTTCGCCGGCGCGGCCTCGGCCGCCGAACCCCTGAGCAAGATGCTGACGCCGGCGCCGAAGGCTGTCGCGCCCCAGCCCGATGACGGCCTGAAGGGCGGCGGCTTCTACCTGGAAGCCGATACGCTCATTCAGGATGACGCCAGTCACAAGGTGGTCGCCGAGGGATCCGTCGAGGCGCGCTATCAGGGTCGCGTGCTGCGCGCGGACGAGTTGGATTATCAGCGCGACACCGGCGTCGTCACCGCCCGCGGACATGTGGTCGTGGTCAACGCCGACGGCACGACGCAGTTCGCCCAGTCGCTCACGCTGGACAAGGATATGAGCGACGGCGTGGCGATCGGTTTTTCCACGCGCCTTCAGGGCAATGTGAAGATCGCCGCCGCGCGCACGAACCGGCAGGACGCCAACATCACGGAACTGGACCGGGTGATCTTCACGCCCTGCCAGGTTTGCGCCGAGAACGGTCAGAAGACCCCGACCTGGTCGATCCGCGCGCGCAAGGTGATCGAGGACAAGAAGCGCCAGACGCTCTACTTCCAGGACGCGGTCGTCCAGGTGAAGGGCGTTGGAATCTTCTACCTTCCGGCCTTCTACACGGCCGATCCCTCAGCGCCGCGCAAATCAGGCTTCCAGTTTCCGGTCGTGACCATCTCCGGCTCCCGGGGGTTCTCCTACGAGCAGCCCTACTATCTGGTAATTTCACCTTCGGCGGACATCACAATCTCTCCGCAGCTCAACACCAAGGTCAATCCGTTCCTCAACATCGACTACCGCCAGCGATTCTATTCTGGGATCATGGATATCCGCGCCGGCGTGACCGACGATCAGGACTTCACCTCGAGCGGGCAGAAATTCGGGGCCAACACGGCCCGCAGCTACATTCTGGCCAGCGGACAGTTCGACCTGGGATCGCACTGGACCTGGGGGTTCACCGCCGAACAGGCGTCCGACAAGCTGATCTTCGAGAAATATTCCATTCCCGACGTCTTCACCGACCGCGGGCTCTACGCGGCCGATGGTGGGCGCCTGATCTCCCAGCTGGATGCGGAGCGCCAGGACCAGAACTCCTACCTCTCCATTGCCGCCATCGACGTTGAAGGCCTTCGCCCCACCGACGTCCAGAGCACCATTCCCACGGTCGCGCCCCTCATCGAGGCGCACTACGAGCCAAAGGACGACATCCTGGGCGGCCGGCTGCGCATCGACGGCAGCGCCGTGGTCCTGACCCGCGACCAGTCGCCAACGCTCGACGGCCTGGCGGGCGTCGACAGCCGGCGGGCGACGCTGGGTTTCGACTGGCAAACCAACTTCACCTTTGCTGACGGCCTGCGGGTCTCGCCCTTCGTTCAAGGGCGTGGGGACCTCTACAACCTCAGCAATCTCGCCGCCCCCCTCGCGTCCAACGCCACGATCGCCCGGGCGTTTGGCGACGTCGGCGCCGACATCAGCTATCCGCTCATCCGCCAGACCCCTGACGCCACCTGGATCCTGGAGCCGCTGGCCCAGATCGCGGTGGGGCCGGTCACCAAACTCGATCCACGCATTCCCGACGAGGACAGCCAGGTGTGGCAGTTCGACGAAACCAACCTGTTCGACGTCAATCGCTCTCCCGGTTACGACCTCTACGAAGGCGGCCAGAGCCTCACCCTGGCCGGCCGAGCCACGGTGGTCCTTCCAGACGGCAGCATGGGCAGCCTGCTGGTGGGCCGGGTGCTCCAGGCCCAACGCGACCTCAACGCGCCGCTGAGAACGGGATTGCAGACTCCGCTTTCCGATTGGATCATCGGTTTCGATGCGCAGATAGCGCCCAGGATCTCTCTGTTTTCTCGCTGGCGGCTCGATTCGTCGAACCTCACGGTCAACGACATGGAAACGGGCTTGGATTTCGCCAGCAGCCGTGTCTCCGGTTCGATCAGCTATCTGCAGGAGGTCCAGTCTCCGACCGGCGGCCGGGTGAACAGCCTGGACATCCATGGGGAGGTCTGGGCGACCAAGCATTGGGGCCTGGACGTTTATTCCATCGTCGACGGCGGGACATGGCGGCAGAACGACATTGGCCTCGTCTACCGCGACGACTGCATCCGCGTGGAAGTGCTCTATCGTCGCAACGAGACTTTCAACGGCACGCTCGGCCCCTCCAGTTCAGTGGTCCTCCGCCTTTCACTCGCCACATTGGGGAATACACGCTAAATCGCATCGCCGCGCGCCTGGGGCCGGCGAGATTGATGAGGACGGTGCTTTTTCCATGAGGCGAACTGTAGAATTCACGCCCGCCCTGCGTGCCGGCGGGGCCATGCTCTGCCTCCTGGGACTGGCGCTCGGTCCCACGGCCCTCGCCCAGGACGCTAACGCGCCGGCGCCGCCCGACGCCTCTGCACCCCAGGCCCAACCGACGGGCATGAGCGAAGGCGTGGTGATCACCGTCAACGACGAACTCATCTCCACCTACGACGTCGTCCAGCGCATGCGCCTGCTGATCGTCACGGCCGGCATCCAGCCCACTCAGGAAAACATTCCCGCCCTCCAGCAGGAGGCGGCGCGCTCGCTGGTGGACGAGCATCTCGAGATGCAGGACCTGCGGAGCGAGGGCAAAACGCAGAAGTTTGATCTGATTGCCTCCGACGCAGAGGTGAACGACGAACTGGCCGACATCGCCCGCAGCAACAACACCAGCGCCGATCAGCTTCTGGCTCAGCTCGCAGCCCAGGGTGTCGGCGCCGACACCCTCAAGGAGCAATTGCGCGCCGAGATCAGCTGGAGAGGCTGGATCCGCGGCCGTTATGGCTCGCGCATCGTCATCGGCGACGACCAGATCAAGGCCTATCAAAAGCGCGTGGAGGCCGAGTCCGGCAAGCCGCAATATCAGGTCACCGAGATCTTCATCGACGCCAACCGCGCCGGGGACGAGGCCGCGGCCACGGCGGGGGCGCAACAACTCATCGACCAGATCCACAAGGGCGCGCCGTTCGCGGCCGTGGCCCGGCAATTCTCCAACTCACCATCGGCGGCCAATGGCGGCGACGTGGGCTGGATCTCTCCAGGCGAGATGCCGCCAGAAGTGGATCAGGCGCTGGAAAATCTGCGGCCCGGCCAGATATCAGCGCCGATCCCGGTCAAGGATGGGGCCTATGTCGTCTATCTGCGCGATCGGCGAGCCGGTGGCACGACCAGCGTGGTCGATCTCAAGCAGGCCGCCATCTCCCTGTCCAAGACCGCGACCGACGCGGAGGTGGCGGACGCTCAATCCAAGCTCCTGGCCATGCGCGCCAAGCTGAACGGCTGCGACAATCTCGCGGCCGAAGGCGCAAAGTTCCCCGGCGTTGTCACGGGCGACCTTGGCGAGACCGAGACCAAGGATCTGGCCCCCGCGTTCCGCGACGCGGCGGAGAAGCTGGACGTGGGCCAGGTGTCCGACCCCATTCGCACCGACGCGGGTCTGCATCTGGTGGCCGTGTGCTCCAAGCACATGGGCGGCGCTCAGGCGCTGACGCACGATGAGATCGAGAATCGACTGTTCGGTCAGGAACTGTCGATGATCGGCAAGCGCCAGCTTCGCGACCTGCGCAATTCGGCGACCATAGAAATTCGGTGAGCACCGCGCCCATCGCCCTCAGCCTGGGCGATCCGGCGGGGATAGGCCCGGAGATCATAGCGGACGCCTGGCGCGCGCTGAGGCGGTCGGGACCGGCGTTTGTGGTGGTGGGAGACGCGGCCACGATGGAACGCGCCGCGGGTTCGGACACGGTCACCGCGGCGCCAAGCCTCGCTGAGGGCGGGGCGCGCTTTGGCGACGCCCTGCCTGTCTTCGACATTCCCCTGACCTGCGTCGTGAGGCCCGGCGAGCCGAACCCGGGGGCCGCGGCGAGCGTCATCGCCTGGATCGAGGCGGCCGCGCGTCTCGCCCTGACCGGGGAGGCCTCCGCCCTGGTGACCGCGCCGATCGCCAAGGCGCCGCTCTATGAGGCAGGCTTTACCTTCCCCGGCCACACCGAATTCCTGGGGGCGATTTCCCACAGTGATACCGCACCGGTGATGATGCTGATCGCGGCCGACCTGCGCTGCGCCCTGGTCACAATCCACGAACCTCTCGCCCGGGTCCCGGGCCTGATCACGCTCGAGGCCATCGTGCGCGCCGGCAAGACCACCGCGGCGGCGTTGCGGCGGGACTTCGGTATGGTCCGCCCCCGCCTGGCGGTGGCGGCCCTGAACCCTCACGCGGGTGAAGCGGGAGCTCTGGGCTCGGAGGAAGCCGCCATCATCGCCCCGGCGGTGCGTGCGCTCCAAGAGGCGGGAATCGACGCCAGCGGTCCGCATCCCGCTGACACCCTGTTCCACCCGGAGGCGCGAGCGGGCTACGACGCGGCCCTGTGCATGTATCATGATCAGGCCCTGATCCCGGTGAAGATGCTGGATTTCTGGGGTGGGGTGAATGTCACCCTGGGCTTGCCGCTGGTGCGCACCTCACCCGACCACGGCGTCGCATACGACATCGCCGGCAAGGGCGCGGCCCGTCCCGACAGCCTGATCGCCGCGCTGAAATTGGCGCGCGAGATCGCGGCGAGGCGGGCGGCTCGGTGACCCTCGAGGATCTGCCTCCGCTTAGGGACTCACTGAGCGCCGCGGGAATCACGGCCGCCAAGCGCTTCGGCCAGCACTTCCTTCTGGACCTTAATATTTGCCGCAAGATCGTTAAAATCGCGGAGGTATCACCCGGACAAGTCGTGCTCGAAGTGGGTCCAGGACCCGGCGGCCTGACTCGCGCCCTGATCGAGGCTGGCGCTCGGGTGACCGCGGTGGAGAAGGACGCCCGCTTCCTGCCTCTGCTGGCGGACCTCGAGGCGGCGTCAGGGGGTGGCCTCACGGTCGTGCACGGGGACGCGCTCGATGTTGACGAAGAGAAGCTGGTGGGAAGCGGCGCGACGATCGTCGCCAATCTCCCCTACAACGTCGGCAGCCCCTTGCTGGTGAAGTGGCTTGTGGGAGCCCTGCGGCCGGCGAGCCTCACCTTGATGTTCCAGGCCGAAGTGGCGCGACGCATCGCCGCCAATCCCGGCGAGGAAGACTATGGCCGGTTGGCTGTCCTCTCCCAGGCCATCGCCGAGCCCAGGATCGCCATGGGCCTGCCCGCCCGCGCCTTCACCCCGCCCCCCAAGGTGGACTCAGCGGTGGTCCGCCTCGTTCCACGCGCGGATCGGCCTTCCCACGAGGTCATCGCCGCCTTGCAGCGCGCCACCGCGCATGCGTTCGGCCAGCGTCGCAAGATGATGCGCTCGTCGGTGAAGGCCCTGGGCGGCGCGCATTTGTGTGAACGGGCCGGCATCGATCCGGACGCCCGGGCCGAAACCGTGAGCGTGGCGGCGTTCCTGACCCTAGCGGCGCTTCTGGTCGAGGGCGACGTCGCCTCTACTCGCTAGTCAGGGCGTCCACGAACGGCCCCAACCATCCGTTCCGCACCCGGCGCAGCCGTTCGGCAAGGTAGATGGTTTCGATCTCGGCGTAGGCGCGATCGAAGTCGTCGTTGACGATCACATAGTCGTAGTCGCCCCAGCGGGCGATCTCGCCGCGCGCACGCGAGAGGCGCCGGGCGATGACGTCTTCCGCGTCCTGAGCGCGGCCGTGCAAGCGCGCCGCGAGGGCGGCCATGCTGGGCGGCAGAATGAACAGGCGCACGGTGTCTTCCGGCAGCGCGGCGGCGACGGCGGCCGCGCCTTGCCAGTCGATATCGAAGAGCACGTCGCGCCCCGCGCTCAGTGCGGCCAGCACGGGCGCCCGGGGCGTCCCGTAGCGGTGCTCATGCACCTCGGCCCATTCCAGGAATTCTCCGGCGGCGGCCCGGCTGTCGAACGCCTGGCGCGTCACGAAATGATATTCGCGGCCGTCGGATTCGCCCGGCCTCGGCGAGCGCGTGGTGGCGGAGATGGACAGCTCAATCTCAGCGTGACACCCCGCAAGCCGCCGGCTGAGCGACGTCTTGCCCGCGCCGCTGGGGCTGGAGATGACCAGCAGCAGGCCGCGTCTCCCGGGCCGCGCCGCGTCACTCGACATTCTGCACCTGCTCGCGAAGACGATCGATCACCACCTTGAGTTCAAGGCCAGCGCCAGTGAGGGCGGGCGAAGCCGATTTGGAGGTGAGCGTGTTGGCCTCGCGCATGAACTCCTGAGCCAGGAAGTCCAGCCGGCGGCCGGCGAGAGCGGTGTCGTCCAGCAAGCCCCGCGCCGAGACGATGTGAGCGGCCAAGCGATCCAGTTCCTCTCGCACATCGGCGCGCGTAGCCATGGCCGCCGCTTCCTGGAGGATCCGATCCGGCGCCGCCGCCTCACCCGCGAGTTCCTCCATCCGCCGGGCGAATCGGTCTCGCACAAGCGCCGGCTGATCGGCCGCCGCCACGCCGGCGGCGTCGGTCAGCGAAGCAATCTGGCTGACAAAGTCGGCCAACAGGGTGTGCAACGCCCTTCCCTCCTCCGCGCGCGCCTTGGCCAAGTCCTCGAGCGCTCGGGCGATATCCTCGCCCATGGCCAACTCCACGGCGGTCCGGGCCTCGGCGTCGTCACCCGCTTCGCCGGTTTCGATCACGCCGCGCAGGGCAAGCAGGCCATCCGCCGTGGGCGTCGTAGCCCTCCCAGCTTCGATCAAGGGAGCAAGGGCCGCGAGGTAGCGGTTCAGGATGTCGTGGTTGATCCGGACTTCGCCTGCGCTATCGGTGCGCCGGGCCTGGAGGGAGACACCCACCTGGCCGCGCTGGAAACGCGCCTGCGCAGCCTCGCGCGCGATGCGTTCGAGCGCTTCAAATCCCGGCGGAGCGCGGAAGCGCACGTCCAGATTGCGGCCGTTGACGCTGCGCGCCTCCACCGCCCAGGTCCAGGACCCAAGAGCGCCTTCGCGACGGGCGAAGCCGGTCATGCCGTTCAGACTCATTGCGCCCTCAAGGGAGCTGTCGCCCGTCCCTGCTCCAACGCCCTCCAGTGAGCGACATTCTTCAGGTGCGCCTCGAGGGTTGAGGAGAATACGTGGCCGCCTGTCCCGTCTGCCACGAAATAGAGATCGGTGGTCGGCGTCGGATCAAGCGCGGCGGCCAATGCAGCGCGCCCGGGATTGGCGATCGGCGATGGCGGCAGACCGGGGATGACATAGGTGTTGAACGGCGTGCGGCTCTCCAATTCCGAGACCCTGAGGCCGTGCCCGAGCGGCACGCCGCCGGTCAATCCGTAGACGGTGGTGGGGTCGCTCTCCAGGCGCATGCCCTTGGCCAACCGGTTGATGAAGACAGCCGCAACGTGGGGCCTTTCCGTCGCCAGAGCCGTCTCCTTTTCAACGATCGACGCCAGTATCACCGCCTGCTCCGGTGAGCGATAGGGTAGGCCCACGGACCGGCCATCCCACAGTTCCGCGAGCAAGGTGTCTCGCGCCTCGCGCATCCGCCCGATCACATGGGCGCGGGTCTCGCCCAACGAGACCTGATAGGTTTCCGGCAGGAGGGAGCCCTCCGGTGGAACCGGAACGCTGCCGGTCAGTTCATTGGCGCGGTCGAGAATCGCCACCGCCTGGGCCGACGTCAGCCCTTCGGGAATCGTGACGAAATGGCGAACGACCTTGCCTTCGCGGATCGCGCCCATGACGTCGGCCAGCGAAGCTCGCGATGGAAATCGGTATTCCCCCGCCTTCAGGCCCCGGGCCGCACCGGTCACCTCGGCCAGGACGACGAAGGCCAGGGATGAACGGATCACGCCCGCCTGGCGAAGCTGGTGGGCGATCGCCGGCAGACCCGAGCCGCCCGCGAGGTCGACCGTTGTGTCGCCGCCGCTTGTGGCCGGAGGACCAGGGGCCAAGGAAACCGCGACAGCGGCGCCAAGAATGAGAACAACAATCGCGGCCGCCACAGCCAGGGCGCGGCGCCGAAAGGATGTCGTCCCGGGTCTTGCGGGGCGGCGCGCGCCCCTGAGGGGCCCACGCGCGCGAGGCCGCCGTGTCACGGGGCCGTCGTGAAGATGACGCTGGCGTTGGTGCCGCCGAACCCAAAGCTGTTCGAAAGGGCGACGTCGATCTTTCGCGGACGCGCCTTGTGCGGCGCGAGATCTATGGCTGTCTCAACTGAAGGGTTGTCGAGATTGAGCGTGGGCGGCGCGATCTGATCGCGGATGGCCAGAACCGAGAAAACCGCCTCCACAGCGCCCGCCGCCCCAAGCAGATGGCCGATGGCCGACTTGGTGGACGACATGGTGACCTTGGCCGCCGCATTGCCCAGCAGCCGCTCGACCGCGCCCAGCTCGATCTCGTCGCCGAGCGGCGTCGAGGTGCCGTGGGCGTTGATGTAGTCGATGTCTGACGCTTGGATGCCGGCGTGAGCAATGGCGGCGCGCATGGCTCTGAAGCCGCCGTCGCCATCGTCGGCGGGAGCGGTGATGTGGTAGGCGTCGCCCGCGAGGCCATAACCGATCACTTCGGCGTAGATTCTGGCTCCGCGGGCCCTGGCGTGCTCCAGCTCCTCAAGCACCAGAGCGCCCGCGCCCTCGCCCATGACGAACCCGTCGCGCTCTGTATCGTACGGGCGGGACGCGCGTTCCGGCGTGTCGTTGAAATGGGTGGACATGGCGCGGCAAGCGATGAACCCGGCAATGCCCAGGGGGCAGATCGCGGCTTCCGCGCCACCCGCGACCATGACGTCGGCATCGCCATTGCGAATGAATCGCATGGCATCGCCGACCGCGTGCGCGCCCGTGGCGCAAGCCGTGACCACCGAGTGATTGGGCCCCTTGAACCCATGCCGGATGGAAACCTGGCCCGAAGCGAGGTTGATCAAAGCCGAAGGGATGAAAAACGGGCTCACCCGCCGCGGACCGCGTTCGTGAAGCTCGATGGAGGTGCTGGCGATGGTGGCCAGGCCGCCGATCCCCGAGCCGATATTGACCCCGGTCCGTTCCCGGTCCGACTCCTCGGTAGGCGTCCAGCCGCTGTCCCGTACGGCCTCATCGGCGGCGGCCATGGCGTAGAGAATAAAGTCGTCGACCCGACGCTGCTCCTTGGAGCTCATCACCTGATCTGGATCGAAGCTGCCGGCGATGTCAGGCCCGCCCCCGCCACGACCATCGACGCGCGGCACTTCGCAGGCGACCTGACAGGCGTAGTCGGTGGGGTCAAAGGTGGTGATGCGGCCCGCGCCGGATTTCCCGGCCAACAGGGCGCGCCAAGTGGTTTCCACGCCCCAGCCAAGGGGCGTGACCATACCTAATCCCGTGACGACGACGCGGCGCATGCCTGGTCTCAGGCGCCCAGGCGCTCTCCGATGAATTTCACTGCGTCGCCCACGGTCTGAATATGCTCGGCGGCGTCATCGGGGATTTCGATGTCGAACTCCTCCTCAAAGGCCATGACGAGTTCGACGTTATCCAGGCTGTCGGCGCCCAGATCGTCGATGAAGCTCGCCTTCTCCGTGACCTTCTCCGGATCGGCGTCCAGGTGCTCGATGACGATTTTGCGCACGCGCTCGAGAATGTCGGACATCTACGGTTCAAGTCCCTCTTTGGCAGGTTCGGCCAAGAGCTTCGCGCCCACGCCCGTCCCGTTGGTTTGTCATCGAAGGCCGTTGTCGGCGACCTAGCCCGCTTTGTTCCCTCGACTTCGAATTCCCGCCTAGCATGTTCCTTTGGGTCCGCCTAGCGGGGCCGGCGGGCCGCGTCAGATCATCGCCATGCCGCCATTTACGTGCAGCGTCTGACCGGTGATGTAGGCGGCCTCTTCGCTGGCGAGGAAGACACAGGCGGCGGCCACCTCGGCGCCCGCGCCCAGGCGACCGGCGGGAATGGTGGACAGTATCTGGCTCTTCTGGGCCTCGTTGAGCGCATCCGTCATCGGGCTCTCGATGAAACCCGGGGCCACGCAATTCACCGTGATGGTGCGGCTCGCGACCTCCTGGGCGAGGGCCTTGGAGAAACCGATCATCCCGGCCTTGGAGGCCGCGTAGTTGGTCTGGCCAGGATTGCCGGTGACGCCGACCACCGAGGTGACGCCGACAATCCGGCCCCATCGCCGGCGCATCATGCCGCGCAGCGCCGCCCGCGACAGCCGGAAATAGCTCTCCAGATTGATGGTGAGGACGGTGTCCCAATCTTCATCTTTCATGCGCAGCAGAAGCCCGTCGCGTGTCACGCCGGCGTTGGCCACCAATATGTCCAGCCCGGCGCCCGCGGCGCTCTCCGCCCGCTCGACGAGTCCATCGACTTGGACAGCGTCGGCCAGATCGCAGGCCACCTCGCTCGTGCGTCCGCCAAGTTCGGCAGCAAGGCTCGCCAGAGCTTCCTGGCGCGTGCCGGAGAGGACCACGTGAGCGCCCGCGCCATGCAGGGCCCGGGCGATGGCGCCGCCGATGCCGCCGCTGGCGCCCGTGACAAGCGCCGTCTTCCCGGAAAGATCGAACATGGTTCTCCCCCTCTAAAGCGTCTTGGCAAAGGCCTCGAGGTCGACCGGCGCATTGAGAGCGAAGGCCGCCGCGTCGGGCGCGATGCGTTTGGCGATTCCGGTCAGAACCTTGCCCGCGCCCGCCTCGGCGAAGACCGTGACTTCGCCTTCGCCCACCAGCCACTCCACACTCTCGCGCCAGCGCACCCGGCCGGTGACCTGTTCCACGAGCAGCTCGCGAATATGATCGGCGTCTACCACAGGACGGGCCGTGACATTGGCCACCAGAGCCGGACGCGGTGACCTTATGGAAGTCTCTTCCAAGGCCCGAGCCATCTCCTCCGCCGCGGGCGCCATCAACGGGCAGTGGAAGGGCGCCGATACATTGAGCGGGATGGCGCGGGCGCCTAGCGATTTGGCCTTCTCGATGGCTAGGTCCACCGCCGCCTTGGCGCCGGAAATGACCACATTGCCCGCGTTGTTGTCGTTGGCCACGACACACACGCCCACCGCGCGGCCCGCCTCCGCCGCGGCCTCGGCCAGAGCCACGTCGCTCTTGGGCCCGATGAGCGACGCCATGGCGCCGTCGCCCACCGGCACGGCGCGCTGCATGGCCTGGCCGCGCAACTTGAGGAGTCTCGCGGCGTCAGCGACGCTGAGGGCTCCCGCCGCGGCGAGAGCGGAATATTCCCCGAGCGAATGGCCGGCGACGAATGCCGCGCGATCAACGCTAACGCCGAAGTCTGTTTTGAGGACGTTCATCACGGCCAGGCTCACGGCCATCAGCGCCGGCTGGGCGTTTTCGGTGAGCGTCAGGTCCTCGACGAGCCCCTCGCGCATGAGGCGGAAAAGGCGTTGGTCCAGAGCATCGTCCACCTCCTCGAATATGGCGCGGGCGGACGCGAAAGCCTCGGCCAGTTCCGCGCCCATGCCAACGGCCTGGCTACCCTGACCCGGAAAGAGAAAGGCGATGGTCATGTTGTCGAAGTCGCATCCTGGGCGGTGAATCGGCGAGGCGAGGGTTAGGTCAAAGGCCGCCCGCCCACAAGCTTGCGGTCAAGCCGCTGGCGCAGGCGCACCGTCCTGTCGCATAATGCAGTGAAGCGAAGGAGAAACGACATGAACCGCCGGATTTTCACCACGGCTGCCGCACTGCTGGCGCTCGCTGCCGCACCGGGCGCCCTGGCCGCCCTCGCTGTAGGTGACAAGGCGCCGGATTTCTCGGCTCAGGCGTCCATGGCCGGCAAGCAATTCCCGTTCACACTTTCGCAAGCGCTGCGCAAAGGGCCGGTAGTGCTCTATTTCTTCCCGGCGGCGTTCACCAAGGGCTGCACGATCGAGGCCCACGAATTCGCTGACGCCCAGCCGCAGTATCAGGCGCTCGGAGCCACCCTGATCGGCGTCACCTCGGGCAATATTGACCGCCTGACGGAATTCTCGGTGAGCGAATGCCGCTCCAAATTCCCCGTGGCGGCCGACCCGAACGCCAAGGTCGCCGGCGAGTACAAATCGACGCTGGCCATCTTTCCCGGCCACTCCGACCGCACGAGCTATGTGATCGCCCCGAACGGCCGCGTGCTGCTGGCCTATTCCAACCTCAACCCCGACGAACATGTGGCCCAGACCCTGGCAGCGTTGAAGGTCTGGCGCGACAAGCACCCGATGTGAGCGCGCGGCTTGCTTTCGAGATGAATTGCCGCTAACAGCGCGCCTCCTTGAACGAGGCTCGGTCTTGCCGCGGAACGTCAAAGGGCTCGGGAGACTCCCGGCCGCCGTGACGAGATCCATCGTGTCGGAGCGCCACTTCCCCGCTCTCCGAGACGCCGAGCCCATAATGCGGAAGCTGAAGACGCCATGGCGTTCTACGAGCACGTGCTCATCGCCCGTCAGGATATCTCGCCGGCACAGGCCGAGACCCTAAACGAGGAACTGAAGGCCTTGATCGAAGGTCAAGGCGGCCATGTGGCCAAGATTGAATACTGGGGTTTGCGTAACCTCACCTACCGCATCCGCAAGAACCGCAAGGGCCACTATTCCCTGCTGGCCATCGACGCGCCGGCGCCCGCGGTGAAGGAAATGGAGCGTCAGCTTTCCCTCAACGAGGACGTGCTGCGCTTTCTCACGCTGCGGGTGGACGCGCTCGATCTCGAGCTTTCACCCATCCTCGCCCGGCGCGACCGTGAACGTGAGCGCGAGCGGCGCTTCGATGACGTTCCGGCCTGACGCCGACATCCGAACATTCCAGGCAAAGACACATGAGCGAAGAAACCATCACTCCCGAACCCACGTCCTCCGGCGGCGGCCCGCGGCGCAACTTCATGCGTCGGCGAAAGGTGTGCCCGTTCTCCGGCGCCAACGCGCCGAAGATCGACTACAAGGACGTGAAGCTGCTGCAGCGCTACGTCTCAGAGCGCGGCAAAATCGTGCCCTCGCGCATCACGGCCGTCTCGGCCAAGAAGCAGCGCGAACTGGCTCAGGCGATCAAGCGCGCGCGCTTTCTCGCCCTGCTGCCTTACGTGACCAAGTAGGGAGCGCGCCATGAAAGTCATTCTGCTCGAACGCGTGGAGCGCCTGGGCGCCTTGGGTGAAGTGGTCTCGGTGAAGGACGGTTTCGCCCGTAACTTCCTGTTGCCACGCGCCAAGGCCCTGAGAGCCAATTCGGCGAACATGAAGGTGTTCGACGACATGCGCGTCGACATCGAGGAGCGCAACGCCAAGGCGCGGGAAGCCGCCGCCAAGTCGGGAACCAAGCTCGACGGCGCCTCCTACATCATGATCCGCCAAGCGGGCGAGACCGGCCAACTCTATGGCTCGGTGTCGGGGCGCGACGTGGCTGACGCGGTCAACGCCGAGGGCGGCAAGATCGACCGCGCGATGGTTGTCCTGGATCGTCCGATCAAGACGTTGGGCGTGCATCCGGTGAAGGTGCGCCTGCACGCCGAGGTCGCGGTCACGGTGAATATCAACATCGCTCGCAGCGCGGATGAGGCCGAGCGTCAGGCTCGCGGCGAGAACGTAATCGCCACCCAGTTCGACGCCGATCGCGCACACGACGCCAGCTCGCAAGCCGATCTGCTGGAAGGCGGCGCCGGCAAGCAGGAATCGTTCGGCGACGACGCCTAGGCCACCCATTTGGCGCGCCGGCACGGCGCGTCATCCACAGTTCGCGTTTTTCTGTGGAGCGTCGTCGGTCTTTGGACACGTGACGGCGCGCTTGGGCTATCTTGCCGCCCGTCATGGCACTCGTACCGCTTCTCGACCTCCGCCCCTCCCCGATCACGACCGAAATCGCCCACGCCCCGGCCAATATCGAGGCGGAACAGGCGCTGCTTGGGATATTGCTCTACGACAACAGCGCCTATGAGCGGCTGAGCGATCAGCTTCAGGGCGGCGATTTCTTCGAGCCGTTTCACGGTCGCCTGTTCGACGCCATCCAATCGCACGTCCGGCGGGGCCAGCTGGCCGAACCGATCCTGCTCGCGGAGCAGTTTCAGCGCGACCCGGCTTTCGAAGAACTGGGCTCAGTCCGTTATTTCGCCGACCTAGTGGAACACGCCCCTCCGGCGGCGAACGCTCCCGACTACGGGCGCGTGATCCATGACCTGGCGCTCAGGCGCGCGCTCATCCGCATCGGCGGGGATATCTCAACAGACGCCCAGATGGGCGATCCCGACCTCTCGGGCCGCGAACAGATCGAGGCCGCCGAACAAAAGCTGTTCACCCTGGCCGAAACCGGCTCGACCAGCCAAGGGCTGGTGGGTCTGGACAAGGCGCTCGCCGGCGCGGTGGAAATGGCCGCGGCCGCCTATGGCCGGGACGGCGGCCTTGCCGGCCTATCCACAGGCCTCGTGGACCTCGACCAGAAGCTGGGCGGGATGCACCCTTCGGACCTCATAATCCTGGCCGCGCGACCGTCCATGGGCAAGTCGGCGCTAGGCATCAACATCGCCTTCGACGTCGCCCGCCACTACGAGTACGAAATCTTGCCCGACGGGACGAAGCGCACAGTGCGCGGCGGCGTGGCGGCGTTCTTTTCACTCGAAATGAGCGCCGAACAATTGGCCATGCGTATCCTGGCGGAAGTGACCGGCGTGCCGTCGGATAAGATCCGCAAGGGCGAGATCAGCGCCTCGGAGTATGGCCTCATTCGCGACGCCGCCGCGGAACTTCAGCGGTCGCCCCTGTTCATCGACGACACCGGCGGCATTTCCATCGCCAAGCTGGCGGCGCGCGCCCGGCGGCTGAAGCGCACATCCGGTCTCGACCTGATCGTGGTGGACTATCTGCAGTTGGTCACCGGCGCGGACACCGCGCGGATGGAGAACCGCGT
>Ga0302314_10008541_pt1 | contig 18213 bp, 12 predicted proteins | sample III_Palsa_N2_3_FD_200533 | JGI IMG/M metagenome (GOLD analysis project Ga0302314, IMG submission 200533) | Peat permafrost microbial communities from Stordalen Mire near Abisko, Sweden - III_Palsa_N2_3 | ecosystem: Environmental > Terrestrial > Soil > Palsa > Peat permafrost | place: Sweden...
CTGCCGTTGGACAGGAACTGGGTGTTGAAGGCCTTGGCGAAGTTCTGGCCCAGCTCGTGGCTGGTGCCCATCTGCAGCGCCTTGCCGTCGCCCATCATGGACTCCAGCGTGAGCGTGTTGATCGCCCCGGCGAACCGCTCCCTGGCGGTCTTCCGGCCGAGCACCACGTCGATGCCGAGGATGTTGGTCATGAAGTCGCCGTACACCTCGGTGTGGATCCGCGAGGCGTAGTCGCGGGCGTCCTCGTAGCTGGCGTGGGCGGTGTGGCCCTCCTGCCAGAGGAACTCGGTGGTGCGCAGGAACACCCGCGGCCGGAGCTCCCAGCGGACCACGTTGGCCCACTGGTTGATCAGCAGCGGCAGGTCCCGGTGGCTCTGCACCCACTTGGAGAAGTACTCGTTGATGATGGTCTCGGAGGTGGGCCGGACCACGACCGGCTCCTCCAGCTCCTTGCCGCCGCCGTGGGTGACCACGGCCAGCTCGGGGGCGAAGCCCTCGACGTGCTCGGCCTCACGGGTCAGGTACGACTGCGGGATGAACAGCGGGAAGTAGGCGTTCTGCGCGCCTGCTTTCTTGATCCGCGCGTCCATCTCCTGCTGCATCCGCTCCCACAGCGCGTAGCCGTACGGTCGGATGACCATGGTGCCGCGCACCGGACCGTTGTCGGCCAGCTCGGCCTTGTTGATCAGATCCTGGTACCAGCGCGGGAAGTCGTCCGCCTGGGGGGTGAGAACGGGAGCTTTTGCCATGGGCGAATGTTATCCCGCCACCGGCGGAGCAGCCGAACCGATAGCCACGGGGGTGCCGCTCGCGGGGCGTGCGGCGCACGGGTGCGCCAGGTTTTCAATACCTCCGCGCTCTGGACTCCCGGGCCCGGGCGGAGTTGGCTGGAGGACGTCGGGCGCAGCGCGGGACGACCCTCACGTCCTTGCGGCAGGTCCAGATTCGGAGGAGCCGGTGTGATGGCTTCCGTGTCGGTTTCGAGTGATACGACCCCAGGGCGTACGCGGGCGCGACAACGGGCGCGCGACTGGGCCGAGATCCAGGAGCGGATGCTGGTGCCGCTCTACGAGGCGGTGTACCAGCGGCTGGAAGTGGGCCCCGCGAGCAGTGTGCTCGGCCTGGGCTGCCGGTCCGGGCTGGCGCTGCTGCTGGCCGCCGCGCGCGGGGCGGAGGTGGTCGGCCTGGAGCCGGAGGCGGAGCTGCGCTCCCTGGCCCAGGACCGGTCGCTGCGGGTACTCGGGGACGTCTACCGGGAGTTGGCGCCGGCCGACAGCGCTGCGGCGCGCCTCCCCGGGCACTCGCTGGTGACCGCGTTCGAGCACCTGTCCTGCGCCGCCGATCCGCAGGCGCTGGTGCGGGACGCGGCCCGGCTGACCGTGCCCGGGGGCTGGGTGGCGCTGGCCACCTGGGGCCCGCCGGAGCGCTGCCAGAGCGCGGGGGTGCTGCGGGTGGCGATGCGGTTGGCGGACCCGCTGCTGCGGGTCCGGTACGCGCCGTTCACCCTGAGCGAGCCGGGCGCGGTCGAGGAGCTGGTGGCCCGGGCCGGACTGCGGCTGGGCGGCGGCGGGCGGGTGTGCTGCCCGTTCGCCTACCCGGACCTGGACAGCGCGGTCCGCGGGCTGCTGTCGACCGGGGTGTTCGATCCGGCGGTGGACTACTCCGGGGAGCGGCAGGCGGCCAAGGAGATCACCGAGGCGCTGCACCCGTACCTGCGCGCGGACGGCTCGGTGCGGATGGAGAACGTGTTCCGCTACACCCTGGCCGAACGCGTCAGGTGACCGCGGGTCAACTGGCCCGGTCCGCCCTGGACATCCCGGCGGGCCGCCGCCCGACGTCGGGTCAGGCCGGTTCGCTCCCGGGCCACTCGTCGGCGGTGAGCGCGTAGCGGTCGTGGTCGCGCCAGGCGTCCTGGAGGAACAGCATCCGGGGGGAGAAGCCCTCGTGGCGGAAGCCCAGGCGCTTGGCCATGGCCACCGATGGTTCGTTGGCCGGCTGCACGTTGATCTCAAGCCGGTGCAGCCCGAGGCCACCGGTCTGCTCCGGGGCGAAGCAGCTGTCGAGCACCAGCCGCATCCCCTCGGTCATCCGGCCGGTGCCGTTGAACGGCAGATAGGAGTTGTAGCCCAGGCTGGCGTTCTGGAACCGGCCACGGATGATGTTGGCGACGTTGCAGGTCCCGACCAGCCCGCCGTCCTCGGTGTTCACGATCAGGAAGGTCCGCAGGAACGGGCCCTGACGGCGGACCAGGTCGACCAGGCCGTCCGGCTCCAACGGGTTCCACCGCCCGACGTGCTCGGCGGAGCGCCGGACGGCACTCGCGTAGGCGGCGGCATCGGACAGTTTCGGGGTACGGATCTGCACTCGCATCCACCCATCATCGCGTACCACGCACCGCCGCCCGCCCCGGATCACGGGGCGGGCGGCGGCGGATTGACGCGGGTGCTCAGAGCAGGTCCTTGAACTCCTTGGGGAGCTCGAAGTTCTCCGGCAGCTGGGCCGCGCCCGGGCCGAAGGCGGCCCCGGGCTGCGCACCCGACTGGGCGCCTGGCTGCGCACCCGACTTGCGGTCCAGCGCGGCCTTCTGGTCGGCCGCCCGCTTCAGCGGGTTGCCCGACTTCTGCTTGCCCTTGGCCTGCTTCTGCTGCTTGGGCTTGCGCGAGCCGCCGCCCATGCCCGGCATCCCGGGCATCCCCGGCATGCCCTTGCCCCCGGCCATCGCCGACATCATCTTGCGGGCCTCGAAGAAGCGCTCCACCAGGCTGCTCACCTCGGAGACGTGCACCCCCGAGCCCTTGGCGATGCGGGCCCGGCGGGAACCGTTGATCAGCTTCGGGTCGTCCCGCTCGGCCTGGGTCATCGACTTGATGATCGCGCCCACCCGGGCGACGTCCTTGTCGTCAATGTTGTTGATCTGGTCGCGCATCTGCGCCATGCCCGGCAGCATGCCCAGCAGCTTGGAGATGGAGCCCATCTTGGCGACCTGCTCCAGCTGCCCCAGAAAGTCACCGAGGCCGAACTCCTTGCCGCCCTTGCTGGCCAGCTTGGAGACCAGTTTGGCCGACTCGTCCTGGTCGAACGTCTTCTCGGCCTGCTCGATCAGGCTGAGCACGTCGCCCATGCCGAGGATCCGCGAGGCCATCCGGTCCGGGTGGAACGCGTCGAAGTCGGTGAGCTTCTCGCCGTTGGAGGCGAACATGATCTGCCGGCCGGTCAGGTGCGCCACCGACAGCGCCGCACCGCCTCGGGCGTCGCCGTCCAGCTTGGACAGCACCACACCGGTGAAGTCGACGCCCTCAAGGAAGGCCTGGGCGGTGGTCACCGCGTCCTGGCCGATCATCGCGTCGACGACGAACAGCACCTCGTCCGGGTCGACCGCGGCGCGGATGTCGGCGGCCTGCCGCATCAGCTCGGCGTCGATGCCCAGCCGGCCGGCCGTGTCCACGATGACCACGTCGTACTGCTTGGTCTTGGCGTACGCGATGGAGTCCCGGGCGACCTTGACCGGGTCGCCGACGCCGTTGCCCGGCTCGGGCGCGTAGATGGCCACTCCGGCCCGCTCGGCGACCACGCCGAGCTGGGTGACCGCGTTCGGCCGCTGCAGGTCGCAGGCCACCAGCAGCGGGGTGTGCTTCTGCTCCTTGAGCCAGTGGCCGAGCTTTCCGGCCAGCGTGGTCTTGCCCGCGCCCTGGAGGCCGGCGAGCATGATCACGGTCGGGCCGGTCTTGGCGTAGCGCAGCCGACGGGTCTCCCCGCCGAGGATGCTGACCAGTTCCTCGTTGACGATCTTGATGACCTGCTGCGCCGGGTTCAGCCCGCCGGCGATCGCCACGCCGAGGGACCGCTCCTTGACCTGCTTGATGAACGCCCGCACGGCCGGAAGCGCGACGTCGGCTTCCAGCAGGGCGATGCGGATCTCCCGGCAGGTGGCGTCGATGTCCTCCTCGGACAGGCGCCCCTTGCCACGGAGGTTCTTGAACGTCGCTGCGAGGCGGTCGGAAAGGGTATCGAACACGTCGGTCGCGGGTCCTCGTGGCTCGGTTACGGATGGAACAGTCGCCCCCCAGGGTATCCGGCCGCGCGTGGTACGGGACCCACCCGCCCCCGACCGGTCCTGGAGCGACCGGCGGACCGGGCCCGGACCGGCCCCGGACCGGCCCCGGCGGGCCCCCAGCAGGCCCCAGTAGGTTTTACGACAACGCCCGCTCCACCGACCTGGCCACCTCCACCGCCCGCTCCCGCGGCAGCGGGCGGCCGTCCGGACCGGTGACGTAGAAGGCATCGACCGCGTCCGCGCCCAGGGTGGAGATCCTGGCCGTGCGGACCCGGACCCCGGTGGCCTCCAGCGCCCGACCGATCCGGTGCAGCAGTCCCGGGGCGTCATGCGCACGGACCTCGAGCACCGTCGCCGAGGCCGAACCGCCGGCCGCGACGGTGACCCGCGGCGGCGGGGCGGTACTGCCCCGGCGGCGGGGCGCGGAGGCGTCCCGCTCGGCCAGCCGCCGGGTGACGTCCAGCCCGCCGTCCAGCGCCCGGCGGATGTCCGCCCGCAGCCGGGCCGCCTCCGGCAGCTCGCCGAACTCGGCGGCCACCTGCCAGGTCAGTGCCAGCACCGGCCCGGCCCCGATCGGGTCCAGCTCGCGGATCGCCGCCGCGCGCACGGTCAGCCGGTGCAGCGCCAGCACCCCGGCCACCGTCGGCAGCACCGCCGGACGTTCCGGCAGCGCCAGGGTGAGGGTCACCCCCATCGGCTCGCTGGTCGGGTCCGAAGCCTGCTCCGACTCCGCCCGCAGCGACAGCACCGGGCCGTCGGTGCGCGCGGCCTCCACGGCCAGCCGCTCCTCCTCCGCCGAGGGCTCGGACCCGACCGGGCCCGGGGCGCGCCCCGCCTCGTCGTCCCGGGCGGCGGCCTCCAGGTCCGCGGCGGCCCGCTGGGCCAGGTCGCCGACCAGGGCGGCCCGCCAGCTGCTCCACGCCGCCGGACCGGTGGCCAGCGCGTCCGCCTCGGTCAGCGCGTGCAACAGCTCCAGCACGCCGACGCTGCCGACGACCGAGGTGATCGTGGCCAGCGTGGCCGGGTCGTCCAGGTCGCGCCGGGTCGCGGTGTCCACCAGCAGCAGGTGGTGCCGGACCAGCAGCGACAGGGTGTCCACGTCCGCCTTGGGGAAGCCCAGCCGGGCGGCCACGTCGCGGGTGATCACCTCACCGGCCTCGGAGTGGTCCCCGGGCCAGCCCTTGCCGATGTCGTGCAGCAGCGCCGCCACCAGCAGCAGGTCAGGACGGGCCACCCGGCGGGTGAGGGCGGCGGCCCGGACCGCCGTCTCCACCAGATGCCGGTCCACCGTCCAGCGGTGCACCGCGTTGCGCTGCGGACGGCAGCGGACCCGCTCCCAGTCCGGCAGCAGCCGGGCCACCAGGCCCTCGGCCTCCAGCGCCTCCCACACCGGGATCGCGCTCTCGCCCGCGCCGAGCAGGGTGACCAGCTGCTCGCGGGCCTCGTCCGGCCACGGCACCGGCATCGGCCGGTACTCGGCGGCCAGTCGGCGCGCGGTCGAGGGCGACAGCGGCAGCCCGGCCTGCGCCGCGGCGGCGGCGGCCCGCAGCGGCAGCACCGGATCGGTGGCCGGCCTGGCCGTGGCGGCCAGCACCGCCTCGCCGTCCTGCTCGACCACGCCCTCGGCCAGCGGGCTGCGCAGCGCCGCGCCGCGCGCCGGGGCGGCCCGCCCGGCCGAGCCGAAGCTGAACCGGGTACTGCGGCGCAGCTTTCCGCTGCGGGAGCGGAGCACCCGCTCCACCTCGCGCCAGGTGACGTCGCTGGCGTAGGCGACCGTGCGCGCGGCCTCGTAGACCTGGCGCAGCAGGATGTCGGCGTCCAGCACCCCGAGCTCGGCCGCCACCTGGTCCTGGTCCTGCAGGCTGAGCCGATCGGTGGCGCGGCCGGTGGCCAGGTGCAGGGTGTCCCGGACGTCGCGCAGCCGTGCGCCTGCGGCCTCCAGACCGGCCCGGGGGGCGTCGGCGATCCAGGAGGCGGCCACCGCGTCCAGCGCGGTCAGGTCCCGCAGGCCGCCCCTGGCCTCCTTGAGGTCCGGCTCCAGCAGGAAGGACAGCTCGCCGTGGCGCTCGGCCCGCTCCCGGCACAGGGTGTGCAGCTCCGGCAGCCGGGAGGCCGCGGCGGAACGCCAGTCGGCCAGCACGCTGGAGCGCAGCGAGGCGGTCAGCCCCGGGTCCCCCGCCAGGTGCCGGGCGTCCAGCAGGCCCAGCTGGACCTTGAGGTCCGCCGCCGCGACCTTGCGGGCGGTGCCGAGGTCGCGCACCGAGTGGTCCAGGGCGATGCCGTTGTCCCAGACCGGGTACCAGATCTGCTCGGCGAGCTGGGCCACCGCCGGACCGCCGGGGCCGCCTTCGTGCAGCAGCAGCAGGTCCAGGTCGCTGCGGGGGGAGAGCTCGCCCCGGCCGTAGCCGCCGACGGCGACCAGGGCGACGCCGGTCAGGCCGTCCGCGGCGGTGGAGAACAGCCCGGCCAGCCAGCGGTCGGTGAGCTCGGACAGGGCGGCGCGGCGGGCCGCGCCGGTCCGGGGGTCCTCGCGCAGCAGGTGCAGTCGCTGGGCCGCGTAGCCGCTCGGCTCGGGTGCTCGGTCGGTGGACGGCGGGGGGTTGGTCGGGTTCAGTGCTGCCTGTGCCTGTGCCTGCTGCCGGTCCGTCAACGGGTCTCCCGTGGCTGGTGCCGAATACCTGTGCCGAAGTGCCTGTACCGAAAGTTGCCTGTGCCGAGAGACGCGAACAGCCGGTGCGGCGCCGTCGCCTCTCGGCACCGGCGCCTCCGGCGTCGTCGTACGCGGCAGCGGGGGAAGCCGGGCCTCGTCGCCCGTGCTTCCCCCGCCACTACTTGGTTCAGTTGTGCCCGGTCAGTGCTGCCCGGTCAGTCGTGGCTGCCCGGTCAGTCGTGCCCGGCTGGCTACAGCGCGTCCGGCCCGCGTTCCCCGGTGCGGACCCGGATCACGGTCTCCACCGGGACGCTCCAGACCTTGCCGTCACCGATCTTGCCAGTACGGGCGGCCTTGACGAGCACCTCGATCACGCCGTCCGCGTCGTCGTCCTCGGCCAGGACCTCTATCCGGACCTTGGGGACCAGGTCCACGGTGTACTCGGCACCGCGGTAGACCTCGGTGTGGCCGCGCTGCCGGCCGTAGCCGCTGGCCTCGGTGACCGTGAGCCCGTGCACCCCGAACGCCTGCAGGGCGTCCTTGACCTCGTCCAGGCGGTGCGGCTTGATGACTGCGGTGATGAGCTTCATGCCTCGACCTTCGTTTCCGCCTCGGCCGCGGGAGCCGCGGCGACACCATCGGGCTCATCCTCAGCCAACGGAGCCGTGGGCGCCAGTGCCTTCGACAGGGCCGCGCCGACCGCGCTGAAGTCGTAGGCGGACTCGGCGTGCTCGGCCAGGTCGATCCCGGCGATCTCGACGTCCTCCGGGACCCGGAAGCCCATGGTCTTCTCGATCAGCTTGCCCAGGATGTACGCCATCACGAAGGAGTAGGCACCGACCGAGACCACGCCGATCGCCTGCTTGCCGAGCTGGTCCAGGCCGCCGCCGTAGAACAGGCCCTTGGCGGGGGAGCCGAGGCTGCCGGTGGCCAGCAGGCCGATCAGCAGCGCGCCGGTGGCACCGCCGACCGCGTGCACGCCGACCACGTCGAGCGAGTCGTCGAAGCCGAACTTGTACTTGAGGCTGATGGTGTAGGCGCACAGTGCACCGACGATCAGGCCGAGTGCCAGCGACCCGAGCGGGCTGATGTAGGCACAGGCCGGGGTGATCCCGACCAGCCCGGCCACCGCGCCGGAGGCCGCACCGAGGGTGGTGAACGCGCCGTGCTTGATCCGCTCGAAGGCGAGCCAGCCGATCATCGCCGCCGCGGTGGCGATCTGGGTGTTCATGAAGGCCACACCGGCCAGGCCGTCGGCGGAGAGCGCGGAACCGGCGTTGAAGCCGAACCAGCCGAACCACAGCAGACCGGAACCGAGCATCACCAGCGGCAGGCTGTGCGGACGCATCGGGTCCTTCTTGAAGCCGACCCGCTTGCCCAGCACCAGGCACAGTGCCAGACCGGCCATACCGGCGTTGAGGTGGACCGCGGTCCCGCCGGCGAAGTCCAGCACGCCGACCTTGTCGACCAGCCAGCCGCCCTTGCCGTTGTCGCTGTAGAAGACCCAGTGGGCGACCGGGAAGTAGACCAGGGTGGTCCACAGGGCCACGAACAGGCCCCAGGCGGCGAAGCGGGTACGGTCGGCGATCGCGCCGCTGATCAGCGCCGGAGTGATCACCGCGAACATCAACTGGAAGGCGGACAGTGCGAAGATCGGAATTCCGTAGCCCAGGTAGAGCTTGTTCATCCCGATGTTGCGCATGCCGACGTAGTGCAGGTTTCCGATGAGACCGTGGAAAGCGTCAGGACCAAAACTGAGCGAGAAGCCGAAGAGCACCCAGAGCACGGTCACGATCCCCAGTGCGATGAAGCTCATGACGAGCATGTTCAGGGCGCTCTTGGCCCGGACCATGCCGCCGTAGAAGAACGCGAGGCCTGGGGTCATCAACATGACCAGTGCCGCGCTTATGAGCACGAATGCGGTGTCTCCGCCGCTGAAGCCGCTAGGCATCGGCGTCTCCTCGAATGTTGAGCCGCTCCGCTCTCCGGTATCCCGTCCCGTACCACCGGAGGCGTCGGCTTGTTGAAGAGGAGAATCACAAGGGGCGGTTTCGGCCGACGCGCCGACGTGTTTCCGCTGGGTGACGAAGCTGACGCCGCTGTTACGCGGGGGTGAACGCCCAGGGAAAGGGGCCGACCGCGAAAACCCACATGCAGACCTGGCCGTGGGGGAGCCGAGTGTGGAGGGTTTTCGCGGCCGGGACTACGGGGCCGCCCGCGGCTGAAAACAGCCTGCCGGGCTCACTGGTTCAGACGGCTCAGACGGCTTGCTGACGGTTGAACTCCGGGAGGTCCTGGTCGATCCGCTCGCGCAGCCGCTGTACCTCGGCGACGTCGTGGAACTCGCCCACGGCCGCCTCGGTGGTCTTCCGCAACCGGGTGTTGACCCGCTCCGAGCGGATCCGCATGGCGATGTCCACCGCCTGCTGGGCCGAGGCCGCGGCGGCCTCGGGCTCGTCCTGGAGGAGGTGGACGCTGGACATGCCGATCAGGTTCAGGGCATAGGACCGCTGGTGCCCCGGGTCCTGTGAGAACAGCTCCACCGCCCGCTCCATCACCGGCTGCGACTCCACCGCGTACTGCCGGTTGCGGCCGGTCTGGTAGCTGAGGTCGCGGTAGGAGTGGGCGTTCTCGGCGTTCAGCTCGGCCTCGGAGAAGAAGCGGATCCAGTCCGGCTCCGGATCGCCGCCGCTGATGTCGCGGAACGAGTCCTCGGCCAGCCGGGCCGCCCGGAAGCACTTGTTGACCTCGCCCATGTTGGCGTAGGCGCGGGCCTCCAGCACGTGCATCAGCGACTGCGTGCGCGCGGTCGCGGTGTCGCGGCTGCCGTACTGGGCCAGGTGGATCAGCTCCAGGGCGTCGTTGCCGCGGTTCAGGTGGATCATCTGCCGACCCATGTCGGACAGGATCAACGCGCCGAACGGTCGGTCCCCGGCCTCCTTGGCCGCGTGCAGGGCCAGCACGTAGTACTTCTGCGCGCTGGGGTGCATTCCTATGTCGTAGGACATCCAGCCGGCCAGGTGGGCGAGCTGCGCGGTGGTCTGGAACAGCCGCCGGGTGACCTCCGGGCTGTAGCTCTCCTGGAGCAGGTCGCAGACCTCGTGCAACTGGCCGACCACGGCCTTGCGGCGCAGGCCGCCGCCGTTCTGCGCGTCCCACTGGCGGAACATCGTCACCGTGGACTCCAGCAGGTCCAGCTCCGGGGCGGAGATCCGGCCGGTGATCTGGGCCTGGTCCCGGCCGGCCGCGAGTATCGGCGTGGGCCGACCGCTGGCGGAGGGGGCGAGCCAGCGTTGCAGCGGTTCGATCAACGCGGTGCCGGCGGTGAGCGCCAGCGAGGTGCCGAGGAAACCCCGGCGGTTCAGCATCAGGTCGCTGCGGGAGTAGTCGGAGAGCAGCTGCACGGTCTGCGGACCGCTCCACGGCAGGTCCACCCCGCTGCCCGGGGTGAGCTGGACAGTGGGCCGCAGGCCCAGGTCCTCGATGTTGACCAGGGAGCCGAAGCGCTCGGAGAAGAGGTCGGAGAGAATCTTCGGAATGGGTTCGCGCGGACACTCACCGTCGAGCCAGCGCCGGACCCGCGAGGTGTCGGTGCTGACGTGACTGGCACCGATCTGCCGGGCGCGTTTGTTCACCTGCCGCGCCAACTCGCCCTTGGACCAACCACTCCTGACGAACCACGCGGTCAGCTGTTCGTTTGGTTGCTTCTCGCCCACCGGAACGCCCCCATCCCGGGCTTGTCTCCACGGTGCTCGTGACGTCCCGTCAGCCGGGAGTCCGGGCCTGATGCCGGCAGATCCGACGAGCCGTCATGGAGTGTGCCGGGAAATCCACTTGGAGGCGGATGCCGCTGGCATACCCACACGGTCGGAGGAGTACTGCCCTGCGGAGTGAACGTAGCGCGCCCGCCGCCATCCGGGGGAGTTCACCGGAAGAAACGCCACCTTTCGCCACCCCTGAGGGTGAACTTCGGGTGGCCCCGGCGCGCTTCACTGGATCTCGGACGAACCCCGGCTTCGCTCTCGCATGACGACCCTCCCCCATCGGCGCGGCCCCCGGCAACGCCCTCCGGCCACCCCGTCCCGGCAACGGGAGCACGAGGGCGGCACACGCGCCCCCGCGACCTACCGCGCACCCCGCCGCGCCCCGGCGTAACCATCGGCCCCCCGTACCTGTTGGTGGTGAGTGGACTTGGACATCCTGTTCGACAGGCCGATCTTCGGCGTACGCGCGCTGGGACCACGCGGTCGCGCCCGGGCCACCCGGTGCCGAGCGATCGCCGAGTACACGCTGACCCCGGGCTGGACCGCCACCCTGGCCGGGGCCGAACTACCGCCCGACAGCAGCCCGGACCAGATCGGCGACCTGTGGCTGCGCCACCCCGGCGCGGAGGTGCGGCTGCGCACCGGGCTCGGCTTCGACGCGCTGGACGTCCCGGAGCGCGCGGGCTTCCGGGCGCTCGTCCGGCTGGAGCGGATGGGCGTGCGGCCCGGCCCGGTGCTCGCCACCGCCGACCGGGCGCTGTTCCTGGTCGCCCCGCGCACCGCCGAGGTGCTGCCCGAGCTGCTCTACCGCACCGGCTGGGACGACGCCGCGCTCGACCTGCGCTGCCACGGCCTGGGCGGCTCCGTCCCGGCCCCGCCCACCGCGTTCACCCGCTGGCTGCGGCCGCCCACCCCGGAGAGCGCCGCCCGGCCGCCGGAGGCCCGGCTGCTGCTGGGCACCCTGGCGTACGCCTGCCACCGGGGGGTCACCGAGCTGGTCGGACGACGCTGAAACGCGCCGCCGGACCGCGCTGGGGCTCGCCGGACCGCGCTGGGGCTCGCGGCCTGTACGCGGCGGGCCGCCTCCCGGTCGGGAGGCGGCCCGCGAGGGTTGGGCGGCGGCCTTGAGCGTGAGCCTCTCGTGCTGCGGCTCAGCCGATCAGCGCGTCCACGAAGGCTCCGGGGTCGAACGGGGCCAGGTCGTCCGGGCCCTCGCCCAGGCCGATCAGCTTCACCGGCACGCCCAGCTGGCGCTGCACGGCGATGACGATGCCGCCCTTGGCGGTGCCGTCCAGCTTGGTCAGCACGATCCCGGTGATGTCCACCACCTCGGCGAAGACCTTCGCCTGGACCAGGCCGTTCTGGCCGGTGGTGGCGTCCAGCACCAGCAGCACCTCGTCCACCGGACCGTGCTTCTCGATCACCCGCTTGACCTTGCCCAGCTCGTCCATCAGGCCGGTCTTGGTGTGCAGCCGCCCGGCGGTGTCCACCAGCACGGTGTCCGCGCCGTCGGCGATGCCCTGCTTGACCGCCTCGAAGGCCACCGAGGCCGGGTCGCCGCCCTCCGGGCCGCGCACGGTGCGGGCACCGACCCGCTCGCCCCAGGTCTGCAACTGGTCGGCGGCGGCGGCGCGGAAGGTGTCGGCCGCGCCGAGCAGCACCGTACGGCCGTCGGCCACCAGCACCCGGGCCAGCTTGCCGCTGGTGGTGGTCTTGCCCACACCGTTGACGCCCACGACCAGTATCACCGCCGGGCGCGGGGACTCCTCCTCGGTGTGCCGGGCGGTGTGCAGGGTGCGGTCCATCTGCGGGTCGACCAGGGTCAGCAGCTCCTCGCGGAGCAGCGCCCGCAGATCGTCCGGGGTGCGGGCGCCGAGTACCCGGACCCGGGTGCGCAGCCGCTCCACCAGCTCCTGGGTCGGCGCGACCCCGACGTCCGCGGTGAGCAGGACCTCCTCGATCTCCTCCCAGGTGTCCTCGTCCAGACGGTCCCGGGAGAGCAGCGACAGCAGGCCCTTGCCCATGGAGTTCTGCGAGCGCGACAGCCGCGAGCGCAGCCGGACCAGGCGGCCCGCGGTCGGCTCCGGGACGTCCAGGGCCGGCGCGGCGGCAGCCTGCTCGGCCGCCTCCGGCTCGACCGGTTCGACCGGTTCGACCTGCGGTTCGGCCTCCGGCTCCGCGGTGGGCCGGGACTCGACCGGGGCTGGACGGGCGGGGGTGCCGAGCGTGGTGTCCGGCGGCGGGGGCGGCGGCAGCTGCTTGTGCCGCCGACCGTTGACGACGAGGCCGGCGGCTGCTCCGAGCAGGACCACCGCGATGACTACGATGAGAATGATGGTTTCCATGGCGTCCCCAGTATCCGTTACGACGGACCGGCAGCGGGTTGCGGTGGACGCATGTCCTGCGGATCGGGCTGATCGGCCGGGTCCGGCTCGGCCCGGTCGGCGGGCTCGGCCTGGCGCTGGGCGGCCAGTAGTCGGCGCGGGGCCGGGCGCGGGGTCTCCCGCAGCCGCTGGCTGATCACCTGCGAGATGCCGTCACCGCGCATGGACACCCCGTACAGGGCGTCGGCGCACTCCATGGTCAGCTTCTGGTGGGTGATCACGATCAACTGGGAGCTGTCGCGGAGCTCCTCCATGATGGCGATCAGCCGCCGCAGGTTGGTCTCGTCCAGCGCCGCCTCGACCTCGTCCATCACGTAGAAGGGGCTGGGGCGGGCCTTGAAGATGGAGACCAGCAGCGCGACCGCCGTCAGCGAACGCTCGCCGCCGGACAGCAGCGACAGCCGCTTGACCTTCTTGCCCGGCGGGCGGGCCTCCACGTCGATGCCGGTGGTGAGCATGTTCTCCGGGTCGGTCAGCACCAGCCGTCCCTCCCCACCGGGGAACAGCCGGGAGAAGACGCCCTCGAACTCGCGCGCGGTGTCGTGGTAGGCGGCGGTGAAGACCTGCTCGACCCGCTCGTCCACCTCCTTGACGACGGTGAGCAGGTCGCGGCGGGTGGACTTGAGGTCCTCCAGTTGCTCGCCGAGGAACTGGTGCCGCTCCTCCAGCGCCGCGAACTCCTCCAGCGCCAGCGGGTTGACCTTGCCCAGCTGGGCGTACGCCTTCTCGGCGGCCCGCAGCCGTCGCTCCTGCTCCTCACGGCGGTAGGGGCGGCTCGCCGGCGACGGCTCCTTGGCGGCGGCGGCCGGCGGTTCCGGTGCCGGTGCGGGCGGTTCCGACGCGGGCGGTTCCGACGCGGGGGCGGTGTCCGGGGCGGAGTCCGGGTCCGCGGCGAGGTCCGGGTCGGGGGTCCGGTCGGGGGCTGGTGGGGTGTCCGGGGAGGGGGAGGTCGGGACGGGTTGGTCGGGGCCGTATTCCGCGATCAGGCTGTCGGCCTCGACGCCGTGCTCCTCCAGCGCCTTGGTCTCCAACTGCTCGATCCGCAGCCGCTTCTCGGCCCGCAGCACCTCGTCGCGGTGGACCGTGTCGGTCAGCTTGTCCAGCTCCGCCTTCAGCTCGCGGCTGCGAACCCGCTCCCGGCCGAGCTCGGTGTCGCGGACCGCGCGGTCCTGCTCGGCCTCGGCCTTCTCCGTGGCGGCGGCCGTCAGCGAGGCCTCGACCAGCGACAGCAGCAGCCTGCCGCCGTCCCGGACGGCAGCCGCGATCCGGGCCTCGTAGCGCAGCCGCTGCTGCCGCTCGGCGGCGCGGGCCCGGGCCTCGCGCTCGGCCTTGGCACCGCGGTCCAGCGAGTCGGCCCGGCCGGCCAGGCCCCGCGCCCGCTCCTCATGGGTGCGGACGGACAGCCTGGCCTCCATCTCGGCCTGGCGGGCCCGCGCCGACTGCTCCCCCAGCCGGTCACGGGCATCCGTGTCCGGCTCCTCCTCGTCCGGTCCCTCCTCGGCGACCAACAGCCGCTCGGAGAGCTCGGCCAACTCCAGTTCCGCCTGCTCGCGGGCGTCCCCGGCCTTCGCCGCGGCGGCGGCCAGGCGCTCGGCCTCCCCGGTCGCGCCGCGCGCCTGGCCGCCGAGCCGCCCCAGCTGCTGGGCCACCGCGGACTTCTCCTTGTCGGCGGCCCGGCGGCGCGCGGCCAGCGCCTCCACCTCGGCGGCCAGCGCCTTGCGACGGCCGGTCGTCTGCTCCAGCGCGGACGCCAGCGCCTCCCGGCGGCCGATCAGCGCCGCCAACGCCGCGTCCGCCTCGTCCACCGCGGCCTGGGTCTCCAGCAGGCTGGGCGCCCCGGCCGAGCCGCCGTAGCCGAAGCCGCTGCCGAGCAGGTCGCCCTCGGCGGTGACCGCGAGCAATCCGGGCCGGGCGGCGATCAGCGCCTCGGCGTCCGACAGGGTGTCCACCACCACGGTGTCCCGCAGCAGCCGGGCCGCCGCCGCGAGCAGGCCGGGCGGACCGGACAGCAGCTCGGCGGCCCGAATCGCGCCCTCGGGCAGCGACTCCGGCAGCGATTCGGCCACCGGCTCGGGGGTGAGCGGCAGGGACGGCTCGGTGGCGATCAGCAGGGCCGCGCGCCCGGCGTCGTCCTTGCGCAGCAGCCGCAGCGCCTCCGCCGCCGGGCCGACACCGCTCACCGCGACCGCGTCGGCCGCGTGGCCGAGGGCGGCGGCGACCGCCACCTCGAACCCCTGGCGTACCGTCAGCAGCTCGGCCACCGGGCCCAGGACGCCCGCCAGCGAGCCGCCCAGCAGCGCGCCGGTGCCGTCCTTGCGGCGCAGGCCCAGCGCCAGCGCGTCGCGGCGGGCGGTCAGGCCCGCGCGCTCGCGCTCGGCCGCCCCCAGCTCCTCCCGGGCCCGGGACTGCGCCTCCTCGGCCTCGGCCAGCTCCGTCCGCAGCCCGCTGAGCTGCTCCTCGGCCTCGGCGTCACCCGCGTCCAGCCCGTCCACCTGGGCCTTGAGCTGCTCGTACTCCTCGGTCGCCAGCTCGGCGCGGGCGGTCGCGGCGTCCCTGGCCTCAGCCAGCCGACCGATCTCCTCGGCCGCGCCGACCACCCGTGAGCGGGCCGCGGCCACCTTGCCCTGCAACCGGGCCAGGCCCTCGCGCCGGTCGGCCAGCGCCCGGGCCGCCGCGCGCAGCCGCTGCTCCTCCTGCTGGAGCTGCCGCTCCAGCTCGGCCCGCTGCTCCACGGTCTCCGCCAGCGAGTACTGCGCCTCCTCCAGGGCCTCGGCGAGCTCTGCCTCCTCCGCCTGGACCCGGGCGGCCTCGCGCTCCAGCTCCTCCGGATCGCGCCCGCGCCGCTCCTCGGTCGGCGGCGCGCTCGCGTGCCGCAGCCGGGCCTCGGCCAGGCCGATCGTCCCGCGCACCCGCTCGGCCTGCGCGGACAGGGCGAACCAGGTCTGCTGGGCCTGCTCGACCCGCGGGCCCAGCTGTGCCACCTGCGCCTCCAGCACCGCTTCGCGCTGCCGCCCCTCCTCGGCCTGCTGCTCGACGCCCGAGCGGCGCAGCCGCAGCGCCAGCTCGTCGGCGACCTCCTCCTCGACCGCGCGCCGCAGCGTCACCAGGTCGTCGGCCAGCAGCCGCAGCCGGGCGTCCCGCAGGTCGGCCTGGATGGTGGCGGCCCGGCGCGCTATCTGCGCCTGCCGCCCCAGCGGCTTCAACTGTCTGCGCAGCTCGCCGACCAGGTCCTGCACCCTGGTCATGTTGGCCTGCATCGCGTCCAGCTTCCGCAGCGCCTTCTCCTTGCGCTTGCGGTGCTTGAGGACTCCGGCCGCCTCCTCGATGAAGGCCCGGCGGCCCATCGGGTCGGCGTGCAGTACCGAGTCCAGCTGGCCCTGGCCGACGATGACGTGCATCTCCCGGCCGATGCCGGAGTCGGACAGCAGCTCCTGGATGTCCAGCAGCCGACAGGTGCTGCCGTTGATCGCGTACTCGCTGCCGCCGTTGCGGAACATGGTGCGCGAGATGGTGACTTCGCTGTACTCGATCGGCAGCGCGCCGTCGGTGTTGTCGATGGTCAGCGCGACCTCGGCGCGGCCCAGCGGGGCGCGGCCGGTGGTCCCGGCGAAGATGACGTCCTCCATCTTGCCGCCGCGCAGCGATTTGGCGCCCTGTTCGCCCATGACCCAGGACAGGGCGTCCACCACGTTGGACTTGCCCGAGCCGTTGGGGCCGACCACGCAGGTGATCCCGGGTTCCAGCCGGAGCGTGGTCGAGGAGGCGAAGGACTTGAACCCGCGCAGGGTGAGGGCCTTGAGATGCACGCGTTGGACCTCCGCCTGAGCCGCCCCCCTGCTGACCACGGGAACTCTATCCGGGCGACCGGCGGGCGCGCTGAACCCCTCCCGCCGACACCTCGGAAGGTCCGGTGGTTTGCCCGACGAGAGCGCAGGGCATCCCTGCTACAAGACATCCGGCCGACGGGGAGACGGGAATCTGGGAGGGGTGTCGGTACGAACCGGGGGCGCATGCCAAAGGGACGCCACAGTGGGCGTCCCTTGCAAAGATGTGGTGCAAGGATGTCAAAGATGTGGTGCGGTACCGCGGTGTTGCGGAGTGGTAGTTCCGCCGCCCTGATCTGCGGAGATCAGGAGTAGGCGGGCACTGCCTGGGGCACGTCGATGCTGCGGAGCAACTGCTCGTGTTCCGCGACGGCCGACAGCGCGTCATTCTCGGCCTGAATCCGCATGAGCTCGGATTCGAGGTCCTGGACACGCTGCTGCAGACGTCGCATCTCGGAAAGCACGCGCGGGTCAGGTCCGCCGACGTAGCCGAGAAGCGCCTTTGCCATGATGGATGGTCCTCCACGCTGAGTGACCGACCGATGAAGGGTGGGTCGTTTTTGGGGAACGCACTCGCTGCGCAGCCCTCGCAAGGCTGAAGGGGCCGAAAGCCTTGGGCTGTACGTCCGGGTGCGCGGGTTTCCAGCGTCTCACCAAACGTGAAAAGGGTCAACACGATCACAGCGTGCGACGTCGCCGCCGGGCCTCCACAGTGGTCCACGCACACTGCGGGCAGCCGGGTCACGACCGGTGGCCGGGCGATCACTGCTCGATGCGGAGTCAACCATGACCTGGCCGGAAGCGCAAGCATGATGCGCACGTTCGGGGGACATATGCGGTGCCACCCGGAGCAGCCCCGGGGTGGATCGGTCAGCGGATGGCGAAGCCCTGGTAGCGGGTCTCCGGCCGGCCCCATATCTCGGTGACGCCGTCGACCCGGCCGGGCGTGTCGCCGTGCCGCAGCAGCTCCAGCAACTGCCCGCACTGCTCCCGACTGCCCTGGGCGACCACCTGGACCCGGCCGTCGCCAAGGTTCGAGGCGTAGCCCAGCAACCCGATCTCCAGCGCCCGGGCCCGCGTCCACCAGCGGAAACCCACCTGCTGCACGGCTCCGCGCACCCAGGCGGTCATCCGGACGTCCTCGCTCATGCGCAGATTCTCGCATCAGGTCGGATCACGTCGGGTTATTGGGTTCTCGCCCCCGCGCCACCCGGTTGTGCCCTACGCTCCCCATGGATCACCTCACCGAGAGTGGTCCTTCCGTAACTGTCCGGTCAGGGGGGCCTGGGAGGTACGACCCGATCATGTCTCGACACGCACGCACCCCGGACGACCCCGGGGACGCGCCACCCGGTCCCGGGTCCCGTCGGGGGCGCCGAGGGCGCGGACGCAGGGGATCGCTGATCGCCGCGGCACTGGCCGGAACCCTGCTGGCGGCCGGTGCGGGCGGCGTGCTCAGCGGTGTCCTGCCGCTGAGCTCCGCGGTGCCGGCGGAGCTGGCCTCAGCCGCGCAGGCATCGACTCTGTCCTCGGTCAC
>Ga0302314_10008543_pt1 | contig 18212 bp, 17 predicted proteins | sample III_Palsa_N2_3_FD_200533 | JGI IMG/M metagenome (GOLD analysis project Ga0302314, IMG submission 200533) | Peat permafrost microbial communities from Stordalen Mire near Abisko, Sweden - III_Palsa_N2_3 | ecosystem: Environmental > Terrestrial > Soil > Palsa > Peat permafrost | place: Sweden...
CTCCCACATCGCGCACGCCCCGACTCCGGCCTAGGCCCCGGCGTTCGCCGGGATGAGCGGGGGTAGAGGGTCAGGGTTCGTTGAACACTTCGCCATACGTCCGCCGCAGCTCGGCTTTCAGCACCTTGCCCATGGCGTTGCGGGGCAGGTCTTCGACGAAGAACACCCGCTTCGGGCATTTGAACACCGCCAGCTGGGTGCGGGCGGCGGCGATCATCGCCGCCTCGTCACCGTCGCCGGCCACCACGGCGACCACCGCCTCGCCGAAGTCCGGGTGCGGGCAGCCGATCACCGCGCTCTCGACCACGCCGGCCATCTCGTCGAGCACCAGCTCGATCTCCTTGGGATAAACGTTGAGTCCGCCGGAGATGATCAGGTCGCTGGACCGTCCCGACAGCCACAGCCGCCCAGTCTCGTCCAGCCGGCCAATGTCGCCGGTGATGAAGTAGCCATCGGCGGTGAACGCCTCGGCGGTCTTCTCCGGCTTGTTCCAATAGCCGCTGGTGGTGCTGGGGCCCTTGATCTGCACGATGCCGTCGTCGCCGACGCGCAGGTCGACGCCCGGCAACGGATAGCCGACGCTGCCGGCAAGGCGCTCGCCCGCCAGCGGATTGGTGGTGATGATCGCCGCCTCGCTCATGCCGTAGCGCTCGAGGATCGGCTGGCCGATCCGTTCCTCAAAGTCGGCGAAGGTCGAGGGCAGCAACGGCGCCGAGCCGCAGATGAAAAGCCGCATGCTTTCAGCCGCTTCCCGGCCAAACTTCGGGTTGGACAGCAGCCGCGTGTAAAAGGTCGGCACGCCCATCATCACGCTCGAGCGCTGCATCGCCGCCAGCACGTCGGCGTCGTCGAACTTGGGCAGCCAGATCATCCGCGAGCCGGAGAGGAAGACGCAGTGCAGGGCGATGAAGAGGCCGTGCACGTGGTAGATCGGCAGGGCGTGCAGTAGGACGTCGGCGCCGGTGAACCCCCAGGCGTCGGTTAGCGCCTGACCGTTGGCGCCCAGCGCCGCATGGCTCAGCATCGCGCCTTTGGATCGTCCCGTAGTGCCGCTGGTGTACAGGATCGCGGCCAGGTCCTGCGGCGCGGCCTCGTGGACTGACTCGAGCGGCGCAAGGGCGGCGGCCTCGGCCGCCAGCGCAAGCGCGTCGGTGACGAACAGCGCCGGCTCGGCGTCGGCGACGAAGTAGTCGATCTCTCCTTTAGTGTAGGCGGTGTTGAGCGGCAGGAACACCGCGCCGACCTTCAGCGCCGCCAGGTAGAGCATCACCGCCTGCGGGCTCTTGGCCGTCTGCACGGCGATGCGGTCGCCCGGCGTGACGCCCTTGGCCTTAAGCAGCGCCGCGAGGCGGCCGGCGCCGGCTTCCATCTCGCCGTAGCTGACTGCCTGGCCGTCCAGCGTCTCCAGGAACGGCTGGGTCCGGTCGGCCGGAAAGCGCGAGGCGAGCAGGGCGTAAAGATTGCCGTTCATGCCCTTGCGGTTGACGGGAGGAAGCGGCGGTTGTCAACGTCGCCGACCAGCGAGGTGATGTTATGGATGACGGCGGCGCCATGGACTTGGGTGTCGAGAGGCTGATCGGCCGCAAGGACGGGCAGATCGGCTGGATGATCTTCAACAACCCGGAGCGCCGCAACGCGGTCTCGCTAGACATGTGGCGGGCGATCCCGGACGTGCTGGCGGCGTTCGAGGCCGATCCAGAGGTGCGGGTGGTGGCCTTCGTCGGCGCGGGCGAGCGCGCCTTCGTCTCCGGCGCCGACATCTCCCAGTTCGAAGCCGAGCGGTCGGACGCCAGCGCCGAGGCGCGCTATTCGTCAGCGTCCGCGGCCGCCAACATCGCGATGGCGGGGATCTCCAAGCCGACCATCGCCATGATCCGCGGCTACTGCATCGGCGGGGGCCTGGCGGTAGCGCTGACCTGCGACCTGCGCGTCTGCACCGACGACTCCCGCTTCGCGATCCCGGCGGCCCGGCTTGGGCTCGGCTACGGCTTCGGCGGCGTCAAGGCGTTGATCGACCTGGTCGGCCCCGCCATCGCCAAGGAGATCCTGTTCACCGCCCGCCAGTTCTCGGCGGAGGAGGCGCTGCGCGTCGGCTTAGTCAACCGCGTCACCACGCGCGACCAGCTGGAGCCGCTGGTGCGCGAATATGCGGCGATGATCGGCGCCAACGCCCCGCTGACCATCCGCGCGGCCAAGCTCGCCGCCCGCGAAGCGCTGCGCGACCCGGAAAAGCGCCGCCTGGCCGACGTCGAAGCCGCCGTCGCCGCCTGCTTCGACAGCGCCGACTTCAAGGAAGGCCGCACGGCGTTCATGGAGAAAAGGACGCCGGCGTTTCGGGGGGTCTGACCTGATCTTCCCCTCCCCTTCATGGGGACGGTGGCCGAGCGCAGCGAAGGTCGGGTGGGGGAGTCCGACGCGACAACGATGCCTCTCGATGTCGGCGCACGGCCGAGACATCCCACCCTGACCGCTTCGCGGTCTGTCCCTCCCCATGAAGGGGAGGGTGGCAGAGGACACTACTTCCGCCGCTGCTTCCTGGCCGCATATCGCGCGTCGCGGGCGGCTTTTTGTTTGGCGCGCAGCTCCAGCTCCATCGCCTCGGCGATCTCCGCTTCGAGGGCCTGGCGCTCCGCGGCCTTCTTGGCCGACTCGTGCCGTTTGGCGTCGCGTTCGGCGATGCGCTGGGCGCGCAGTTCCTCCAGCTCGATCTGGCGGGCGAGGCGGCGTTCCTCGAATTCCGGATCGACGATGGTGGGCTTGGCCCTGAACTTGGCCACAAGGGCCTTCTTGGCTTCGGCCGAGTGCGCCTGGCGCTCGGCGAAGCTTCCTAACTTCGGTGGCTTCATGGTCGCCGCCTCATAGCGAGCCTTTTGCGGTCAAGCCAAGCGCAAAATCGCCTCAGATGACGTGTTCGGCCCGCATCGCCGCGATCTCGGCGGCCGAGTAGCCGATCTCGGCCAGCACGTCGTCGGTGTCGGCAGGGGCCAGCGGCGCCACCTGGCGCACGCCGGTCTCCAGCCCCTCCATGTTGATCGGGCTCGCGACCATCTGGGTCTCGCCGAGCCTTGGGTGCCGGGCCGGCGTCGCCATGCCGAGGTGTTGCACCTGTGGATCGGCGAACACCTGGTCGATGGTCAGGATCGGTCCGCACGGAATGCCGGCCGCCTCCAGTCGCTCGATCCACCAGGCCGCCGGCCGCTTGCGCGTCTCTTCGGCGATCGCGACGTTCAGCGCCTCGCGATGCTCGGTTCGGCGGCGGGTGCTGGAAAACCGCGCGTCCTCCAGCCAGTCCTGCCGGCCAACGACATCGCAGAAACGCTCGAACTGGGCCGGCGTGGAAGCGGCGATGTTGACCGGACCGTCGGCGGCCGGAAACACGCCCATCGGGGAGATGGTCGGATGGTCGTTGCCCATCTGCCCGGCCACCTCGCCGGCCATCAGCCAGCGTGCGGCCTGGAAGTCCAGCAGAAAGATCTGCGATTCCAGCAGCGAAGTGTGCACAAAGCGCCCTTCGCCCGTGCGCTGGCGGTCGTAGAGCGCCATCATGATCGCCAGCGCCAGCACGGTGCCTGAGGCGACGTCGGAGATGGCGATACCGGTGCGCATCGGCCCGCGCCCGGGTTCGCCGGTGATCGACATCAGCCCGCCCAGGCCCTGGGCGATCTGGTCCACGCCGGCGCGTCCCGCATACGGCCCATCCTGGCCGAACCCGCTGATGGAGCCGTAGACCAGGCGCGGATTGAGCGGCTTCAAGTCCTCGTAGGCGATCTTCAGCCGGTGCTTCACCGGCGCGCGCATGTTCTCCACCAGCACGTCGGCGCGCGCCGCCAGCTTGAGGAACGCCGCGTGGCCGCCCGCGGACTTCAGGTCCAGGCTGATGAAACGTTTGTTGCGGTGCAGATTCTGGAAGTCGAAACCGTCGCGGGCGATCACGTCGCGGCCCTCGCCGGGCGGCAGTACGGCGATGACGTCGGCGCCCCAGTCGGCCAGATGCCGCACGCAGGTCGGCCCCGCGCGGGCCAAGGTGAGGTCCAGCACGCGTAGGCCAGCGAGGGGGAGGTGGGCGGCGTCGGTCATCGGCTGCATCATAGCGATCCTGAGCTACGGCGTCGCGACCGCCGTCTCCGGCAACAGCAACCGGAACGCCGCCCCGCCGCGCGACGGGGCCAAGTGCTCCAGCCGTCCGCCGTGCGCCAGGGCGATCTGCCGCGCGAGGCTGAGCCCGATGCCGGATCCGTCCGGTTTGGTGGTGAAGAACGGCGCGAACGCCGCTTCGGCCTGCGCCGGGGTCAGTCCCGGCCCGTTGTCGACCACGGTGATGAACGCCGCGCCGTTCTCGCGCCCGCAGATCAGCCGCACGCTGCCATCGGGTTTGGAGGCCACCGCGTCGAGCGCATTCTTCAGCAGATTGAGCACCGCCTGCTCGAGCAGCTCGGGGTCGGCCTGGAAGGTCAGCTCGGGCGGCTCGACGGTGCTCTCCCACGCCACTCCGCGGTCCGCCGCGAGGCCTCGCGTCAGGGCGCCGAGGCCGGCGACGAAGGCTGCGGCCCGAATCTCGGCCGGCGCCGGCGTCGGCAGGTCGGCCATGCGGCGATAGCGCTCGACGAAATGCATCAGTCCGGCGCTGCGGCGGCCGATCACCTCGACCGCGTCGGCCATCGCCGCGGGGTCGCCGTCCGGACCCAGTGCGGTCAGCGACTCGGCCAGCGAGCAGATCGGCGTCAGCGAGTTCATCATCTCGTGAGCGAGAATCCGGCTCAGGTCGCGCCACGCCGCCTCCTCGACGGCGTCGAGGTCGCTGGCCAGGCCCTGCAGGGCGATCAGTCGGCGGGGACCATCGGTCGACGTGAAGGACCCGATGGAAGCCAGCGCGCGCTGCCCGTCCGCCAGCGTGATCATCAGGCGCGAGCCGGGCGGCGCCGCGCAAAGCTGGGCGGCAGCGTCCGCGCCGAGCGCCTCCATCACGCCCAGGCTGGCCGCCTCGCCAAGCCGTCGCTGCGCCGCGCGGTTGGCGAACTCGACGCGCCCGCCTTCGCTCACCACCAACACCGACGCCGAGACCGCGTCGATCAAAGCGCGGAGATAGTCGAGCCGGCGCTCGCGCTCGGCCCGCACGCGGGAGAGACCGTCCAGCGCCCGGTCGATCGCGCCGCCAAGGCGCCCGGCGCCGGGCTTGCGGCCCGGCCGGTCGTATCCCTCGGCGAACAAGCCGTCGACGAACTGGGCCAGCGTTCGGTCCGCCGCCGCCGTGCTTCTCGCCAGATCCAGTGCGATGACGAGGGCGAAACCCAGCAGGACGGCGGCCGTGGCGTAGTAGTGGCGCCAGCCGGCGAGGCTCAGCGCAGCGAACGCGAGGGCGCCGATGACCGCCGCGCGGGCCGCGACGCCGGCGGCGAACGGCAGGGCGCGGCTAGAGCCCATGGCGCGCCATCCGGCGATAGAGCGCCGGGCGGGTAAGCCCAAGCGCCGTTGCGGCGTGCGAAACGTTGCCGTCGTAGATCGCCAGCGCCCGCTCGATCGCCCGCCGCTCCAGGTCCTCGAGATTGACCGCGCCGGCATCCGCGCGCAGCCGCCCGGTGAGGCTCGCGGCCTCGGTCATCGCGTCCGCCAGGGCATCGTTGCGCCAGGGCTTGAGCACGAAGTTGGCGGCGCCGCGCCGCAGGCCTTCGACGGCCAGCGCCACGCCGCCCCAGGTGGTCATCAGCACGACGCTGAGCGCCGGGTCGACCTCGTGCAAGGCCGCGAGGGTGGCCAGGCCTTCGTCGCCGCTGCGCGCGGCCGGTGCGAAGTTCATGTCCAGCAACACCGCGTCATAGCGCCCCGGGACGACAAGGCTCAGCAGCTGGTCTGGGCCCCCGGCGGTGTCGATCGTGGCGCCAGTGCGCGCCAAGGCGACCTGCGCCGCCTTCAGCACGTCGGGATCGTCATCGGCGACGAGGAGGCGGGGCGGCATGCGCCCAGTCTAGGGCGACGCCGCGGCGGGGCAAACCCGGCGCCGCCCGGCTGTCCGAAATCGGACAGCTGGCTGCGGCTGCGGTTCGCGCGGACTGCCTAACAAATTGAAATAACAGAATTTCCTCAAACACCCCGCTGGCCGGATACTCTCGGCATGACTGTCGGCATGGATCGCCGCATCGAGCGGCCTATCTGGCGGCGCAGGCCGGTGCAGATCGCGGCGGGCGCCGCGACGCTGGTCGCGGTCGCCGTGATCGCGGCGCTGGCCATGAACGGCGCCGCCTCCAGCGTGCGGGTGCCGGCCGCCACCGTGACCATCGATGAGGTCCAATCCGGTGTGTTCCACGATTTCGTGCCGCTGAAGGGCAAGGCGACTCCGAAGGACGAGGTCTATCTCGACGCGCTCGACGGCGGACAGGTCGCCGAGGTGCTGGCCAGGAGCGGCGATCAGGTGGTGGTCGGCCAGCCGCTGGTGAAGTTCCGCAACACCGCGCTCGAACTCGACGTGCTGGACCGCGAGGGTCGCCTGGTCGAGTCCATCACCCAGCTGCAGTCGTTCGAGAAGCAGCTCGAGGAGACGCGGGTCGCCAACGCCAAGGCCGCCGCCGAGATCGCCTACAACATCATCCGGCTCAGCCGCGAGGCGCAGCGCCGCGACATCCTGCTGGCCAAGGGTTTCTTCCCCCGCGAGCAGGCCGACCAGCTCCACGACGAGCTCGCCTACAACCAGCGCCTGCAGCCGCTGCAGGACGGCGGCAACCAGCGCCAGGAGGTGCTGCGCCTGGCGCAGCTGCCGCAGATCGAGACCGAGATGGCGACGCTGCGCCAGAGCCTGGCGGTCACGCGCAGCAAGCTCGATAGCCTGGTCCTGAGAGCGCCCGTCGCCGGGAAGCTGAGCGAGAACGACCTGCAGGTGGGGCAGATCCTGAAGCCCGGCGACCGCGTGGGCGAGGTAGTTCCTGCGAGCGGCTTCAAGGCCCTGGCCGATATCGACGAGTATTACCTGGGCCGCGTCGCCATCGGGCAGGGCGCCGACGTCACCCTCGACGGCAAGACCTATCCCATGCTCGTCACCCGGGTCGATCCGCAGGTGAAGGACGCCACGTTCCAGGTCGAGCTGGCTTTCAAGGGCGCGGCGCCCACCGATCTGCTGGCGGGCGAGGCGCTGGACGGCAAGTTGGCCGTCGGCGGCGATCGCACCGCCATGCTGCTGCCCGCCGGCCCGTTCCTGGAGCGCACCGGGGGCGACTGGGTGATGGTGCTTGCGCCGGACGGCGGCCATGCCGAGCGCCGGCGCATCAAGCTGGGCGCGCGCAACGCAGACCAGGTCGAAGTGCTCTCGGGGCTGAAGCCCGGCGAGCGAGTGATCACGTCGGACTACGCGGCCTTCGAGAAGGTGAACCGCGTCGATCTGAGCAGATGAGAGGGAACTCCCGATGCTGAAGCTTGAAAACGTGTCGAAGGTCTATCGCACCAGCGAGGTCGAGACGCAGGCGCTGGGCGAGGTCTCGCTCGAGATCGGCGACGGCGAGTTCGTCGCCATCATGGGCCCGTCGGGCTGCGGCAAGTCCACGCTGCTCAACCTGCTCGGCCTGCTGGATAGCCCGACGGAGGGCGCCTACTGGTTCTTCGGCGAGGATGTCGCGCGCCGCTCGGAATCACAACTCACCAAGCTGCGGCGCGAGCGCATCGGCTTCGTGTTCCAGAGCTTCAACCTGATCGACGACCTGACCGTGGCCGAAAACGTCGAAGTGGCGCTGCTGTATCGCAATGTGCCCCGCGCCGGGCGAAAGCAGCGGGTGCGCGAAGCGCTGGAGCGCGTCGGCATCGCCCATCGCGCCGGTCACCGGCCGCAGCAGCTCTCCGGCGGCCAGCAGCAGCGCGTGGCGGTGGCGCGGGCGCTGGTGTCGGCGCCGAAGCTGATCCTGGCGGACGAACCCACGGGCAACCTCGACACCGCCAACGGCGAGGCGGTGATGGCGCTGCTGACCGAGGCTGCGCGGGACGGCGTCACGGTGGTGATGGTGACGCACTCGCTGGCCCACGCCGCCGTCGCCCAGCGCGCCATCCAGCTGCTCGACGGCCGGGTGGTCTCCGAAACGCTGCTGGCCGCCTAACGGCAAGGGGGACGGACCATGATCCAGAACTATCTCGCCGCCTTGCTACGCAATCTGGGGCGCAACGGGCAGTACGCCGGGATCACCATCGCCGGCCTCGCCATCGCCTTCGCCGCGGCGATCCTGATCGGGCTCTACGTGCGCGACGAGCTCAGCTTCGACCGGTGGATTCCGGGTCACGTGCAGATCTTCCTGGTGAACTACAAGCTCACCGGCGTCGGTCAGCCAGTCGACTCCGACACCACGCCGGAGGGGCTCGCCGATCTGCTGAAGCTCGATTTCCCGCAGATTCAGTACGCCGCCCGCGCCGCCGGCTACAACTTTCCGCCGGCGATCCGGCGCGGCGACATCAACCTCAGCGAACGGAACTTCAACTGGGTCGACCCGGATTTCTTCAAGGTGTTCCAGATCCCCGCCGTGGCCGGCGATCCGGCCAGGGCCCTCGAGGCGCCCGACGCGCTGGTGCTGTCGAAGAGCGCGGCGCGAAAGTACTTCGGCGTCGACGCCCCGATCGGCGGCGTGCTGCAGGTGGACGGCCGGCCGATGCGCGTGGCCGCCGTCATCGAAGACCTGCCGTCGAACAGCTCCCTTGTCGGCGATGTGTTCGGGTCCTCGCTGGCGAGCACGTCGGCCTTCAAGCAGTTCACGGGCGGCGGCATGCTCGCCAACGAGGCGCAGACGTTCGTGCGGCTGAAACCCGGCGCGTCGGCGGCGACCATCGAGGCCGGCCTGCCGGGATTTGTCGAGCGACGCATCGCGCCGGAGGTGAGGCGCTATTCGACCTCGATCCGGGAGACGTTGCACCTCAAGCCGCTGACGGCGATCCACCTGCACCCAGGCACCCAAGGCGACACCAAGCCGGGCGGCGATCCGGTGGTGGTGGGCTCCATCGCCGTGATCGGGGCGCTGATCGTGATCGTCGCGGCGATCAACTTCGTCACCCTGATGACCGCCTGGGCGTCTCGCCGCGCGGTCGAGGTCGGTGTCCGCAAGGCGCTTGGCGCCGACCGACGCGACCTGATCGTGCAGTTCCTGGGCGAGAGCGCGCTCTACGTCGCCGTCGCGCTGCTGTTCGGGGTGGCCATCGCCGAGATCACGCTGCCGGGCGTCAACACCGTCCTGCAGCGTCACATGACGCTCGACTACTTCGGCGATCCTTGGCTGCTCCTCACCTTGCTGCTGGTCGGCGCCATCGTGGCCGTGCTTGCTGGTCTCTATCCGGCCTTCGTGCTCTCGGCGTTCCGTCCGTCGATCGTGCTGAAGGGCGGTCCGGTCGAGACCGCGGGCGGCGCGGGCGTTCGCCAGGCGCTCGTCGTGGCCCAGTTCTCAGTGCTGATCGGGCTGCTGGTCTGCGCGGCGACCGTCTACCGCCAGACCACTTTCGCGCTGAAAGGCGCGACCCACGTCAACCAGGACCAGGTCGTGATCCTCGCGGCCGCGCCGTGCACCAATACTTTGCGCGACGCGATCGGCGCGCTGCCCGGTGTCCTCAGGGCGGCCTGTTCCTCGCCCTATGCGCTCAACCTCGCCGACAACCGCGACAAGATGACCGCCAACGGCCAGGAGCGGTCCGTCGCGACCGCCGCCGTCGATTTCGGATTCTTCGAAGTCTACGGGGTGCAGCCGATCGTCGGGCGCCTGTTCAGCCTCGATCGGCCGGCCGACGACGGCGCGATGCACCAGACGGACGCGCCGCCGGTGGTGATCAACGCCTCCGCCGTCCGCGCGCTGGGCTTTGCGTCGCCGCAGGCGGCGCTCGGGAAGAGCGTCTCGTGGCATTTCATCGCCCAGGACTACGCCGGTCTGAAGGGCGATCCCAACCGCGCGCCGCGGCCCTCCGAGATCGTCGGCGTCGTACCGGACTTCACCTTGGGCTCGGTGCGCCTGCCGATTCAGCCGACCCTCTATTTCGTTGGCGTGAAGACCAGCGTGCTCTCGTCGGTGGCGCTCAACGTGAAGCTCGACGGCGCGCGGATCGCCGATACGCTGCCGCTGATCGACAGCACCTGGAAGCGGGTCAGCGGCGGCCAGCCGCTGGAGCGGTTTTTCGCCAGCCAGTTCATGTTGCGGCTCTACATCGACACGCTGATCCAGGGCGCCTTCATCGCCGTGTGCGGGCTGATCGCGGTCTCGGTCGCCTGCCTCGGCCTCTTCGCACTCTCGGCCTACACCGCGGAGCGGCGAACCAAGGAGATCGGGGTGCGCAAGGCCATGGGCGCGAGCTCGGGCGACATCCTGAAGCTGTTGCTGTGGCAGTTCCTGTGGCCGGTGCTGGCCGCCAACCTGATCGCCTGGCCGCTCGCCTTCCTGGTGATGAACTGGTGGCTGCAGGGTTTCGCCTACCGCATCGACCAGTCGCCCTGGACCTTCCTGGCCGCCGGCGCCGCCGCGGTGGTGATCGCGCTGGCCACGGTGTTTTTCCAGGGGCTGCGGGTCTCCCGGGCGAAACCGGTCTCCGCGCTGCGCTACGAGTAGCGGGCCACACGCTCGGGCGACGACGTTCAACCCTTCCCCCTCAGGGGGAAAGCGGCGCGTCGTTGCGCAGCAACGCGTCGCCGATGGGGGCTGTCGCCGCGAGACTCCCCCCATCGGCGAAGCGCGCTACGCGCGGCTCGCCGCTTTCCCCCTGAGGGGGAAGGGTTGGGGGAGAGCGTTGCGCCGGCCGCGTCGCTCATATAACGGAAAACGCATGTCAGCTTCTTACGACGTCGCCGCGATCGGCAACGCCATCGTCGACGTCATCGCCCCGGCCGACGAGGCCTTCCTGGTCGGCAACGCCCTGACCAAGGGCTCGATGATGCTGATCGACGAGCCGCGCGCCCACGAACTCTACGGCAAGATGGGCGCCGGAATCGAAGCCTCGGGCGGATCGGCGGGCAACACGGTCGCCGGCGTCGCCAGCCTCGGCGGCCGCGCGGCCTACATCGGCAAGGTGGCGGCGGACCAGCTGGGCGACGTCTTCGCCCACGACACCCGCCAGATCGGCGTCCACTTCGAGACCGGCCGGCTCGCCGGCGGCGCGGCGACCGGGCGCTGCCTGATCAACGTCACGCCTGATGGCGAGCGCACCATGTGCACCTTCCTCGGCGCGTCGGTCGAGCTCACGGCGGCGGACGTTGAGCCGGACCTGATCATGGGCGCCGAGATCGTCTACCTCGAAGGCTACCTGTTCGACCCGCCCGAAGCGCGGCGCGCGTTCGCCAAGGCCGCGGACCTGGCCAGGGCCTCCGGCCGCACTATCGCGCTGACGCTCTCTGACTCGTTCGTGGTCGAGCGCCATCGCTCCGGCCTGCGCGAATTCATCGAGACCGAGGTCGACCTGCTGTTCGCCAACGAGGCGGAGATCACCTCGTTGTTCGAGGTCGCCGATTTCGAGGCGGCCGCCCGCGCCGTCCAGGGCATGACCAAGATCGCCGCCATCACCCGTAGCGAGAAGGGCTCGGTGGTAGTGACTCCCACGATCCGCCACACCGTCGAGGCCTTCCCGGTCGCCAAGTTGGTGGACACGACCGGCGCCGGCGACCAGTACGCGGCCGGCTTCATGCTGGCCCTCGCCCGCGGCAAGCCGCTCGACCACTGCGCCCGCCTCGGCGGTCTCGCCGCCGCCGAAGTCATCTCCCATTATGGCCCAAGGCCGCAGGTCTCGCTCGCCGAGCTCGCCGCCGCCAACGGCCTTTCCTGAAGGACCGCCTCATGAGCCGTCGCACCAGCTATTTGTTCACCAGCGAGAGCGTCTCCGAGGGCCACCCGGACAAGGTGGCCGACCGCATCTCAGACGAAGTGGTCGACGCGTTCCTGGGGGCCGATCCCTATGCCCGCGTCGCCTGCGAGACCATGGTCACCACCAACCGCATCATCCTGGCCGGCGAGGTCAGGGGGCCGGCCGGCGTGGTCGAGAGCCTCGAGGACAAGGTTCGCGCGGCGATCAAGGACATCGGCTACGAGCAGGAAGGCTTCCACTGGAAGACCGCGGACTACGCCTGCCACCTGCATTCCCAGTCGGCCGACATCGCCATGGGCGTCGACGCGGCGGGCAACAAGGACGAGGGCGCCGGCGACCAGGGCATCATGTTCGGCTACGCCACCGACGAGACGCCCGAGTTGATGCCGGCGACACTGCAGTATTCCCACAACATCCTGAAGAGCCTGGCCAAGGCGCGCCACTCGCGCGAGCGGCCCGAGCTGGAGCCGGACGCCAAGAGCCAGGTCACCTTGCGCTACGAGAACGGCCGCCCGGTCCACGCCGCGCAGATCGTGCTGTCGACCCAGCATCGCGACGGCCTGACCCCGGCCGACGTCGCCGACCTGGTGAAGCCCTACATCCTCAAGGTGTTCCCGGACGGCCTGGTCACCGACGAGACCGAATGGCACATCAATCCCACCGGCAACTTCGTCATCGGCGGCCCGGACGGCGACTGCGGCCTGACCGGTCGCAAGATCATCGTCGATACCTACGGCGGCGCTTCGCCGCACGGCGGCGGCGCCTTTTCCGGCAAGGATCCGACCAAGGTCGACCGCTCGGCCGCTTACGCGGGCCGTTACCTGGCGAAGAACGTGGTCGCCGCGGGCCTCGCGTCCAAGTGCACGATCCAGATCGGCTACGCGATCGGCGTCTCCAAGCCGCTCAGCTTCTACGTCGACCTGCACGGCGGCAGCGACGTCGACGCCGAGAGACTGGAGAAGCTGCTGCCGGAGCTGATCGGCGGGGCGACGCCGCGGGCGATCCGCGAACACCTCGGCCTCAACCGTCCGATCTACGCCCGCACCGCCGCTTACGGCCACTTCGGCCGCGCCGCGGAGGCCGACGGCGGCTTCTCCTGGGAGAAGACCGACCTTGCGGACGAGCTGAAGCGGGCGTTCTCCTAGGGGCGCAATGCTCCAGCTCTATTTCGCCCCGAACACCTGCGCCCTGGCCACCCACGTCGCGCTGGAGGAAGCCGGGGCTGATTACGCGACCGTCCGGGTGGATTTCCGGTCGAACGAGCAGCGCGGCCCGGCCTACCTGGCGATCAACCCTAAGGGTCGCGTCCCGTCGCTGGTGACCGACCGGGGCATCCTGACCGAGACGCCGGCGATGCTGGCCTTCGTGGCGCAGACCTTTCCCGCCGCCGGGCTCGCGCCGCTCGATGACGCGTTCGCGTTCGCCCAGCTGCAGGCGTTCAACAGCTATCTCTGCTCGACATTGCACGTGGCCCATGCCCACGGCCGGCGCGGCTACCGCTGGGCCGACGACGAGGCGGCGTTTGCGGCGATGCAGCGGTTCGTGCCCAAGTCGGTCGGCGCCTGCTTCGAGCTGATCGAGCAGCACATGCTGGCCAGGCCCTGGGTGATGGGTGAGACCTACACCGTCTGCGATCCTTACCTGTTCGCGGTGGCGCAGTGGCTGGAGGGCGACGGCGTCGATCTGGAGCGCATCCCGAGAGTGATCGACCACCGCCGGCGCATGCTGGAACGCCCGGCGGTGCAGCGGGCGTTCGCCGCGGAACGCGCGCCGATCTCGTGACCGTCAGCACACCCCGATCGGCGTCTCGCGGCATGCCGGGGGCGGACAGCTGGAACTACGCCGAGCAGATCTTCTACGACCGTTCGCCCTTTGGCCTCTGGATCACGACACTGATCGTGTTCGCCGTGCTGTTCGGTGGCTACGCCGCAGCGGCGTGGATCGACCACGTGCCGTGGATCATCCACGACAAGTCGGGCCCCAGCCTAGATCACCGGGCTTGGGTGGCCCTCAGCCTGACGCTGATCGTCTGCTGCGCCCTCGGTCTGCCGCGCTATTCGCGATTGATGGATCAGCGCGACACCGCCGCGTTCGCCCATGCCTTGCGCCCCGACGCGACTTTGACGGCGCCGTCCTCGCCGACTCGATTGCGCCTGTTCACCGCCCTGGGCGCACTGGTCGCGGGCGGCATCATGTTGTGGTTCCAGCTGATCGGGCAGGGGAGCGACGCACATGCGCCGCTCGTCGCGGCCTGGTTCACCGTCGCCGCCGTCCTGGTCGGCGTCCTGTTCCTCCGCGGGGTCGCTCTTACCGTTGCGTCGGCGCGGTACGGCCGCAACGTCGTCCGCACGGGTCTGCAGATCGATCTGCTGCGGATCGATCTGCTCTATCCCTGGGGGCGCCTCGCCTCCCGCACCGCGCTGATCTGGTTCGCGGTCAGCGCCGCGACCCTGCTGCAGTTCGTCGGCGACCGCGGGTTCGATCCCTACACCATCGCCCTCGTGGCAGGATGCGCGGCGATGGGCGGGTGGGTCTTCATCAACACCCTCGGCCTGATCCACCACGAGATCCGTGTGGCCAAGGCGGCCGAGCTGGAGGCGCTGCGCACCGAGATCACGGGGCTGAAGAGCAGCCTGTACGCCGATCCCGCCGCCCCGGCCAAGCTGCAGAGCCTGCTCGCCTTCGAAGCCCGTATCGCTGCGGCGCCGGAGTGGCCGTTCGACCAGACCATCCTGGTGCGCGTCGGCGCCTCGGCGCTGATCCTGACGGTGCCGTGGTTCGGCCAGGCCTTCGCCGGCCTGATGGTCGCCCACCTAGGCGGCAGCTAGCTGGTCTTGCTGTAGACGTAATCCTCACGCCCGCCGGGGGCGCCGCGCAGGCCCGACGGCAGCGGGGCGCGGGTGGCGTTCATCTTGGCGTGAGCGTCGAGGGCGGCCTGATCGAGTTCGAGCAATACCAGTCGGTCGGGATCGACTGCGCTCTGAAACACTTCGAACTGCTCGCAGCCGGGTTCGGCCGCGACCTCTTCGCACCGCCCCTTTAGCGCCTGCGCAAATTCGCCGCCTTTGCCCGGCGCGGCGTTGATGCTGATGATGAGCCGTAACGACATGCTGCTTCCTCCGTGATGAGCCCGGCATGTCCTAAGCGGGCCGCGGCGGTGTTGTCGCCTTGTTTTGCCGCGCCAGCCGGATGCATCGTCGCCGCGCGCGGAAAGCGCTTGGCGCAGATCGCGGGCTGTGCCGAAGCTTCGCCATGAGTCTCCGCGGCGCCGACAACGAGAGCGATGAGGCCACGGCAATTGGCCGATCGGCGCTGCTCAAAGCGTCCTGGCGGCTGCTGCCGCTGATCGGGCTGGGTTACGGCGTCTCCTACATCGACCGCGTCAACATCAGCTTCGCTTCGCTGCAGATGAACCGCGACCTGCACTTCAGCGCCGCGGTCTATGGGTTAGGCGCGGGACTGTTCTTCCTCACCTATGCGCTGTTCGAGGTGCCCTCGAACCTACTGCTGGTGCGCTTCGGCGCCCGGCGATGGATCGCGCGGATCATGCTCACCTGGGGCGTGCTGGCCGCGGCGATGCTGTTCGTGAAGACGCCGATGCAGTTCTACCTCATGCGCTTGCTGCTCGGCGCGGCCGAGGCGGGGTTCTTTCCCGGCGTGATCTTCTACCTCTCGCAGTGGTTCCCCGCCGCGCATCGCGGGCGGGCGATCAGCCGTTTCTATGTAGCCCTGCCGCTCGGCACCGTGGTGATGGGCGCGATGGCCGGCGCTCTGCTGGACCTGCAAGGCCGGCTCGGCCTGGCCGGGTGGCAGTGGCTGTTCCTGGTCGAGGGCGTGCCCGCCGTGCTGCTCAGCGCCGCATTCCTCGTGCTGCTGCCAGACAAGCCGCAGGACGCCCGCTGGCTGACGGCGCGCGAGCAAGGCTGGATCGTGGATCGGCTCGCCGAAGAGGCGGCGAGGCCCGGCGCCGAACGCGGCCACGGCGTGCTGCGCGCGCTGCTCGATCCGGTGGTGATCCGCTTCGCCGCGGTGAACTTCCTGTTCCTCGGGCCGCTCTACGCTTTCAACCTTTCGGCGCCCGCAGTGCTCGACAGCTTCACCCATCTCGGCGCGACCAGGGTCGGATACCTGACCGCCCTGGCCGGCTTGCTGGGCGCCGGCTCGATGCTGCTCAACAGCTGGTCGTCGGACCGTCAGCAAGAGCGCTACGTCCACCTGATCGCGCCGCTGGTGACGCTGGGGCTGGCTTACGCCGTCATGGGCCTCACCAACTCCCCGCTGCTGGCGATCAGCGCCTACTGCGTTGCGGTGATGAGCAACATGGCGATCAGCCCGGTGATCTGGCTGGCGCCCGGCGAGGCGATCCAGCCCAGCACCGCCGCCGCCAGCATCGCGGCGATCAACTCGATCGGCCAGCTCGGCTCGTTCGTCTTTCCGACGCTGTGGGGCCTGGCCAAAGACCAGACCGGCGGGTTCCACCTGGGCCTGACGCTGCTGCCGATCCCGTTCTTCCTGGCGGCCGCGATCGTGCTCTCCGAGCGGCGCCGGGCGCGGCGGACCGGCGCGGCCGAAACCCTGGTGCTCGCCTCCGGCTAGTCGACCTCCATGACCTCGACTTCTCCGCCGGCGACGCTCGCCACATCCCCCACCGCCGCGCCCATCAGCGCCCGCGCCAGCGGCGAGACGTAGGATATGCGGCCCTGCGCCGGATCGGCCTCGTCCTCGCCAACGATGCGGAACACCTGGCGCCGGCCGTCCTCGCGCTCAATCGTCACGGTGCGGCCGAACTGGACCTTGCCCGCCGCCGCCGACGGCTCGGACAGCTGAGCCGTGGCCCGACGCGCCGACCAGTAGCGCAGGTCGCGCGTCGCCCGCGCCATCGGCGTGCGGTCGGTGCTGATGTTTCCGGCGCTTCTCGCCGCGGCGTAGGCTTCCTGCGCCTGCGCCAGAGCAAGCTCGATCGCCGCCAGGCCGCTCGCCGTCACCAAGTTGGGATGGGGCGAGATCGGCCGGTCCGGCAGATCGGCGGCCTGGGACTCGAGGTCCTCCTCTCGGGTGAAGGCGACAGACATGGTCAGGCGCGCTTATGGCCCCAGCTGCTCGGCTTGTCGTGCCGCGTGACCCGCCAGGTGGCGTCGTCCACCTCCAGCGCGCCGAAGCCGAACTCGACTTCGAAGCCCGACGGCGTGCGCGCATAGAACGAGACCATCCGATCGTTCGTGTGCCGTCCCAGCGTCAGGGCGATTGGCGTCCCGGCCGCCTGCGCGCGCTCCAACGCGAAGCCGACGGCGTCCAGGGTCGGCACCTGCAGCATGAAGTGGTGCAGGCGCTTGGGCGTCGGGACCGGCAGCAGCGCCAGCGTGTGGTGGCGCGGGTTGCAGTGATAGAACTCGAGTTCGAAGCTGGAACTTGCGCCCATCCGCATACGGATGGTGTCGGAAAGCCGGAAGCCGAGCAGGTCCTGGTAGAAATGCCGCGCGGCGGCAATGTCCCGGGTTGAGATCACCACGTGCCCGAGGCCCTGGCGGCCGGTGACGAAGCTGGCGACGCCCGCCGGGGAGGCGAACGGCGTCTCAGTGCGCAGCGTCGCGCCGTAGTAGATCTCGACCGGCAGGCCGTCCGGATCCTGACAGGTGACGAGGCCGAGCACCCCGCGTTCGGCGAGCAGCGCCGGATCGCCGTTGCCGACTGCAACGCCGCCCTCGGCCAGGCGCCGCGCGACTGAATCCAGCTCGGCGGGCCCGGCGACCTCGAAGCCCAGATAGGCGACGTCGTCCGCCTCGCCGGTCTCGAGCGCGATGCGCCAGGCCTGCTCGTCCAGCCGGAACCGCGCCGCGCCGGCCGCCGCCTCCGCCGGCATCATGCCCAGCACATCGGCCGCGAAGACGCTCCAGGCGTCCGGGTCCTTCACCTTCAGGCCGAGATAGCCCAGCGATTCGATGCTCATGGCGTCTCCTTGGCCTGGCTGGGCGCCCCGTACTTGGCCGCCAGACCTCCGCCGGCCGCTGCTCGACCAACGCCGCGCACGCCGACGCCGGTGTCGAGAACCACCACGCTCCCAGTCGCCGGGCGGCTGTCGCGGCGCGAGGCGAGGAACAGGAAACCGCCGGCGTAGTCGGCCGGCGTCGGCACGAAGCCCAGCGGCACGTTGGGCCCAGCGGTGGCGGCGAGATTGATGCCGCTGATCGAGCGGTCGGCCATGTCGAGCGCCTCGGGGCCACGCAGGTCGGTCTCGATCGGACCGGGCGCGACCCCGTTTACCCGGATCGTCGGGGCCAGTTCGTAGGCGAGTTGGCGGATCAGGCCGACCACCGCGTGCTTGGAGGCGGTGTAGAGCGGTCCGCCGCCGGCAGGATCGAACCCGGCGCTGGACACGGTGAAGATCAGCGAACCGGCCGAACGCACCAGCGCCGGCAGCG
>Ga0302314_10008545_pt1 | contig 18210 bp, 15 predicted proteins | sample III_Palsa_N2_3_FD_200533 | JGI IMG/M metagenome (GOLD analysis project Ga0302314, IMG submission 200533) | Peat permafrost microbial communities from Stordalen Mire near Abisko, Sweden - III_Palsa_N2_3 | ecosystem: Environmental > Terrestrial > Soil > Palsa > Peat permafrost | place: Sweden...
AAGTCAATTTGAACCTACTGGTGATCGAGCAGGCCGAGAACCCTCTTGGCCACCACGTTCAGATTGACTTCCGAGGTGCCGCCCTCGATCGAATTGGCCTTGGCCCGAAGCCAGGTGCGCACCGCGGTGATCTCTTCGGGCTCGAAGCCATCCCCACGCCAGCCCAGGCCTTGATGACCCATTGCCTCCAGGACCAGCTCGGCGCGCTCCTGGGCGATCTTGGCGCCGGCGTATTTCATGATCGATGTGGCGGCGCTAGGTCCCTGTGACGTCTTGGCCTCCAGCGCCGAACGCTGGGCGGTCAGGCCGAAGGCGCGGGCCTCCATCCGGTGGGTGACGATGCTCGCGCGCAAGTCCGCGTCCGCCAGCCGTCCGGTCTCGTCCAGGCCGACATAGGCCTTAGCGACCTGCTCGACATTGGCCGGCGCACTGGCGCCGCCGCCGCCAAGGCTGGCGGAGATGTTCTGCCGCTCGAACTGCAAAAGGCGCTTGGCGATGGTCCAGCCGTGGTTCAGCTGACCGACCAGGTTTTCCTTGGGAACCTTCACATCGGTAAAGAAGGTTTCGCAGAACGGGCTGGTCCCATTGATCAGCAGGATCGGCCGCGCCTCGACGCCCGGCGATTTCATGTCGATCAGGATGAAGCTGATGCCTTCGTGCTTCTTGGTGGTGTCGGTGCGCACCAGGCAGAAGCACCAGTCGGCCAGATTGGCGCCCGAGGTCCAGATCTTGGAGCCGTTGATCAGATAGTGGTCGCCTTTGTCCTCACACTTGGTCGCCAGCGAGGCCAGGTCCGACCCGGCGCCCGGTTCGGAATAGCCCTGGCACCAGCGTAATTCGGCGCGAGTGATCGGCGGGATGTGGCGCTGCTTTTGTTCCTCCGTGCCATATTCCAGCAGGGTTGGGCCGAACATCATCACGCCCATGCCGCCGATCGGGTTCCAGGCGCCCAGAGCAGCCATCTCCTGGTTCAGCACCCGCGCCTCGGCCGCGCTCATGCCCGCGCCGCCATAGGCTTTCGGCCAGGTCGGCGTGCCCCAGCCCCGCTGGCCCATCGCCTTGGTCCAGGCGATGGACTCCGGACTGGTCTGCCCGCCCATCAGCACCGCCGCGCCCTTGCCCTTCAGTGAAGGGGGAAAGTTGGCCTCAAGCCACTGGCGCGCCTCGACACGAAACCCGTCGAGGTCGCTCGCCCCGAAATCCGCCATATCAATCGTCCTTCAAAATCGGTCGTTCAAAATTGCAATCAGCCCGGAAATGCGGGCCTGAAGCACAAGTCCATTTAAGCTCTATCGCTACTTCGGATCCGGCAGACCCAGCACGCGTTTCGACACCACGTTCAGATTGATCTCCGAGGTGCCGCCCTCGATCGAATTGCCCTTCGAGCGCAGCCAGCCTTGGGTCGCGACGATCTCGCCGGGCTTGAAGCCCTCGCCCTCCCAGCCCAGGCCCTGATGGCCCATCGCCTCGACCATCAGCTCGGAGCGTTCCTGAGCCATGGTCGCGGCGGCGTATTTGATGATCGAGGTCGCGGCGCTGGGTCCCTTGGCGGCTCGTGATTCCGCCTCGACCCGCCGGACGGTCAGGCCAAAGGCGTGCTGGAACATCTTGTTCTGGGTGATGCGGCCGCGCAGGTCGCTATCGACCAACCGTCCGGCCTCGTCGGCGCCGATGTAACGCTTGGCGATTTGGCCGAGGTCCCCGGCCGCGCCGCCTGCGCCGCCGCCCGAGCCCATCCCGCCGGAGATGTTCTGCCGCTCGTATTGCAGCAGCCGCTTGGCGATGTCCCAGCCGCCGTTCAGCCGGCCGACCAGATTGCCTTTGGGCGCCTTCACGTCGGTGAAGAAGGTCTCGCAGAACGGCGAGGAGCCGCTGATCAGCTTGATCGGCTTGGGCTCGACGCCCGGCGTCTTCATGTCGATCAACAAGAAGCTGACGCCCTCATGCTTCTTGGCGGTGTCGGTGCGCACCAGGGCGAAAATCCAGTCGGCCTGGTCTGCGTAGGAGGTCCAGATCTTCTGGCCGTTGACCAGATAGTGGTCGCCCTGGTCCTCGCAGCGCATCTGCAGCCCCGCCAGGTCCGACCCGGCGCCCGGCTCGGAATAGCCCTGGCACCATCGGATCTCGCCGCGGATGATCTTGGGCAGGTGCTCGCGCTTCTGCTCCTCGTTGGCGTATTCCAGCAGCACCGGGCCCAGCATCCAGACCCCGAACGAGGCCAGGGGCGTGTGATAGCCGCCCTTGTTCAATTCTTGCTGCAGCACCCGCGCTTCGGCCGCCGACAATCCGCCGCCGCCATATTCCTTGGGCCAGGTGGGCGTGGTCCAACCCTTCTCGCCCATCCGCGCCTGCCAGATGCGCAAAGGATCCTTGGAGTCCTTATACCGTCGGCCGCCCCAGATGGCTTCCTCGTCGATGGGGGTCTTGGGATCGCGCAGCTCGACCGGGTAGTTGGCTTCCAGCCAGGTCCGCGCCTCACCTCGAAACGTTTCCAGATTGTCGGCCCCGAAATCAGCCATCGACGTTCCCTCGCAACTCGCGGACCTGTTTGTCCCTAGCTTACCCCAGGCCGGGGAGGGAGCAAGCGGAGTCGAACAGATGTTTCAATCGGTGGCGCAGATTGAACCCTGCTTCAATCCGGCCTCTCCGCACCGTGTTTGATTCTGATAATTTGGACTGAATTGTTCGCTACTCTGTATCGGATGATGTAGGGCCAAATCACCGTTAGCTCGCGAATTCCGCCAGGCCCAACAGGGCGACCGCGGTTGGAAATGCTGGCCAGACTCTCTCCTGCGGCCTTCAACCGCAACGCCGTGCGCTGCGCGGCGAGCGGTCGCGATTGATGGATGTAAGCGCGGATCGCGGCGAGATCGGCCAGCGCGCGCCGCGACCAGCCTTACTTGAACCACGATGCGGGGGCGGGTTTCTCGTCGGGCGTTCCCCAGGTGTCGAGCCACGCCGATATTTCGGCGTGAGGAACGACGCGCCCGGCCTCGATGTCAGCCAAGCCTTCCGCGTCGGCTTCGGCCTCGGCCTTGTCGTCGATCTCATCGAATATGGACGGTTCAGACTTCATGGCGTCACCTAATAACACACAACCGGCGAGATGGGGACTTCGAACCCATACCACGGGACAGAAGGCCATCGCCGCGACACATGCAGAAGCCGGACCGATCAAAACGAGAGACGACTCATGCCAACTCCATGATGAGCGCGAAGTCAGGCCACGAGAGCGCGTTGCCTGCGCTGGGTGGCGCGCAACAAGCCGCCCAAGCCGCCAAAGCCCATCAGCATCATCGCCCATGTCGCCGGCTCTGGCAGAGGCGCCGGTGCGAAGGCGACGCCCTTGAAGTTGGAGTCCGCCGGTGCGGTGGCCAGGATGGAGAACTTTTCATTCACGGGCTTTGTGGTCGCGGAAAGAATGTCCGTGATCCCGAACAGGAAGGTCGGGTCCGTATCGCCAATCGTATAGTTGGTCGCATAAAGTTCGACCGAGTTTCCGACGACTTCTCCGGTCAATCCAAGCAAGCCGGTCGTTCCCGACGCCGAGGTGTTGGCGACCAAATTCAAGCCCGCCGACAGGGTGTATTCCAGTGTCCACGTCCCCGCGATGTCCTCCCACTTTTGCAATCCGCCGTCGCCGAGCGAGCTGGTCGCGGAATTGTTCTTCGGCGAGCCGCTATCGGCGACATAGAGCGTCGTCGCATTCGCGAAGAAATAGTTCTCCGGGCTCAGATTGATCTGTTCGCCTTTGGCGTTGATCCCATTCGACGTCGCGGTCGTGATCGTCACCTTGCCGGTGCCGCCGCTGTTGCCGAACCCGGTGAGCATGGTCGGACCGTCGCCACCGTTCGCCAGGCTGGTCGGCAACGTCCCGGCTGTGCCGAGCGTGCCGATAAAGTCCCGGTTCGACCCGCTGCCCTCCTTGCTGTCGAACGAAACGTAGAGCTGGCCGTCGTAGACCTGCACCTCGCGCGTATCCTGCGATGAGGTCATGCCGCTGGTGTCGAGGCCGGTGATCGGCGTCGCCGAGTGACTGCCCAGCGTCGCGTAGAAAACGCCACCGGTGGCGTCGGGGCTGTCGCCTTGACCTGACACATAGAACGAGCTGCCGTCGACGGTGTAGACGCTCCGTGGGTTGTTGCCGTTGTAGATGTTGTACAAGGCGGTCGTGGTGTTCACCACGCCGTTGGCGCCGATCAGCGCGACGACACGGGGAACCGCGGTGTAGCCCTGGCCCGTCAAGCTGCCGGACTGACCAAGAGCGGTCGATTTCGTCGGGTCGGTGGTGAGGGTGCCATAGGCTGTCGGATTGGCGTTGAAGGCCGCGGCGTTGACCCCATACCCCATGATGGTCAGGTATTTTCCGTTGCCGGACAGTTGCAGAGTGCCTTCCGAGGACGATCCGTACTCGCCCGAAATGGCGTAATTGGCGCCCGCGCTCGTTTGTGGAAGCACCTTGGAACCGACATAGGTCGCGCTGGTCGTTCCGGTCTGCGCGAATTCGAACAGAGACAGCGGCGCCGCCTGGTTGTCGGTGTAGGGACCGGACGTCGCGCCAAATACGCCGGCGCCCTCGACGCTGACGACCAGATCGCCCTGCGTGAGCACCGTGATCGCCGAAGCGGAAGAGGCGCCGAACGCCAGGCCGCCCGCCGCCACGCAGCCTGTCAGCAACAAAGCCTGCCGCGCTTCTCGCGCGATGGTTGAGACATTCCGCGCCGTCTTGACCTTGGCGGCGAGCGTGGCTGCTGCGCGCATGTAAATTCCCTTAGCCCAAGTGATGATCTCAATGGCCAAGGACGAGGATCAGTCCAAATCGCTCTCGGCGAGCCGAACGCTAGCGGCGCCTCGTGACAGTTCTGGTTAGGTTTTGTGATGGTTCCGAGAAGGTTTAATTTTTGCCGGTTTGAAATATTTTGTAACCTTATCAGAACCTTGTCCCTTCGGTTTGGCCGGGCTACGAAGCCCGCGGCGTCGCCTCCGCCGGTCCTTGGGCGTGCCTATTCGACGGCGGCCGCCATGATTTTGGCCTCGACGACGGATTGTCGCCGATCGCCACGGAAATTCGGCGTCAGATGCGCTATTCTGAATCCTTTGGGGCGGCTGACGGGCTTGGCATGGGCTTTTTGCGGGACTTGCGGACGGCGGCGCTGGAGTTCGCGCCGACGCTTTGCGCCGTGCTGGTCCTGGCCGCCGGCGTCATGCTGCTGGCCTCCGGCGCGACCCCGTCGGATCCGGAGCGGTTTCGCTGGCTGGCCCAGTACGCGCCCCTGCCGCTGATCGAGATCAGCCACTTCCTGTCGAGCATCTTGGGGTTGATCCTGGTGCTGCTGGCCTTTGGGCTGCGTCGGCGGCTGGACGCCGCTTGGGGCGCCAGCGTGGCGATCCTGACCCTGGCCGCCGTGCTGGCTCTGTTGAAGGGCTTCGACTGGGAGGAGACCACCGCGCTGGTGGTGATCTGCCTGGTCGTGACGCCGCTGCATCCGGCTTTCCCACGCACCTCGCGCCTGACCCGCATGGAGATCACGCCGGGCTGGCTGCTGTCGACCCTGGCGGTCGTGATCGGAGCGGGCGCGTTGGGCTGGTGGTCGTTTCGTCACGCCGACTATTCGGACACCCTCTGGTGGAAGGTGATGGCCGACGCGGACGCCACGCGGTCGATCCGCGCCTCGGCGGGTGCGGCGATCCTGCTGCTGGCGGTGGGGCTTTGGCGCTTGTTCGCGACGCCGGCGACGCCGCCGATCGTCGGCGACCACGATCCTGATTTCGAGCGGGTGCGCGCCATCCTGGCCAGCGCGGAGGATATAGAGCCTTCGGCCAATCTGGCGCTGCTGGGCGACAAGCGGTTCCTGTTCTCGGGGTCCGGCGAGAGTTTCCTGATGTTTGGCGTGCGCGGCCGATCCTGGATCGCTCTGGGCCCGCCGGTCGGCCGTCGCGACGAGCGGATCGAGCTGATGTGGCGTTTTCGCGAACTGGCCGACGCCCACGCAGCCCGCGCCGCCTTCTACGCCATCGGCCCCGACGTTCTGCCCGATGTGGTCGAACTGGGCCTGTCGATTCAGAAAACCGGGGAGTCGGCCACCGTCCCGCTCGAACAGTTCTCGCTTCAGGGCCGCAGGCGCGAGGTGCTGCGGCGCAATTGGCGCAAGGCCGGCGAGACGGGCGCGGCCTTCGAAGTTCTGTCCCCCGAGAGCGCGCGCAGCGAGATCATGACGCTGAAAGCCATTTCAGATCACTGGCTGGCCAATCACGCCGGCGGCGACAAGGCCTTTTCGATGGGCGGGTTCGAGGCGCGATACGTAGGCGAATTTCCCTGCGCGGTGGTGCGGGTCGACGACCGGATCGTCGCCTTCGCCACCATCTGGACCACCAACGACCGATCGTCCTTCTCGATGGACCTCATGCGCTATGACGACGACGCACCAAAGAACGTGATGGACTATCTGTTCGTCGAGCTGCTGCACTGGGGCCGATCCCAGGGCTATGTCGCTTTCGAATTCGGCATGGCGCCCCTGGCCGGCCTGGAGGATCGCCCGCTGGCGCCGATCATGTCGCGGGTCGGGCGGCTGCTGTTCGAGCGCGGGGAGGAACTCTATAATTTCCGAGGCGTGCGCCGCTACAAGGACAAATACGACCCGGTTTGGCAGCCGCGCTATATCGCCGCGCCTCACAAGTGGTCGATCCCCCTTTTGCTGGCCGATATCAGCCTGCTGTCCTCCGGCGGCGTGTCCGGCCTGACCAAGCGTTCGCGCAAGGACGAGAGCGCCGCGGCGCCGCCGGCCAACCTGCCCGCCGCGGCTTAGCGGGCGCGCCCATCACGCTTAGTTGCGGCCCAGGCCAGCCAGTTCCTTGACGTGGATCAGTAGCAGGACGACCCCCGCGCCGGCCAGCAACATCAAGAACCGATAGGGAATCAGGCGCGGGCCCTTGGCCAGGTTTGGCGGTCGCGCGCCCAGCCAGCCGAACAGCACGCCTAGCGAAATCGTGATCGCCAGCGCGACCAGGGTGGGGGTCCATTCCATGCCCCGGTTTGGTCGACGCAGCCGGGCCGCGCAAGCGTCCGAGGCCGTTAAACCCTGGTTAACCATGTCTGATCAACTCTTGCATGGCGGGTTTCTGCAGTGTGCGCATCATCCACAGTATATAGGGCGACACGCTACATCTAGCGTCTTCGCCGCGTTTACACGCTAGAAATAGCTGGTTAGCGTCCAAGCCACGTGCTTGGAGAAAGCGATTCGAATGACGGCGGGGCAGCCATGGAGCGTGAAGGGCATTGACCCGAAGGCGCGTGAAGCCGCCAAGGATCTGGCGCGGCGATCTGGCATGACATTGGGCGAGTGGCTCAATCAGGTGATCCTGGAAGACGGGGTGGCGGAAGAGCCGATCGCCCCGGTGACGCGCGCCTGGCAGGAACCTGTCGCCAAGCCGGTCTATCGCCGCGCCGAGGCGCCGCTCCACGCCAACGACGAAATGCTGCGCGTCACCGAGGCGTTGGACCAACTCGCCTCGCGCATTGAGGCGGCCGAGGACCGCACCGCCCAGATCGTGGGCGGGGTGGACCAGACCGTCGCCGCCCTGGTCTCGCGGCTGGACGGCGCGGAGCGGGAAAACACCATCATCGCCGCGCGCTTCGAGGGCGTCGCCGAAGAGATCCGCACCGAACAAGGACGCCTCACAGAGCGCGTACATCAGGTCGTGCAACAAAACGCCGAACCCGGCTCGGCGGAGGCGCTGCGGACCATCGAAGGCACGGTCGCCAAGATCGCCAGCCACCTCTACGCCAGCGAGGCCGACACGCGAGAGGCCTTGGCCACCCTGCGCGACGACCTGGACCTGGCGTCCAACCGGCTCGAAGCGGTGCCCGACGACAACGCCTCGCTGGTCGAGCACGTGGTGGCTCGCATCGCCGAACGCCTGGACCAGGCCGAGGCCCGCACCACCAGCGCCATCCACGGGTTGGAGACGTCGTTCGGCCATCTCGACATTCGATTGGGCGCGGCCGAATCACGGCTGGCGGAACAGGCGGCGGGCGGCGGCCTGGAGCAGATCGCCGCCAAGCTCTCGGCCGATGTCGAGGCCGCCCGCGCGGACATGGCCGAAAAAATCCAGGCCGCGGCCGACGGCCGTCTCGACCGCGTCGAGCAAGCGCTGCAGGAAATGACCGGCCACGTCCAGACCGCCGAACGCCGCTCGGCGGACGCGGTGGAGCGCATGGGCCACGAGGTGCTGCGCATGGCCGAGGTCCTGACCCGCCAGGTTCAGGCCGTGGAGCGCCGCTCGACCACCGCCATTGAGCAGGTGGGCGGCGACGTGGCCCGCATCGCCGACACGATGGAAGCCCGGTTCAACCGCGCCGATGCGGTGGGCGCCCAGGCGCTGGAAAAGCTTGGAGCCGAAATCGCCCGCATCACCGAGCGGCTGGCCGAGCGGATCGGCAACGCCGAACGGCGCTCTGCCCAGGCGATCGACGATGTCGGAGATCAGGTGGCCAGGGTCACCGAACGCCTGCAGGATCGCCAAGAGCGCGCGGCCACGGACCTCGCCGACCGCATCCGCCAGAGCGAGGAGCGCACGGCGCGGCTACTTGAGGATGCACGCCAGCGCATCGATCAGCGCCTGGAGGAGACCCAGCGGCGTTCGGTGGAAAGCGACGCCTTCCGCCCGGCCGCCCCGCACCAGACGCCGGCGGCGGAAGCCGAGGCGCATCCGTTCGGCCACCGCGGCGCGGACGCCTTTGAACCCATGTTCGGTGAGCCGGCCTTTGGCGAACCGACGGAGACCGAGCCCGCCTTCCACGAACCCGCCTTTCTCGAACCTGCTCTTCAAGAGGAAGAACTCGAGGCGGCGTCGTTCGAGGACAGCGAACTCAACGCGCCCGAATTCCGCGAGCCGGATCTGGGCGAGCCCGCGTTTGGTCCGGACGGCTTCGAGGAAACCGAGGCTCGGGAGCCCGATCTGACCGAGCCCGCGCCGATGAACTTCGTGGCCGAGCGCTTCGAGGAGCCGGGGCCGATCCTGTTCCAGCCGGGTTGGATCGACGCGCCGGCGCCCCACGCGTTCACCGCTCAATCCTTTGTGGAGGACGGATCGGCCGAGGAGTCGTTCCTAGACGATACGCATGAACTGGACTCCCTCGATGCCGAGACGCTTGAGCCCCGGTCATTCGAAGCCCACGCGTTCGAGGACGAATCGCTGGACGAAGAGCCGCTTGAGGACGAAGCCTTTTCACCGACCGCATTCGCCCTGAGCCGCTTCGAGATCGAACGCTCGGCGGAGTCCAGCATGTTCGATGAGGCCGAACCCCTCGACGAGGCGGACCCCTTCGATGACGCGCTGGAGCCCGCTGCCAAGTCCGACGGTTTTGGCGGCCCGCCGCTGATCGAGCCCTTGGACATCGCCGCGTCGCGCGAGGACCACGTCGCCGAGTATCCGTCACTGGAGCCCCGGTTCGAGTCCTCGGACGACGAGCCGCTGCCGTTCGGCCAGGCCGCCGCGGATGAACCTGCCGCGCCACATCGCGCCATGACGACCCGCGAATTGATCGAACAGGCCCGGGCCGCAGCCCGCGCCGCCGCCCTGGCGGCCGATCCCAAGGCGCGCAAGGCGGCGGCTAAGAGCGGCGGCGAATCCGGCGGCTTTAGCCTCGGCGGCCTAAGCCTCGGCCTTTCGAAGAAACCCAAGCGCCGCAATTCATCCGCCCTCGGCGCGGCGCTGATGATTTCCGGCGGCGCGGCGGTCCTCAGCGTCGGCGCCGCCGGCTACATCCTGCTCGCCGACCATCCCTCCGGCGCCTTGCCGACCCGCTTCATGACGGCGCTGGGAATGCCGCAGACGGCCAGCCGCCCGCACGCCGCCCCGTCCGCGGCGGTCGCGTCTCCGGCTCAGGTCGACCCGATGGCGGCCGTGGCGCTCTCGCCCCAAACGTCAGACGAGGCGGCCGCGGCTCAGGCCAGCCCGAAGGCGAACGCCATCGCGACGGACTCCGGCGCCGAACTCTACGGCGATGCGGTGCGGCGGATCGAGGCGCGCGACTTCACGGGTCTGGACGGCCTGCGCAAGGCCGCCAATCTGGGCTATGCGCCCGCCGAATTCTACCTGGCCAAGCTCTTTGAAACCGGCGAGGCCGGCCTGAAGAAGGATCTGGGCGAGGCCCGCCGCTGGACCGAACGCGCCGCCGAGGCAGGCGACCGCAAGGCCATGCACAACCTGGCTCTCTATTATGTCGAGGGCTCGGGCGGGCCCAAGAACACCACTACCGCGGCCCAATGGTTTCGCCGCGCGGCGGACCTGGGCCTGGTCGACAGCCAGTACAATCTGGGCCGGCTCTATGAAGAGGGTTTCGGCGTCAGCCAGAACCCGGCCGAGGCCTATAAGTGGTATCTGATCGCCGCCCACGCCGGCGACACCGAGTCCCGCGCCAGCGCCCAGCGCCTCAAGGGGCAGCTCTCCGCCGAGGCTCAGGCCGCGGCCGAGCGCGCCGCCGGCGCCTTCCAGGCCCAGAACCCGCGTCCGGCGACCACTCAGCTGGCCCAGGCGACGACCGGCGGCGACGTCGCCGGCGCGGCCATCGCCCAACGCGCGCTGTCGCGACTCGGCTATTATCAAGGCCCGACCGACGGCAGTCCTTCGCCGGCGCTGAAGGGCGCCGTCGCCGCCTACCAGCGCGACCAGGGCCTGCCCGCCACGGGGGTTCCCGATTCGGCGCTGAGCCAGCGGCTGGCGGTGATCGCGCAGTAAAAATTCCTTCGCCCCTTGTGGGAGAAGGAGGGGCCCATGCGCAGCATGGGAGGATGAGGGGTCTCACCGCCCTATCCGGAGCCGCTGGTTCTGCTCGCAAATATGTTGGAGAGGTCCGTGAGACCCCTCATCCTCCCACTCGCTTTGCTCGCGGGCCCCTCCTTCTCCCGCAAGGGGAGAAGGGCCTACTCCCCCAGCAGCGATCCCCATCCCACCGCCTGCGCCCGCTGCGGGCCTAGCGCCACGACCAGCGGCGCCCGCGAGAACATCCCCGAAAACGCCGCGTCGCGCACGTTCAGTCCCCCGGCATAAGATCCGAACGCCGGCAGGATCAGCCGCTCGCCGTCGGTGACGAAACAGCGCCGCCGCACCGAGCGGCCCAGCGCTGATATTCGCGCGCACGGATGCAGGTGGCCGGCCGTTTCGCCCGGCTGGGACCCAGGTCCCGGTTCGTGGCGCAGGATCAGCCCGCCGATCCGCAGTTCGTCCGCGACCTCGCCCGGCAGGCCGCCAGGCCCATCGGCGTCATGATTGCCGACGATCCAGACCAGGGCGCGGGATCGCGCCATCGCACAGAGGCGCTCGACGTCGCGCCCGCTGATCCGCGCCAGCGCGCCGCCGTCATGGAAGCTGTCGCCCAGGAAGACCAGCCGCGCCGGCTGCGCAGCCTCGATCTCCGCCTCCAGCCGCCGCAGCGTCTCGCCGGTGTCGTAGGGCGGCAGCAGCTGCCCGCGCGCCGCGTAGGCCGAGCCCTTCTCGAAATGCAGGTCGGCGACGACCAGGGTCCGTTCGGCTTCCAGCCAGAGCGCGCCTGAGGGACGCAGGTGCGCGTCTTCGCCCGCCACCGACATCCGCGCGGCGCCGCAGGGGCTGGCTGCGACCGCATAAGCCGCCTGGCGCAGGACCGCGCTCACGCCATCGCCTCTTCGACCAGGGCGTCCAGAGCGGCGGCCTCGATGATCATTTCCTGGGCCTGGCCGGGCACGCGTTCGCGGCCGATCTCGACCAGGATCGGCACGGCGAAGGGCGAGAGCTTGGGCAGGTTCAGCACGCGGATGCGTCCTTTGATTCGCGACAGAAGATCGCCCAGCCGGCCTATGTCGAGCAAGCCGGTCGCCGCGTCGGCGCGCGCGCAGCGCAGCAGCAGGTGATCCGGTTGGTGGCGGCGCAGGACGTCGTAGATCAGGTCAGAGGAGAAGGTCACCTGCCGGCCGGACTTCTCCTGGCCCCGCGCGCGCCGCTCGATCAGGCCGCTGATCAAGGCGCACTGGCGAAAGGCTCGCTTCATCAGGACGCTCTCTTCCAGCCAGGCCTCCAGGTCGTCGCCCAGCATGTCCTCCTGGAACAGGGCGTCGAAATCCAGATGGTCCATGGGCGCCAGCGCCCAGATGCAGACCGCATAGTCGTTGGCCACGAACCCAACCGGCCCGACCCCCAGCCGGTCCAGCCGCCGGGTCAGCAGCATGGCCAGGGTGGTGTGCGCCAGACGCCCCTCGAACGGATAGCACTGCAGAAAAAACCGCCGGCCATGGGGGAAGGTCTCGACCTGCAGGTCGTCCGGCCCTGGAATGCCGGCGTGCTCCTTCTGCGCCTCTAGCCATTCGCGCACGTCGTCGGGCAGCCGGCGCCAAGCGTCCTCGTCGTGGATCAGTTTGCGCACCCGCTTGGCGAGGTAGGTCGACAGGGGGAATTTGGAGCCGCCCCAGCTGGGGATCTTCGGCTCTTTCGAGGCCGAGCGCGTGACCAGCACGTCGATATTGACGATGCCCTCGAAGCGCCAGACCTCGCCGGCGAAGATGAAGGTGTCGCCGGGCGTCAAGCCCTCGACATACCATTCCTCGACCTCGCCGATCTTGCGCCCGCCGCCATAGCGATTGGCCAGCCGCAGGTTCAACACCGCGACGCCGACAATGGCGCCGGTGTTCAGCCGGTGGCGAAGCGCGGTCTCGTCGTTGCGCACCCGCCAGCGGCCCTCGCGGTCCTTCACGATGCGGCGGAACCGGTCATAGGTCTTGAGCGCGTAGCCGCCGTTGCTGACGAATTCGAGCACCTGGTCGAACTCGTCGCGCGGCAGATCGGCATAGGGCGCGCTGGTAAGAATTTCCGCATAGAGATCATCGGCGAAGAACGGCTCGCCGCAGGCGCAGCCCATGATGTGCTGGGCCAGCACGTCGCGAGCGCCCACCCGGATCGGATCGCCGTCCAGGGCGTTTTCCGCCACCGCCTCACGCGCGGCCTGGCACTCCAGCATCTCGAAACGGTTGGCTGGCACCAGCAGGGCCCGGGACGGCTCATCAAGCCGGTGATTGGCCCGCCCGACCCGCTGGACCAGGCGCGAGGAGCCCTTGGGCGCCGCCAGCTGGATCACAAGGTCGACCGCGCCCCAGTCGATGCCGAGGTCCAGGGTCGAGGTGCAGACCACGGCGCGAAGGTCGCCCCGGGCCATCGCCGCCTCGACCTTGCGGCGTTGTTCCGGCGCCAGCGAGCCGTGGTGCAGGGCGATCGGCAGATGGTCCTCGTTCAGCCGCCACAGCTCCTGGAACGCGAACTCGGCCTGCCAGCGGGTGTTGACGAAGACCAGGGCGGTGCGCGCGGTCTTGATCACCTCATAGACCTCGGCCATGGCGTGCTGAGCGGTGTGGCCGGCCCAGGGCACGCTTTGGTTCGACAGCAGCACCTCGATCACCGCCGGCGCGCCCGGCTCGCCCATAACCAGATAGACCACGCTGGGCGCCGGGGCCAGCCAGGCGCGCAGCATGTCCGGATCATTGACCGTCGCCGACAGCCCGACGCGGCGCAGGTTCGGCGCGAACTGGCCAAGCCGCGCCAGGCCCAGCGACAGCAGGTCGCCGCGTTTAGAGGCGTGGATCGCGTGGATCTCGTCGATCACCACGGTGGAAAGGTCAGCGAAATAGGCCCGCGAGCCTTCCCAGGCGCAAAACAAGGCCAGCTGCTCGGGGGTGGTCAAAAGAATGTCCGGCGGATGGATCCGCTGACGCTGGCGCTTGGCGACACTGGAATCGCCGGTGCGGGATTCGATCTTGATCGGCAGGCCCATCTCCCGGACTGGCGCGCCCAGGTTCCGTTCGACGTCGACCGCCAGCGCCTTCAGCGGCGAGATATAGAGCGTGTGCACTCCCCGCGGCGCATTGGCCGGCGCCCGCTCGGTCAGCTCGATCAGGCTGGGCAAGAAGCCGGCCAGGGTCTTGCCGCCGCCGGTGGGCGCGATCAGTAGCGTGTCGCGCCCGGCCCGCGCCTTGCCCACCATGGCCAGCTGATGCCCCCGCGCACGCCACCCCCGCGCCTCGAACCATTCGGCGAAGCGGGCGGGCAGGGCGGTGGGTTGAGCGGCGCCGTCCATCGCGTCCGCTATAGCATGTTCGCGTTATGTTTCGAGGGCGGTCCGCTCCATATTCCTCGGTGACGAGTGCTTTGCTTGGCTGCCAACGTTAACGGAGTGCGGCGGAACCATCGGGAAAACCGGCGAAGGCGTTTAGCCTGCTTGACCGACCGTTGGCTGCCCTATACTTTCGAAGACTAGCAGTGAGTGAGTTGGGTTTAGCCAAATAAGCTTATAAAGTCGCGATATTACTTCGGAATCTAATACTTAATTGTTTGAATTTGGTATTATCTGATTGGAAGTGATCCAATTGGAACTGGTGAAATTGAGATCAACAATTGCGACTAGGTTTTGCTTATGGCTCGTGGCTATTATCATCAAGTCGTTGAAATCATGCGCGCACATGGGTGCTGGCAAGTCGACGGCGGCAAAGGTAGCCATGAAAAATGGCGCAGCCCCATCAATGGGCGCACCACCACGGTTCCATCTTGCAAGAGCCGCCACACCGCTAACGCCGTGCTCAAACAGCTAGGGATCGACGTTAAAATCTAAGCGACGGCGACTTCGCGTCGTTCAAAGACCTGGAAATCGAACGGCACGTTGACGTCGTGAACGCCCACGTTCTCCGCCAGCATTTCCGGCGCGAGTTCCATCATCAGCTTTTCGAATTCGCCCAGGGTGTAGGCTTCGATGACGAGGCCGGGGATGTCGCTTTCGGAGTACCAGACGCTGGCCTCAGGGTCCCACAGAGCCTTGATGTAGTACGACTTCTGCATGTCAGACATTTCGCCTATGTGCGTGCGGGGCCGTACGCTGTCAACACATGCGCCGTACAACACCATACAAGCATATGGGTTTGGCGTTAATGAGACTTTGTCGGAGCGCCCTCACCGCGCCCGCGCCACTACCCAATCCGCGATCAAGTCCAGCGCCGCCGGAGCGACGCTGATCGCGATCGTCCCATACTCCTGCGGCGTGCCAGTGGTTGCGGGCTGAAGGAGGTGGTTCAGGCCGTCCAGTTCGACGATCTTGGCGTTCTTGTTGTCCGCCAGCGCGGCGCGGATCACCGGCAGGTTCAGGTCGGGCAGGACCTGTAAGTCCTTCGATCCGGCCACCACCAGCACCGGTTGGCGCAGCTTGCGCAGGGCGGGGGCGGGATCGTCGTCGAGGAATTCGCGGAACCAGGGCGAAGCGACCGCCTTGGCCTGCGCCGCTGCGGCCTCGGCGGGCATGCCGGACTCGGTCAGGACCCTTTCCGCCGCGGTCCGCGCGCTGGCCTCATCCGGCGCGGCGCGGACCTGATCCAGCAGGCGCCGTTCGACGCCGCTCTGGGCCTCGACCGCGGCGGCCGGAACACCCGACGCCAGCTGGATCGCCCGCTGCTGCGAGACGATCGTCTCCACGCCGGAAATGGCGGGCGTGGACAACAAGACCACGAAAGCGATGTGGGGATCGCGCTCGGCCACCACGGGCGCGATCTCGGCGCCCTCGCTGTGGCCGATCAGGCCAATCCTGTCCTTGGCGATCCCCGGCTGGCCGCGCAGGAAGGCCTCGGCGGCCTCGGCGTCGGCGGTGAAGTCGGCGCCGGTCGCCTGGGCGTAGCTGCCCTTGGAGGCGCCCACCCCGCGCTTGTCATAGCGCAAGACGGCGATCCCAGCGCGGGTTAGCCGGTCGGCTATCACCGCGAAGATCTGATGGCCCGCGACTGTCTCGTCGCGGTTCTGGGGGCCGGAGCCGGCGATCATCACCGCCGCAGGGAACGGGCCGGCGCCCGGCGGACGGCTCAGTGTGCCGGCCAGGACCGCGCCGCCGCCGCCCACGAAACTCACCTCCTGGTTTGCATAGGGAAACGGCGGGCGCGGCGTTTGCGGGCGGTCCCGCTGAGGCGCGGCGGCGCCGGGCGCCCGGCGGCTGAAACGGGCCGGCAGGTTCATGCCGCCTTGGGCGAAGGTTCCCGCCAGGCTCTGGCCGTCGGCGGACAGGGTCGCCGTGAAGCGCGCCTTGGACGAGGGGACCTCCACCACGACGGCGTCACCGTTCCGCGACAGTGTGGCGGCAACGCCCGCCGCGTTCTGATCGGGGCTGTCCAAGGTGGCGCCGGTCTCGGTTAGGTGCAGGATCAACGGGATCTCGATCCCCGCCGGAACCTTGAGCGACCCATCCCAGTCGCCGGTGATGGGCGCTTGAGCGTGGGCCGCGAGCGCCACGGACATAAGGCCGGCGGCGAGCAGAACGGAGGCGTGCCACATGGATCGGAGCCTGATAGACGAGCGCGGGCTGCGCACAACGAGGAGTACAGTATCTATGACCGCAACAACGAGCCTGAAAGGCGCCTGCCACTGCGGCGCCACGCAATTCACGGTCACGGACGCGCCGGACAGCGTCACACGCTGCACCTGCTCGCTCTGCCACAAGCGCGGCGCGCTCTGGGCCTACTACACGCCTGACCAGTTCACGCTGACGACAGCGCGCGACCGGGTGTCGACCTATCAGTTCGGCCACTATGTGGTTCAGCACCACCACTGCGCGATCTGCGGCTGCGGAACCTATTTTGAGAGCCCCGCCTGGGTGGACATGAAGCCGGACTACGGCAACATGAAGATCGGGGTGAACGCCTGGTTGCTGGAGGATTTCGATCCGCTGGCGGTCGAGCTGCTCCGCGTCGATGGCAAGAACGACTGGTGACGCCGCATAGGAAAGGTACGGATGGAACTCTTCATCTTCGCCCGCTTCCATGCCCGCGAGGGGCATGAAGACGACGTCGCCTCGGCGATCCGGGACGTCGTCGGTCCGACGCGCGAGGAGCCAGGATGCCTGACGATCGGCGCCTATCGCTCCATGTCCGATCCGCGCCTGTTCTACATCCACTCGCGCTGGCCCGATGAGGCGGCGTTCGAGCTGCACGCCAAGCTGGCGCACACGGTGCACTTTCTGGGTCGGGTCCAGGGGTTGATCGACCATCCGCTGGACGTGAACCGCACGCTGCCGCTCGACGGCCATACCGTGTCGGCGCTAGCGTGACGCTGGAAGCCTTCCATCGCGCCGCCCTGGCGCTGCCGGGCGTCGCCCTGGACATCAAGTGGGGGATGGACCGGGTCTATTGCGTCGGCGCCAAGATGTTCGCGACGGCTGGCGTGATCGACGATCCCGCGCCGCGCTACAGCTTCAAAACCTCGGACATGGCTTTCGAACTGCTGATCGAACAGGGGTTGGCGCAACCGGCCGCCTATCTGGCCCGCGCCAAATGGGTGACGCTGGTCAGCGCCGACGCCCTGCCGGACGAGGAACTGACCGCCTATCTCGCCCAGGCCCACGCGATCGTGGCGGCGGGTTTGCCTAAGAAGGTCCGGCGAGAGCTCGGCATCCTGACCTAAGGGGCCCCTCAACCGCTCGACAGCACGAACGAATTGCCTTCGACATCCTTGAAGATGGCCGACGTTCCCCACGACTCTTTCGTCGGCGGCTGGGTGAACTCAACGCCGCGCTCTGACATCTGCTTGTAGGTGTATTCGACGTCGTCGCAGGCGAAGGAGCCGTTGAAGAAGGTCCCGACCCGGTCCTCGTGACCCTCCGGCGTGAACAGCACGATGCCGGTCTGGCCGCCGGGGATGCTGAGCTCGATCCAGCGCTGACCCGGGCCCATCGGCTGGTCGGTCGCCACGCGGAAGCCGACCTTCTTGGTCCAGAACGCCAACGCGGCGTCCTGGTCGCGCACGGCGATCCCAGCGAACTTGAGTTGCTTGATCATGACGTCATCCTCCTGGCGGAATCGATACACGCTCGTCGTTGCGCGGCGGAAGGAGTGTTATTATTGCTATAGTAATGGATGCGCCGCCGACCCTGACGATCGACCGCTATGTGATCGAGACCCTGTTGCCCGACCTAGTCGGCCACGACCGGCGGCCTTCCGCCTTCCTGGTCTACATGGTCATCCTGGCCGCTGGGACGGAGGGCCGGGTGGCGCTCAGCCACGCCCAGCTGGCCGAACGCACGGGCCTGTCGCGTCGCTCCGTCCAGACCGCGGTCGCGTTACTGCGCCGCCGCCAGTTGATCGAGGTCGGCCGCCGAGGCGCCACGGACATCTCGGAATACCGGGCGTTAAGCCCATGGCGGCGGCGAGGGGCCTGGTA
>Ga0302314_10008548_pt1 | contig 18207 bp, 11 predicted proteins | sample III_Palsa_N2_3_FD_200533 | JGI IMG/M metagenome (GOLD analysis project Ga0302314, IMG submission 200533) | Peat permafrost microbial communities from Stordalen Mire near Abisko, Sweden - III_Palsa_N2_3 | ecosystem: Environmental > Terrestrial > Soil > Palsa > Peat permafrost | place: Sweden...
GCGTCGCGAACGGGTGCGTTCGATCGTCACGAGCGCGAGCAGCAGCCTCCGCGCTTCGCGTCGCTGCGCCGTCGGCAGGCGCGCGAGCGTCGCGTCGGCGTGCATGGCGAGCGCCCCGGCGACGCCGCCGAGCGCGTCGAGATCGCCGAGGCCGATCGCGGACCTCGCGGGATCGCGCCGCGCATACAACGCGCCCAGCGCGAACTCGAGCAGCGGCAGCGCGCCGCTCTCCGCCCCTCTCGCGCTCTCGGTGCGATCGACCAGGTGCGTGACGAGCGCGTCCTCGATCGTCACTCCGCGTCGCGCCGCAGGCTCGACGATCGCGCGCCGAAGGCCGTCGCGCGTCATCGGCTTCAGCACCACGAGCGCGTGCAGCGCCTGCGCTTGCAGCTCGCCCATGTCCTCGAGTCGCTCCAGGAAGTCCGCCCGCAACGTGGCCACGATCCGCACGGTGGGCGCCGACCGCGTGAGCGCCGCGAGGATCTCGAAGAACGACGCGCGCTCCTCCGCTTCGGACAGCGTCCAGATCTCTTCGAGCTGATCGACGACGAGGAGCACACGCGCCCGCGCCGCGCGCGTCTCGTCCGCGAGCCACGTCGGAGACTCGAGCTGCCATCGCACTTCCGATTCCTTCGCTTCCAGCACCGGCGCCATCGCCTGCGCCAGCGCGTCGATGGGCCTCCGCCCCGGCACCACCACGACGACGCGCGTCTCCGCCCCTCCCAGCGCGCCTTTCTCCACGCGCGGCACCACCCCCGCGCGCACCAGCGACGATTTACCCGCCCCCGACGAACCGGCGACCAGCACGAACGGGCTCGCCCGCAGCTCGGCGGTCACGGCCTCCGCTTCCGCCTCGCGCCCGAAGAAGAGCGCGCGATGCTCGGGGCCGAACGTGAGGAGCCCGCGGTACGGGTTCTCTCTGGGGTCGTCGAGCGCCTCGGCCTGGACCGAGCGACGAGACGGCGAGAGGCGCGCGAGCGCGTCGCAGACGTCGTCGGCGGTCGGGCGCTCGCTCGGATCGAGCCGCAAGCAGCGCGCGACGATCGCCGCGAGCGCCGCGGGGACGGACGGCGCGGTCGTCGCGAGATCATCGACCTCTCCCGCGAGCACCCGACGATGAAGCTCGACGATCGTGGACGCCACGATGGGCGGTCGCCCCGAGAGAAGCTCGAAGAAGAGCGCCCCCAGCGAGTAGATGTCGGTCGATCGCGTCGCGACCTCGTCGCGCCACGTCTCGGGCGCCATGTAGAGCGGCGTTCCCGCGAGCCTGTCGCTCGACGTGAGATCGGGCTGCGTGGAATCGAGCGCCCCCGCGGCATGCGCTTCCAGCGACAGCGCTCTCCGATCGCGGTTCGACGACGTCGTCTGCGCGAGCTCGATGGGCGCGTCGCTCAGCTTCGCGAGGCCGAAGTCGAGCAGCTTGGCCACGCCGTCGTCGCACAGGAAGGCGTTGGCCGGCTTGATGTCGCGGTGCAGGACGCCGGCGTTGTGCGCAGCGGAGAGCCCGCGCGCGAGGTCGATGCCGATGGCGACGACGCGATCGGGGGGCGCCGGTCGATCGATCTCGTCGAGGCTGCTCCCGGAGAGAAACTCGGTCACGAGGTACGGGTGATCGATGACCTCGCCGACGTAGTGGATCGCGAGCAGGTTGGGGTGCTGCATCTTGGCGACGGCGCGCGCCTCGACGCGGAAGCGCGTGCGCGCGTCGCCGTGCGCCGGCGCGTTGGCGATCTTGAGGGCGACGACGCGATCGAGCAGCGTGTCGCGCGCGAGCCATACTTCGGACGTCACGCCGTGGCCGAGTCGGCGCTCGAGGCGGAACTCGGCGATCTCCGACGGCGGGATCCACGTCTCAGCCATCGGTCGGCGCGGCTCGCTTCGCGCGCGCCCTCACGGTCACCGCTCCCCGCGTCCCTTCCATCGTCGCGCCGAGGTCGTCGCACGCCGCGACCGCGCGCCCGATCGCCTCGCGGAGATCGTTGGCCGGGACGTTCATCGCGTCGGCCGCGTCGCGGACGATCGTATCGACGGCGGCGCGGAGCACCTCCGGCGACGGCGGTGGGCGCGTCGCAGACGGCTTCGGGCTCAGCGCCTCGCGGTGCGGCTTCAACACCGCCGCGACCGCCGGGTTGCCGCTCACGCCGAGCGCCTCCGCCATTTCCACGAGCGATTCGGGCGGGGCGTCCAGCAGCGAGAGCACGACGTGCGCCCGTTGCCTCACTCCCGGGAGCGCGTACCCGTTCTCCCAGGTCGACAGGGTCCGCTTCGACACGCCGAGCTTCGCTGCCATGGCGTCCTGATTCCATCGGAGCGCATGGCGCGCACGACACAGCGCCCCTTTGAATCGGTTGCTCTCACCCGCCGCTCTGCTCATCGGGGACCCCGTACCTCGCGCGTTCACGTGCAACGATTGCACGCGCGGGCAGGACAATCACCGACCCGCGCTACAGGAGCTGCGTGAACGTGCAACGAAGTATCGCCGATATGCATGAATTGCACGTCGACGGACTTCGTACCGAGAGGACAGGAGTCGCTTGCGCGTCAACGAGCAATCGTTGCACGCGGGCGTCATTCGTACGTCGTCGTACGAACGGATTCGACCGTGAACGTGCAACGATTGCGTGTCCGCGCTTCGCGCGCTCGTATTACTCGCTCTTGCCGCTCTTGCGACGGCGACGCGCGCCCATCGCCAGGACGGCGAAGGTCGCACCGAAGAGGCCGAAGTTCGGCACGTCCGACCCGGTCGCGACGACGCTGCAGCCGCCGCTGTTGCCGGTGCCGCCGCCGCCGCCCGCTCCGTTGCCGCCGCCGTCGCCGGTGCTCGTGCCGCCGTCGTCGAGCGTGCCGCCGCCGGAGCCGCTACCCGAGCCGCTGCTGGTGCCGATGCCGCCGCTGCTGGAGCCGCTGCTCGATCCGCCGAGGCCGGAGTCGTCGTCGTCGTCATCACCGCCGCTGCTGGAGCCGCCGCCGCTGGAGCTGCCGCTGCTGCCGCCGCTGCTCGACGACCCGCCGTCGTCGTCGAACCCGCCGTCATCGGACGAGCCGCCGCTGCCCGAACCGCCGCCGCTGCTGGAACTGCCGCCGCTGCTGGAACCGCTGCCAGAACCGCTGCTGGAGCCGCTGCCGCTGCTGGAGCCGCTGCCGCTGCTGGAGCCGCTGCCGCTTCCGCCGCTGCTGCTCCCGCCGCTGCTGCCCGCCGGAACCCCGGCCAAGAGCGTCGCGTTCGGAGTGCCGACGCCCGAGGGGCCGTCCCATCCCGTGCCCGCCGTGCAGAGCTTCCCGCACGTCGTGGCGTTCGCCGAGTCGGACGCCGAGTCGTTCTTGTCCGCCAGGTCGACCGGGTACGCCGTGGAGCCGAGGTCGTTGAAGCCGGCGGCGGTCGTGCTCGCGTACAGCCAGCCGATGTTGCCCGCGACGCTGTCGGTGACGCCGATGCGGGTGAACATCCCGGCGATCATCGGCGACGCGGCGCTCGTTCCTTCCCAGCCTGCGGAGAAGCTGCCGCTCGCGCAGACCGCGATGTCGACCGTCGTGCCACCCGAGGTGAACGCCGCGGCGGCCGCGAGGTCGGCGGTCGCGCGCATCGCGCAGCCCGTGCCCGACAGGACCGACGACTGCCACGAGGGCATCGCGAACTCCGTGCTGCAGCCGCTCGTCGTCGCGTCCTGGCCCCCTTGGCCGTCGTTCCAGACGCCTTCGGCGTAGCCGCCGGCCTTCTTCTTGATGAGCATCGTCCCGCCGACCGAGATCACGTCCGGCGCCGACGACGGGTAGCTCGGCGACGCGCCGGGGAGGCTCACGCTCGCGTCCTCGAGCGTCGTGTCCTCGTTCAGGTACGCGTAGTCACCGGCGGCCACGAAGACGGGCACGCCCGCCGACGTGTAGCCGCCCGTGAAATCGGGGGCGTCGCCGTTCGACTCGCCGACCTTCAAGAGGTTCGGGTCGGTGTCTTCGACGCCGCCGAAGCTGATGCTGATAGCCGACGCGTGGAGCTTCTTCGCCGTCGCGACGGCTTCCACGAACGACTGCCAGCCGTTGTCGCCCGTCTCGTTCGACGCGGTGTTGCCGATGCCGACCACGATGATGCTGCAGTCGGGGCACGCGGCGCTGACCATCCCCATGTCGAGCCCGGTCTCGCCGTCAGCGTCGGTGTCGACCGACGTCGTCGGGCTGACGGGGGCACCTGTGAGCGAGTCGACCTGGGCGAAGCACGCCGTCGTCCCGGCGCCGCCGGGGACCGTCGCGCACTTCGGAAGCACGGGGAGCCCCTCGATCTTCCGGTACCCGGTCAAGTCGGCGAAGGCCGTCGAGTCGGCGAGGTCGATGAGGGCGACGATCTTGCCGCCCGAGGAGCTGGTGGACGGGACGTTGTACGCGGTGAGGATGTCGCTCGGGCCCATGCCCGTCGGCGATCCGGTGCACGAGGCGGCCTGCGTCTTGTTGTGACTCGGCAGCGCCATGCCCGGCTTCCAGGTCTCCGGGAGGAGCTTCTTGGCGAGGCAGTGGTACGAATGAATGCCGTCTTCGGGGCAGACGTCTTGGATGTAGCGACCCGCGCTCGTGCGGTGCACGTTCGACAGGCCCGTCGCCGGGTCGATCGGAGCGACCGGATGCGGCGCAGCCATCGCCGAGGAGGCGAAACCGGCGGTGCCGAGCACCGCGAGGACAGAGAGCACACCTTGGCTGACTCGCTTGACGGACATCATCTTGCTCCTCGTCGTCGATGGGACGCGCCGATGAACGCGCCACACCGCGCGTTCCCGGTGGCGGCTCACGCACGCCACACGCGCTAGCCATGCGCGAGGATCGTTCGAAGTTCAACGAAGAGTGACCAGGTTTTCGACGAGATCCGGCGCAAGTGGAATATCGCGCTCGTGCGAGTTGCGGTGATGAACGCGCGCCGCGCTGCGCCATGGACGCGCGGCGGACACGCGACGGTCAGTGGATCGCGAGGCTCGTCTGGCTCGGAGTCCCCAGCACGAGCCGGAAGCAGCGCACGACCCCCTCGACGCCTTTCAACTCGAAGGCCCCCGCGTCCTCCGCCATCTGCTCGGGGAGGAAGTCATAGACCTCGCCTGACGCGAGCACTCCTCCTTCGGGGCACGCGCCCTCGATGAATACCCCACGAACGCAGCGCGGCGCGGCCCCCTTCGTAACCCGATTGTCACACCCGCTTCACGTGGACCACGCGCCCATCGACCAGAGTGCCCCGCGTGGCCCGCCCAAGCTCCCGTCCGCCGGAAGACACGCGCGTGAAGATGCAGGCGGTCGATCTCTGTGTGCGGTACGGCGACAAAGAGGCGCTGCAAAAAGCATCGCTCGACGTGCATGCCAACCGCGTCCTCGCGCTCATCGGCCCGAGCGGGTGCGGCAAGAGCACGTTCTTGCGGTCGCTCAATCGGATGAACGACACGGTCGAAGGGGCGCACATCGGCGGGCAAGTTCTCCTGGAAGGGCGCGACATCTACGCGCACGACGTCGACCCCGTGGTCGTGCGGCGTCACGTCGGCATGGTCTTCCAGCGGCCGAACCCGTTCCCCAAGTCGATCTTCGACAACGTCGCCTACGGCCTCCGTCTCGCCGACAAGACCGACCGCGCCGGCGTGCGTGACTCGGTCGAGCGCGCGTTACGTCAGGCCGCGCTGTGGGACGAGGTGAAGGATCGCCTCGACGAGTCGGCGCTCTCCCTCTCCGGCGGACAGCAGCAGCGCTTGTGCATCGCGCGCGCGCTCGCCGTCGAGCCCGAGGTGCTGCTCCTCGACGAGCCGGCGAGCGCGCTCGACCCCATTGCCACCGCGAAGATCGAGGACCTCGTGTCCGAGCTCCGGCGCGCGCTCACGATCGTGATCGTCACGCACAACATGCAGCAAGCGGCGCGCGTCTCGCAGCACACGGCGTTCTTCTACATGGGGCGCCTCGTCGAGGTCGGCGAGACGACGACGATCTTCACGCGGCCCAAGAGCCGCGAGACCGAGGACTACATCACCGGCCGTTTCGGCTGATTCGCCGTTCCACGCACTCGACTCACGGAGACTCATCGCATGCGACCCACCATTCACTCCGCTCTCGGTCTCTTCCTCCTCGCGCCCGCGCTCTTCGCGATGGGCGCGTGCGACAAGACGCCGCCTCCGCAGGAGAACCCCGCGTCCGTCTCGTCGTCCACCTCGGCCCAGGCCGCGGCGCCCAAGATCGCGCCCGTCACGATCAGCGGCTCGTCCGCGCTCCAGCCGCTCGTGAACGCGGCGAAGGAGAAGTACGAGACGACGCATGCCGGCGCGAGCATCGAAGTGTCGGCGGGGGGCTCGAAGAAGGGGATCGCGGACGTCGCGTCGGGCGCCGTGCAAGTGGGCGACAGCGACATCGCCGCGCCGGACGATCTCAAGTCGCAGCTCGTCGATCACAAGGTCGCGGTCGTCGGCTTCGCGGCCATGGCGAACAAGGGCGACTTCAACGCCAAGCTCACGTCCCTCTCCATGAAGGACCTGGCGCGCGTCTTCACCGGCGACGCGAAGAACTGGAAGGACCTCGGCGGCGGCAACCAGCCGATCGTCGTCATCAACCGCGCTCCGGCGTCGGGCACGCGCGCGGTCTTCGGCGGCATCGTCCTCGGCGGCGACAAGTTCGTCGAGGGGCAGACCGAGGACAACTCCGGCGCGCTCGTCGCGAAGTTGAAGCAGACCAAGGGGGCCATCAGCTACCTGGCGCTCTCGTTCAAGGACGACGCGCTGGTCACGCTGGCCTTGAAGGGGGCCGACGGCGCCGTCGTCGACACGGTCGACGCCAACATCGAGAGCGGCGCGTACCCGATCTGGTCGTACGAGCACATGTTCACCAAGGGCGAGCCGTCGGGCGCGTCGAAGGCGTTCCTCGACTACGTGTCGTCGCCCGAGTTCCAGAAGACCGTCGTGCCGAGCGTGAAGGGGTTCATCCCGATGACGGAGATGAAGACGATCCGGGACTGAGACGAGCGCGGCGAAGAGGGACGAGAGGAATGACACGGTGGCGAATCAGATGACCGCAGACTCGCGCGCAGAACTCGGTGCGCTGCGCGCGCAGGGCGGCGGCCGCATCGTCGACGCGCTCGTGCGTCTGTTCGTCCTGGTCTGCGGCGTGTTCGTCGTCGTCTCCACCGTGCTGGTGATCGCGTTCCTGGCGAAGACGGGGATCAAAGGGATTCGCGAGGTCGGGCTCGCGCAGATCATCGGGCACGTGGTGTGGAAGCCGGAGGCGGGGCTCTTCGGCGGCGTGCCGTTGATCGTGGGGACGTTGATCAGCGCGGCGGGCGCGGTGGTCCTCGGCGCGGCGCCCGCGGTGTTCGCGGCGGCGTGGGTGACCGACTTCGCGCCCAAGTCGTTGAAGACGCCGTTCCGAAGGCTCTTCGAGATCACGTCGGCCGTGCCGAGCGTGGTCTACGGGTGGCTCGCGCTCTCGTACCTCGTGCCGCTGATGGATCGGCTCGCGCATCGTCTCTACGGAGAAGACGCGCAGGTCGGCGGCGAAGGGCTCGCGTCCGCGGCGATGCTGCTCGGCGTGATGATCGTGCCGACGGTGACCATCCTGTCGCTCGATGCGCTGGCGCGCGTCCCGCAGTCGCTGCGCGACGCGAGCGCGGCGCTCGGTGCGTCGCCGCTTCAGACGGCGTTTCGCGTGGTGATTCCGGGCGCGTGGCGCGGGCTCCTGGTCGCGGTGTTCTACGGGTTCGCGCGGGCGGCGGGGGAGACGATGGCCGTGCAGATGGTCATCGGCGGCGCGCGGCAGCTCGCGCCGAACGCGTTCGCTCCCACGACGACGATCTCCACGCAGATCGTCATGGACATGCAGAACGCGATGCCCGGCACGCCCGAGAGCGACGCGCTCTACGCGATGGCGCTCGTGCTCCTGGTGCTCTCGTCGGGCGTCGTGCTCATCACGCGCGGACTCTCGGCGCGGAGGAGCCTATGAACGAAGCGCGCCCCACTCCGGGCTCCTCGCTGGCTCTCCATACGCGCCGCGGCCACGGAACCGAGCGCTTCATCCTGCGCGCGCTCGCCGTGGGTGCGCTCGCGATCGCCGCGGCCTATGCGTTCGCGCTCCTCTTCTTGCTCGTGCGAGGCGGGATGCGGGTCGTGTCGTTCACGTCGTACGCGACACCGCTCGACGGCATCGAAGGCGAAGAGCGCATGCGCTTCGGCCTCGCGGCGACGCTGTTCGCGGCGGCCGCGTGGGCGGTGTCGTCGTCGGCCAAGCGCCTCGTGCCATCGCTCGAGTCGCGCGCGGGGCGTCGTGGGTCGCGGGCGTTCATCGCGCTCGCGGCGCTGGTGGGCGGGCTCTTCGTGCGCGATCACCTCCCTCGCTTTCTCATCGCGCTCCCGAGCGAGACTCACGCCGGGGGCGGCGTGGGGCCCGAGATCTTCAACACGCTCTACTTCGCGGTCCTCAGCACCGCGGTCACCTTGCCCATCGGCGTCGGCGCCGCGGTCTACATCGCGCGCTTCGCCAAATCGCGCCCCTTCGTCTCCACCGTGCGCACCGCGCTCGACACGCTCGCCTCGCTCCCGAGCATCGTCTACGGCCTCTTCGGCTTCCTCGTGTTCGTCGTCGAGATGAAGGCGGGGTACTCGCTCATCGCCGGCGCGCTCGTGCTGGCGCTCGTCAACCTGCCGCTCGTCGTCGGCGTCGCCGAAGAGGCGATTCGCGCCGTTCCCCGCGAGCTGGAAGACGGGAGCCTCGCGCTCGGCGCCACGCAGGTGCAGACCGTGCTGCGCGTGACGTTGCCGCACGCGTGGCCCGGCATCTTGAGCGCGCTCGTGCTCTCGATCGGCCGCGTGTTCGCCGAGAGCGCGCCGCTCATCATGACCGCCGGGACGACGATCTCGCGCTCGACCGCCTACTCGCTCGACCCGTTCCGCGGCGGCGAGACGCTCGCCGTTCACCTCTGGTACGTGAACTCGGCCGGCCTCAGCCCCGACAAAGCCGACGTGAGCGCCGGCACGGCGGCAGTGCTCGTGATCCTCGTCGCGCTCACCAACGTCCTCGCCGCGCGCATCGGTCGCCTCGGCGGCGTTGACCCAGGGCGCCGCGCCGCGCGCGCGACACGATAGAAGCGCTACAACTGAGACAAGCCATGGCCCAATCGCACACGAGTCGTGAATTCGAGTCCGAGCTCCGCGAGCTGCGCGCCAACGCGCTGGCGATGGGGGCGCGCTGCGAGCGAAGCCTGCGCCTCGCCCTCGAGGCCTTCTGGACCGGCTCGGCCGAGCGCGCGGCGGAGGTGAAGGAGCTCGATCGCCGGATCGATCGCGACGAGATGGAGATCGACGCGCTCGTCCTCCGCATCCTCGCGCTGCGCCAACCCGTCGCGTACGACCTCCGCTTGCTGGCGGCGGCGCTGAAGCTCGTCACCGACCTCGAGCGCATCGGCGACGAAGCGGTGAACATCGCCGAGCGCGCCGAAGAGGGTCACGGCGACGCCAAAGAGCTCGCCCGCGCGAACCTGAAAGAGATGGCCGATCAGGCCCAGGTGATGCTCCGCAACGCTCTCGACGCCTTCGTCGAAGGCGAGGCTACGCGCGCCGAGCAGGTCCTCGCCGGCGACGACGCGGTCGACGAGCTCTACGGCCGCATCCTGCGCGACATGATGGCGTACATGGCCAAGCACGGCGACGAGATCCCCGCCGCCGTCCGCGTGATCAAGGTGGCGAAGTACATCGAGCGCGTCGCGGACCACGCCACGAACATCGCCGAGGAGGTGATCTTCATGGTGCGCGGCGAGGACGTACGCCACCACCGAACGCACCCGCCGCCCGCGACGAGCGGGAAGCTGCCGGACTGACCGGTCACGCCGACTCATCCCCGCGGCTCGAAACGGTTGAGCCATGGTCGCCCATACCGAGCCGCTCGTCGCTTTGCGCCGACGTCTGGTCGGGAACAGAGTGGAGCGGCCGACTGCTCCCCGTAGGTACCATTCGGCCGAGACCGAAACCTGCTCATGCGTTTCCTTCGTGTCCCACGGCGGGGCGGCCCAAACGACGCGCCGCAGCCGCGCGGTCGCGTGTGGCGATGGGTTCGGCGCTCGCTCATGGGCCTCGCTGGCCTCGCCGTGTTGGCCGTGCTCGTGGTCCTCGTCGTTCTGCATTCGCTCGATCGGCCGTGGCTCAAGCGCCGCGTGCAAGCGCTCGCGCGCGCGTCGGGCGTCGAGGTCGACTACGGCGCGGTCCGCGTAGGGTTGCTCTCCGGTGCCGAGATCGACGGGCTCGTGGTGCAGTCCCCCGCGGAGCTTCGCTCGCTCGCGCCGGATCTGGTTCGCGTCGGTCGCGTGGAAGCGCGGTGGTCGCTGGGCGCGCTCCTCGGTCACGGCGGTCCAGCCCTACGGCGCCTGTCGGTCTCCGATATCGCGCTGACCGTGGTGGTCGATGAACACGGGAAGACATCGTTCGACGCGCTTTCGCCGCCCAGCGCGACCTCCACGCCCTCCGCTGCTCCAGTGCCGTTCTCGCGCCAGGCGTCGAAGCTCGAGGCGGCGCTTCCGTTCGGTGAGATCGACGTCGATCGCGTGACGCTCGTCCTCCTCCAGACCGAGGAGGGGCGCGTCGTCGAGCGCACGGAGCTGCGTGGCCTCGCGCTCACGATCGACGCGGCGCCGGCCGGGCCCAAGGAGAAAGGGTCGCGCGTGAAGGTGGGGCTCGGCTCGGCCGGCAAGCCGCTCGATCTCGCGCTCACGCGCGCGGGCGACGGAGCGCAGGCGGGCACCGGTCGGGCGAAGCTCTGGCTGGCGGTCGACGCGACGTCGTCGGCGGTGACCGCGGCGCTCGATCTGCGCGTCGTCGATCAGAGCTTTGCGCCGAGCGTCTCCGCCGACCACTGGCTCCACGCCGAGGCGCGTCTTCGATTCGACCCGGCCGCGGGGCGAACCGAGATCACGCTCGATCACACCGAAGCGGGCGACGGCGCCGCCACGGTGCAAGCGTCGATCGAGATCCCGGACACGGGCGATCCGATCGTTCGCCACGCGCAGGGCGACATCGACGTCGCGCGCCTCCTCAAATGGGTCCCCGCGGGTCTCGTCCCCGTGACGGCCGAGCGCGCGCAGGTCCACGTTCAGACCGACTCTCTCCCCGAGCACGGTGGGATCGCGGGTCGAGGAACGATCCAGCTCTCCGGGGTCCGCTTCGAGTCCGCGACGGATCGCCTCGCGGCGGACGACGTCGCCATCGCCTTCGACGGCGAGCAAACCCCCGATGGGACGATCGGAGCCCACGTCGGAGCACGCTTCGCGCGCGTCGAGCGTGAGGGCCCTTCCCCCGTCGTCGCGCGCGATGGTCACCTCGAGCTCCACGTCCAGAAGATGCACCTCGACACCGCCGACCCGATGGCCACGCGAGGAGACGTCGCGGTGTCGCTCGATCTCGCCTCGCTCGACCTGCGCTCCCCTGCGATGCGAGCGGTCATCGACGGTCTTGCTCTGCGCGCGCACACGCTCCTCGATGGGCACGCCCCCTACGCCGTCGAGCTCGAAGCCCCGATGTCTCGACTGCGCGTGCTCGAGGGCGATGGCGGGCCTCTCGTCGATGCGAAGGCGCGCATCGCAGCTCGCCTTCACGACGTGCGGCCCGACCTTGCGCGTCTGTCGGCGAGCCGCGGAGTCGCGCACCTCGAGGTCGACCTCGGCGAGGTGAAGGCCTCGCTCGACGCGACGAAGGGGACCGACGCCGTCGACCTCGCGCTCCACGCCGCCGCGCCAACGCTGGGAAGCGTGCGCCCGTTCCTCGCGCCCGCGCTGGCGCACGAAGCGCCGTGGGATCGAATCGGCGTCACGATCCAATCGAGCGGCCACGTCGAGCACCTGACCGGAGACGGCCCCGCGATCGACCAGAAGACCGAGCTCGCCATCGACGCCCCCGCGTTCGAGAACATCGCCGCGCGTTCGCTCGCGTTGACCCTCCACTCGAAGGGGACTGCACGAAAGCACGAAGCCGAAGCCGACCTCCGCGTGCAAGCGCTCACGTTCGACGGCGCCAATCCGAGCGACGACCACGTCGCGTTCGAAGCCTCCCTCGACCGGGAGCACCCCTCGCTGCGCTTCAAGATCGAGACCGAGGGGCGCGCGGGCGTGAAGCTCGCAGGGTCAGCGTCGTTCGACCCGTCGCGCCGCGCCGTTCCGTACGAGATCGACGGCCACCTCGCCGGGCTCGCGAAGCTCGCGCCGTTCGTTTCGAAGCTGCACGGCCTCGAAGGGTTCGATCTCTCGCAGCTCGATCTCGGGTTCTCCTCGAAGGGGACGCTCCTCGGCGTCGTGGCCGGCGTCGCGCGCGACGGCACCCTCCAGCTCGAGCCGAACCCCGCGCGCACGGTCGGCGTCGAGGGGAAGGCGGACCTTCACGTCGCTCACTTGCGCTGGGCGCATGGGGACACCGAGGTCGCGGCGCCTACCGTCGCGTGGCATGGAGACCTGCACGCCGCCGAGGCGCGCCGCACGGTCGACAGTCACCTCGAGGTCGACGCGCTCCACCTCGCGTTCGGCGACCACGAGGTCGACCTCGCGGGCATTCGTGACGACTCCACCGTGGTGGTGAAAGGAGCTCTCGCCGATCCCGAGACCGAGCTCACGCAGCACCTCGCCATCCGCGCCTTGCAGCAGGACGCCGTCCCCCAGTATCCGATCGGCGACCTCACGTTCGCACTCTCCGCGACGCGCGATCCCGACGGACTCGTTCACATCGCCGATCTGAAGCTCACGAACGGTGCAGGGGGGACGACCCTCGGCGTCACGGGCAACGTGGAGCTGGGAGACGGGCGGCGCACGCTGTCGGTCACGACCGCGCTCACGCAGGATCTGGCGCGCCTGACCCGCACGCCCGAGCGCTTCAAAGGGAACGGGAAGTTGGCGGCGGAGGCGAACGTCACCTCGCCGGACCTGACGCTCTTTCGCGTCCGCGCCCAGCTCAAAGGCGACAACGTCTCCATCGAGATGCCGCGCGCGGGCATCGAGGTGGAGACGGCCAACGGCGAGGTCCCGATCACCGTGACGGTCGAAGTCGGCAAGAACGGCGTCGCGCTCCGCCCCGACGAGAAGCGGAGCCCGTACTCGATGCTCCGCTTCGCAGACCAGCACCCGCTCCTCAGTCGCAGCGGCTTCCTCTCGATCGCGAGGCTCAAGACTCCGTGGGTGGAGATAGCGCCGCTCGTGGGCAACCTCGAGATCCAGCAGAACGTCGTCTCGCTCCGCCAGTTCGAGATGGGGGTCCGCGGCGGCAGCATCACCGGCCAGTGCGGCATCGACTGGGACGGCGCGAAGTCGACCCTGGAGCTCCACGTGCGCGCGAGCGGCGTGCAGTCGTCCCACGGCGAGCCGTTCGATGGGAACATCGCCGTGGTCATCTCGGCAGGCGATCGAACCGTCGAGGGGCGCGCCGAGATCTTGCGCATCGGCGAGCGGCACCTGCTCGATCTGCTCGACCTGCAGGATCCGATGCACGTCGATCCGGCGATGAACCGCATCCGCACCGCGCTCACGATCGGCTACCCCGATCGCCTGCGCCTCGTGTTCGATCACGGCTTCGCCAGCGCGCGCCTGGAGCTCGGCGGCCTCGCGCGCCTCATCAGCATCGGCGAGCTTCGCGGCATTCCGATGGGACCCATCGTCGACAAGCTTCTCGCACCGATTCTCGACACGACCGACACGAAGGAAGCGCCATGAACCGAGCGTCCGTTGTGGTGACCACTCTCGTGCTGCTCGCGCTTCCCGCGTGCTTCAAGCCCCCCGAGATCGTCATGGTCGATCGCGCGACGGCCCTCGAGCAGCAAGCCGCGGGATCGTTCGACGATCTGGAGCGAAAGTTGGACCGCGCGGCCAGCGAGCCGCGCCCCGCGCCGTTCACGCCGGAGCAGCTCGACGCGCTCGGCATCCGCCCCGCGCCGCTGGTCGATGGCACCGAGCTCACCGACGCCGATCGCCTCGACGGCCTCCTTGTCCAGCACTGCCTGGGCGAGGGGAAGGACGGCTTGGTCGTCAACACGCGCGACGCCTGCAAGGGGGCGGCGGACGCCGAGGAGGTGCAGACGCTCCTCGAGCGGGCGAACCGCGCGCGCCGGCAGCTATGGCGCTGGATGCACGAGCAGCGCTCCGACGTGTCGGCCGACGACTTGCAGCGCGCGTGGCAAGCCGCTCACGTCCGGAACGTCGTGTGCGGCGGATGGGTCGAAGGGGGCGACGGGAAGTGGCAGGCGAAGTCGTGCTGAGGTCGCGGCGGCGCGCGGAGGCGGTAGCCCTCGCGATGGCGCTCTCGCTCCTCGCGGGGCGCGCGGGCGCGCAAGACGACGGCGACCTGCGTCGACCGGAGCGACTGACCGTGGGCGTGGCCGACGATCTGCTGGGCCAGCTGAGCCCCGACGGCAAGACGCTCTACTTCGTCTCGAATCGCGACACGACCAACCAGATCTTCGCCCAGAACATCGCCGACGGGCGTGCGTGGCAGCTCTTCGACGACGACGCCGACGTCACCTGGCCGCGCGTGAGCCCGGACGGTCAGTCGCTCCTCTACATCTCGTTCAAGGAGCGCGCGTCCGGCCAGCTCTGCATCCGTCGTCTCCCCGACGGTGAGGGGCGCCGTTGCCTCCAGGACTCCGCCGCCGCGCTGCAGGCCGAGTGGATCGATCGCACCCGCATCGCGCTCGTCAGCCGGCAAACGATCCAGGGGGACCTGCGCGTGCTGGAGGTGACCGTGGGCTCCGCGCTCTCGGCGTCGGCGCGTCCGCTGTTCGATCGAAACCTCACGAGCCCGACCGTTTCGCCGGACGGGCGGTGGCTCGTGTACGTGCCCGTCGAACGCACCGTCGCGAGCGTGGGGCCTGCGTTCGCGGCGCACGCGGCGCTGCAGCTCGAAGCCGTGCGCCTCGGGTCGTCGGCGCCGCCGGAGCGCATCGCTCTCGAGCTCCCCGGGCAGACGGGCCAGCCGGTCTTCGCGAAGGACGGACGCTCGCTCTACGTCGTGCAGTTCTTCACCGATACGAACCACGATGGCGCGGTCGACGCGAGCGACCACGGGGTACTGTTCCGCGTCCCGATCTCGTTCCCTGGGGACAAGCCGGTTGCCGGCGCGCCCGAGCAGCTCACCGAGACGTCGTGGAACTGCGAATACCCGGCGCCGTTCGCCAATCGGCTCATCGCGACCTGCTCGGAAGACGCGAGCCTCGACGTGTACTCGATGCCGCTCGACGGCGAAGTCCCCGCGGACTGGACGACCGAGACGCTGGCCGCCGCGATCGAGAATGCCGGCTCGCGGGTCGAGCAACAGCTCCTCGCGAGCCGTCGTCTCGCGCGAGAGACGACGCCATCGGGGCGCCGGCGCGCGATGCTGACGCTCGCCCTCGTGCACCTCGAGCGCGAGGAGTTTCGCGCCGCCGAGTACTACGCGCAGCAGGTCGACACGCTGCGCGATGAAGCTACGGCGGGGATCTCGCTGCCGCTGCAGCTGCTCGTGGAGCAACGGAGAGCGGAGCGCCGGAGAGAGCAGGGGCGCATGATGACGGGGTTCGGCGCGGACGCGCGCCAGCGACTCGACAAGCTCCATCCGGAAGCGCCCGCGAGCCCGATGGCCGAGGACCTCACGCACCTCGTGCGGAGCGAGATCGCCGACTCGATCGGCGACAAGGCCATGGCGCGCACCGAGCTCGTCGCGGTCACCGTCGACGAGACCACCCCCGCGCCGATCGTCGAGGCGTATTACCAGGTGGTCGACGCGCTCTACCGCGAGCTCGACGATCGCGAAGCGCTCGTCTCGGCGTGCCGGCAACTCTCCGCGAACAGCGCGCTGTCGCCCGACGAGCAGCTCCGGTACGCGCGCGCCGCCGTGCGCGCCATGGTGCGCGGCCTCCCTTACGCCGACGCCGACACGCGCCTCGTGCGCGAGCGCGCCGGCGCCACGGTCCACGAATCGGAGTTGACGTTCGCCATCGATCTCTCGCGCGCCGTGCTCGCGATCCGCGACCCCCACGCGCCGCCTGCGGTCACCGATGCCCTCCTCGCCCTCTACGCCGCGCAGACACGGCCCGGTCGCCGCCGCGCGCTCATCGAGGATGCCGTGCAGCGCGCCGACGACGTGGACGCGGACGACGTGCTCGATGCGATCGCCCAACGCGACATCCAGGACGTGAAGCGCGGGACGCGTGAGAGAAAGAGCGCCGAGAGCCTCTACCGCCGGATGATCACCGGTCGCGCCTACGAGCGCGCAGCGGCGAAGAACTACGACGGAGCCCGCGCCGACTTCGACGCCGTCGCCGAGCAGACCGGATCGTACGAAGCGGTCGTCGGCGCGATCGACATGCGCCTGAAGAAAGGAGAACCCTCCGCCGCCATCGACGCCTCGTACGAGAAGCGCGGGACGCTCCCCGCGTTGTCGCATTTCGCGAAGGCGTATCTCCTGGCGAGGCAACTCCCGAAGCTCGAAGGCGAAGCGAACGCGAAGGCCGCGGCCGCCGCGATGGCCGCGCTCAACGCCTCCTGGTCGGAGCTCAAAGAGCAGCGCATCGCCCAGGCGCTCTACGGTGCGCTCCTCCACGACAAGTACCTTCAGACCTTGGACTTGGGCGCCGCCGAGGAGGCCAACGTCCACTATCTGATCGCGCTCGAGCTCGTCCGCACGAACGCGCGCTTCCGCGCGATGATCCTGGGCGAGCTCGGGTTCCTGCACACCGACGTGGGGAACTACCGGATCGCGCTCGGGTACCTGCTCGATCGCGACAAGCTCCCGTACAGCGACAACTCGCAGGGACTCGACGCGCTCCTCTCCAAGGCGCAAGCGCTCCTTCACGTGGGACGAGACGGCGACGCCGCGACGGCGGCCGATGCGGCGATCGCGATGATCGATCGAAACCCGGCGCTGGCGCCGTACCGGCTGCTCGCGCTCGATTGGGCGGCGGTGAACAACCTCTCCTCCGGGCGCTTCGCTCGAGCCCTCGCGCTCTACGACCAAGAGATGCCGCTGCTCGAGACCTCGCGCGAGCCCTTCGCCGAGCGCAACAAGATCGTGGCGCGTGTCTCGCGTGCGGCCGCCGCGGTGGGCGCGGGCCAGCCGGCGCGCGCGCTCCCCGACCTCGACGTCATCGACAAGCGTCTGGGCGATCCGAAGGTCGCGGAGATGCTCCGTTGGCCGCACGCGACCGCCGAGCACGTGGTCCGCGCGTACCGCATGATCGCGGCCGGGCTACGGGCGAACGCCGACGGGGCGCTCGGTCGGTGGGACGCCGAAGCGCAGGCGATGGAAGCGCGGCGGGCCATCCTGGAGGAGCGCTTCGGGGAGACGAGCCGCGTGGAGATCGAGCAGGAGCAGATGCTCGCGGAAACGCAGCTCGCCGTGAACGCGAGCCAGCGGCACGACGCAGCGGCGACGGGGTCGTGGCTGATGAAGGCGCTGACGCACGCCGACGATCTTCGCGCGCGCGCCAACGGTGTCCGTGACAAGGATCAACTCGAGGTAATCCGGTTGGCCGCGACGCTCACGGTGTCGATGCACGCGCCGCTGGTCGTCGATCTCCCGAAGCGCCTCGACGCGGCGTCGGCCGAGCTCACGGCACGACGCGAGCCCACGCTCCGCGCGTACCAGCGATGGTTCGAGATTTACGCTCCGCTCGTCGCTTTCCCGCCGGCCGTCGCTTTCCCGCCGGCCGCCGCCCCTACGCCCCGGTGAGCCGGCGCTGGAGAATGCGACGGTTGTGCGACAGGATGTCGCCGGTTCTCCACCGAAACGCCATCGAGCAAAGGTAACGGTTGGGCCATGGCACGAGTGCTGGTCATCGAAGACGAGGCCGATCTCCAGGAGATCCTCCGTTACAACCTCGGCCAGGCGGGGCACGAAGTCCGCGTAGCCGCCACCGGCAAGGAGGGGCTCCGCCTGGCGCGTGAGCAGCGGCCCGACATCGTGCTGCTCGACGTGATGCTCCCGGACATGGCGGGCACCAACGTCTGCAAGACGCTCAAGCAAGACACCTCCACCAAAGGCATCCACGTGATGATGGTCACGGCCAAAGGGGAGGAGATCGACCGCGTCGTCGGCTTCGAGCTCGGCGCCGACGACTACGTCGTGAAACCGTTCAGCGTGCGCGAGCTCCTCCTCCGCATGCAGGCGGTCATGCGCCGCGCCGAAGCGCCGCACGCGGCGAGCGTCATCGTGTTCGGCTCGCTCAAGATCGATCGGCACGCGCACCGCGTGTGGGTCGACAACGAAGAAATCG
>Ga0302314_10008549_pt1 | contig 18206 bp, 19 predicted proteins | sample III_Palsa_N2_3_FD_200533 | JGI IMG/M metagenome (GOLD analysis project Ga0302314, IMG submission 200533) | Peat permafrost microbial communities from Stordalen Mire near Abisko, Sweden - III_Palsa_N2_3 | ecosystem: Environmental > Terrestrial > Soil > Palsa > Peat permafrost | place: Sweden...
AGCGTGCCGGTGCGGTCGTAGAAGTCGCCGCGCGTGCCCACGCCCAGCGATTCGGCCAGCGTGATCTGGATGTTGGCGATGCTCTCGCGGCGCCACAGCGGCTCGAACAGCGCATTGCCGAAGCGCAGCGCCATCAGGTTCTGCACCGACGGCTTGCTCAGGTAGTGGTCGATGCGGAAGGCCTGCTTCTCGGCGAACACCGACTTCACGACGCGGTTGATCTCCAGCGCGCTGGCCAGGTCGTTGCCGAGGGGCTTCTCGAGCACGACGCGGCAGTGCGGGCCGTTGAGCTTGGCCTCGCCCAGTTGCGCGCAGATCTGCGTGAACAGGTGCGGGGCGGTGGCCAGGTACAGCACGACGGTGTCGGCGCCGCGCGCGTCGATCCACTGCTTCAGGCCGGCATAGTCGTCCGGCTTGGACAGGTCCATGCGCTTGTAGTGCAGCAGCTCGGCGAACCTCGCGAATTCCTCGTCGCTCGGACGCTTGGAGCTGTCGACCTCGACGAAGCGCTCCTTGATGAACGCGCGGTACTCGTCGTCGGTGCGCTCGTCGCGCGCGACGGCCAGGATGCGGCCGCCCTCGGGCAGCTTGCCGTGGCGGAACGCCTGGAACAGCGCGGGCATCAGCTTTCTCCAGGTCAGGTCGCCGGTGCCGCCGAAGAATACGAGGTCGAAGGACATGATGTTCGTTGTGGTGCAGGATGGGAACCCGGCGTCGCACACTTGCCGGGGACTTGTCTCTGAAGTGTGGTGGTGTAACTTTGTTTCAGGAATAATGATGCCGAAGTTTCTTCCCGCGGTCAAATCCGCCACCCGTTTTCTCTCCAGGGGATGACATGAACCAGCTCGATCAACTCAAGGCCTTCACCGTCGTGGTGGCCGACACCGGCAACTTCAGGCAGATGGCGCAGTACGCGCCGCGCGACGCGACGACCAACCCGTCGCTGATCCTGAAGGCCGTCCAGCAGGCGGACTACGCGCCGCTGCTGGCCGACACGATCGCCGCCCACAAGGGCAAGGCGCTCGCCGACATCGTCGACCAGGTGCTGGTGCGCTTCGGCCTGGAGATCCTGAAGGTCGTGCCGGGCCGCGTCAGCACCGAGGTCGATGCGCGGCTGTCGTTCGACACCCAGGCCACGGTCGCGCGGGCCCGCGGCATCATCCGGCTCTACGAGGCCGCCGGCATCGGGCGCGAGCGCGTGCTGATCAAGATCGCGTCGACGTGGGAGGGCATCGCCGCCGCGCGCGAGCTGGAGGCCGACGGCATCCACTGCAACCTCACGCTGCTGTTCAGCTTCTGCCAGGCCGTGGCCTGCGGCGACGGCGGGATCACGCTGATCTCGCCCTTCGTCGGCCGCATCTACGACTGGTACAAGAAGAGCGCCGGCGCGAAGTGGGACGAGGCCGCCCAGGCCGGCGCGAACGACCCGGGCGTGCAGTCGGTCACCCGCATCTTCAACTACTACAAGAAGTTCGGCATTCCCACCGAGGTGATGGGCGCGAGCTTCCGCAACGTCGGCCAGATCCAGGCGCTCGCCGGCTCCGACCTGTTGACGATCAGCCCCGAGCTGCTTGGCGCGCTGCAGGCCGACTCGGCGCCGCTGGCCAAGGCGCTGGATGCCGACGCCGCCAGGTCGATGCCGCTGGATCGCGTGCACTTCGACGAGGCCGCTTTCCGGTTCGCTCTGAACGACGACGCGATGGCCACCGAGAAGCTCGCAGAAGGCATCCGCGCCTTCGCCGCCGATTCCATCAAGCTCGACGCGCTGATCGAGGCCGCGCAATGAGCGCGCGGGGACGCCCCCAGGACGAATGCGCCCCCTCGCGGGGACGCCGCGCAGCGGCAAGGGGCCGCGCATGAGCCTGGTTCGCTGCGACAACACGGAGGCCTGGGGCGCGCTGAAGGCGCACTACGAGGCCAAGGGCAGGCAGTTCGACCTGCGCAACGCGTTCGCCGGGGACGCCGGCCGCTTCGACCGTTTCGCCGTGCAGGCGCCGGGCGTGTTTGCGGACCTGTCGAAGAACCGCTGGGACGCCAGCACGCGCGCCCTGCTGACCGGCCTGGCCGCCGAGTGCGGCCTCGAGGCGCGACGCGACGCGATGTTCGCCGGCGAGCCGATCAACCTGACCGAAGGCCGCGCGGTGCTGCACACGGCGCTGCGTGCGCCGGCGGATGCGAAGTCGCTGGGCGTCGTCGCCGATGCCGCGATCGCCGACGTGCATTCCGTGCTCGAGCCGCTGCTCGCCTACGCGGAACGCGTGCGCGCGCAGGCGGGCACGCAGTTCACCGACGTCCTCAACATCGGCATCGGCGGCTCCGACCTCGGCCCGCAGATGGCGGTGATCGCGCTGGAGGAGTTCCGGCATCCGAAGCTGCGCTTCCACTTCGTCTCCAACGTCGACGGCCACGACATCGCCCCAGTGCTGAAGCGCCTGGACGCAAGGTCGACGCTGGTGATCGTCGCGTCGAAGACGTTCACGACGCAGGAGACGCTGGCCAACGCGCGCGTCGCGCGCGAATGGTTCACGGCCAACGGCGGCACCGACGTCGCGACGCACTTCGTCGGCGTCACCACCAACATCGAGGCCGCGGCGAAGTTCGGCATCACGACCACGTTCGGCTTCTGGGACTGGGTCGGCGGCCGCTATTCGCTGTGGAGCGCGATCGGGCTGTCGCTGGCGATCGCCATCGGCGCCGACGGCTTCAAGGAATTCCTCGCCGGCGCGCACGCGATGGACGAGCATTTCCGCACCACGCCGCTGGCGCACAACCTGCCGGTGCAGCTCGCGCTGATCGACGTCTGGTACCGCAACTTCCACGGCTTCACGAGCCGCAGCGTCGCGCCGTACCACCAGGGGCTCAAGCGCCTGCCGGCCTACCTCCAGCAGCTCGAGATGGAGTCCAACGGCAAGCGCGTCGATGTCGATGGCCACGCCGTGCCGTTCGCCACCAGCCCCGTGGTCTGGGGCGAGCCCGGCACCAACGGCCAGCACGCGTACTTTCAGATGCTGCACCAGGGCACCGACGTCGTGCCGGTGGAGTTCATCGCGATCAAGACGCCCGCCGCGGGCCACGACGGGCTGTACGCCGACCTGCACACCAAGCTGCTGGCCAACTGCCTCGCGCAGTCGCAGGCGCTGATGCAAGGCAAGGCGCCGGCCGAGGCCGCGCTCGAATCGCCGCCGACGGCCTCGCGCACGATCGCGCGCGAGGTGATCGCCGAGCATCGCGGCTTTCCAGGCAATCGCCCGAGCACGACGCTGGTGCTGGAAGCGCTGACGCCGCGCACTCTCGGCGCGCTGATCGCGCTGTACGAGCACCGCGTGTTCTGCAGCGGCGCGCTGTGGGGCATCAACAGCTTCGACCAATGGGGCGTCGAGCTCGGCAAGGCCTTGTGCAACGCGTTGCTGCCGCGCTTCGAGACCGGCGCGACCGACGGCCTCGACTCGTCGACCGCGGGGCTGCTGACGCGGCTGCTGGCCCGATGAGCGGCCGCGCCTTCGTCTTCGACTTCGGCCGGGTGGTGTTCCGCTGGCGCCCGGAACTGCTGGTGTCCCGGGCGCTGCCGCAGCGTGCGACCGATGCGCAGAGCACCCGCCACTGGGTGCAGCAGATCTTCCAGGCCTACGGCGGCGACTGGGGCGACTTCGACCGCGGCGTCGTCGAGCCGCCGGAGCTCGCGCGGCGCATCGCCGCGCGCACCGGGCTCGGCGAGGCCGAGGTCGCCGCGATCATCGAGGCCGCGCCGCGCGAACTGGAGCCGCTGCCCGACACCGAAGACTGGCTGCGCCGCCTGCATGCGCAGGGCCGGCCGCTGCATTTCCTGTCGAACATGCCCGAGCCGTTCGCGGCGCACTTCGAGCGCACCCACGAGCTGATGGCGCTGTTCGAGTCGGGCGTGTTCTCGTCGCGCGTGCAGTTGCTCAAGCCCGAGCCGGAGATCTACGCGCACGCCGCGCAGGTCTTCGGACGCGCGCCGGCCGACCTGCTGTTCCTGGACGACCACCTGCCCAACATCGTGGCCGCGCGCGAGGCCGGCTGGACGGCCGTCCATTTCACGGACGCGGCGCAGGCCGAGGCCGAAGTGCTGGCGTTGGGTTGGTGAAGGCATTGCCGTCGCGCAGAATGCACGTGACAGCAGCGCTTTTGCCCAGGACCAAGTAACCTTGGGGTTCGCGGCAACGCTCGCGTCCGGAGGCGGTGTGCACTGCACCGATGGGAGCCCGGACGAACGGAGGGCTGCCGCTCAGGGACCACATTCAATGCCAAAGATCCTCGTCGTGGACGACCTCCGCGACAGTGCCGACAGCCTCGCGTTGCTCTTCGATGCGCTGGGCCACCAGACGATGACCTCCTACGACGGCCAGCAGGCGGTCGAGGCGGCGCGGTCGTTCGGGCCGGACATCGTCTTCCTCGACATCAACATGCCGATCCTCGACGGCTACGGCGCGGCACGCTCGCTGCGCCGCGTGATGACCGAGACGCCTCCCGTGCTGGTCGCGCTGACGGCGGTCTCGGGCCCGGACGCCAAGCGCCGCGCCGACGACGCCGGCTTCGACTTCTACGTGACGAAGCCGGCCGACTTCAACGTGCTGATCACCATCGTCGACGACTTGTCGCGTCGGATGGAAAGCCGGCCGCACTAGCGGCCGACTTGCGCGTAGTGGAAAAAGCCGGCCGCACCAGTGGCCGACTTGCGCGCAGCGCGAAGAGCCGGCCGCACTAGGCGTCCGCGGCGCCCCCCGCGCGCCAGCGCGCGCGGGCGCGCCTGAACTGCCGATCCGTGCCGAAGCCGGCGATCTCGACCGCCTGCGACGTCGGCAACCCGCGCGCGAGCGCCTGCTCGGCGAGGCCGCTGCGGACGCGCTCGACGTAATCGCGCGGCGAGATCCCGGCGTGATCCTTGAACAGCCGCGCGAGATGGCGTGGCGTCACGTGCGCGACCTCGGCGAGCGCCGGCACGTCCCAGTCGTGACCGGGACGCTCGCAGACGGCGTTCTGCACGCGGTGCACGGCCGGATGCAGGTGGTTGCGGCCCTCCAGCAGCGGCGAACGCTGCGGGTCGTCGGCGCCGCGGCGCTGGAAGACGACCATGGTCTCGGCGACGGCCGCGGCCACGGCATCGCCGCAGACGTCGCCGATGCAATGCAGCGCCAGATCGATCCCGGCCGTGATGCCGGCGCTCGACCACACCGGGCCGTCGACGACGAACACGCGGTTGGCGCAGACGTGGGCCTGCGGCGCCAGCTCGGCCAGCGTGGCCAGGTGCTCGTGGTGCGTGGTGACCTGGCGCCGCCCGATCAGCCCGGCGTCGGCGGCCAGCAGCGTGCCGACGCACACGGTCAGCAGCCGGTGCGCCGGCTGGTTCGCGGAAGCGTGCTGCGCCAGCGCGGGTGCGACCACCGACGACAGCCAGTGCCGCGCGCCCATCCAGCCATTGCGCTGCAGCGTCTTCAAGGTGTCTTTCAGCCCGGGTCGCCCGAGCAGCACCACCCACGCTCCGGGCGTCAGCGTCTCGGGCAGCGGCTCGAGCCCGGTGAGCTGCAGGCCGATCGATGTCGAGACCTCCGCCTGCGCGCAGAGGTAGCGCAGGTTGAACGCCGGAGGCCGGCCGCGCGCCGCGAGCTGCTGGTTCGCCAGCCGGAATGCTTCCGCCGGGCCGACGAGGTCGAGCAGCAGCGTCTCGGGCAGCACCAGGAACAGGACGTCGATCACGGCCGCCTCCCGGTCAGCGGGCGCGCGCCAGCGCTTCGTCGACGGTCGCGAGCGTGGCGAAGCGGTTCACCAGCACGGTCTCGGTGCGCTCGCGGATCTCGGCGGCCCTCAGCGTCTTGCCGGACGGCGTCTTCATGTCGAAGGTGAGGGTGGCGTCGCCGACGAAGTCGACTTCCCAGCCCTCGTCGCTGGCGTGGCGCGTGGTGGTCTCGCAGCACTGCTCGGTGCGGATGCCGGCGACGATCACGCGGCGGATGCCGTTCCCGACCAGCCAGTTGGCCAGCGGCGTGCCGACCAGCGCGCTGTGGCGATGCTTCTCCAACGTCAGCGCGGCCTCGAACGGCGCCAGGCCGGCGAGCGGGCGCACGAACTCGCTGCCGTGCGCGAACGGGTTGTCCGGCGTCTGCGGGCCGTCGGTGTGGAACACGCGCACGATCGGGATGCCGCGCGCCTGCGCGCCGTCGATCAGCGCGTTGACATGCCCGAGGAACACGTCCGCGCCGGTTTGAGACCAGTACGGGCGTTGCGGGAAGGATTCCTGGACGTCGATCATCAGCAAGGCGGTCTGCATGGCGTTCTCCTGTGAGTGGATGGCCAGATCATCACTCCCGCCAGCCATTCTCGCAGTGCCGCGGCGCGACCGCTTGCGGACAGTTCAGGACATCATCGCCAGCCGGCCATCCCGTCGATCGCCTGCACCGCGGCAGCGCGTGTCTGTGTGAGCACCGCCTGCTTCCACTCGGGCGTGTCGGTGAAGAACGCGTGGCGCATCGCGGCGCGCGCGGGCTCGACGTGCTCGTCATGCGGATTGCGCCGGCGCGCGACCCAGTGGTCGTAGCGCAGCGCCCGCAGCACGACCTCGGCCGGCTGCGTGCCGAACTCCAGCGCGATGCCGGCGTAGGCGGCCTGCTCGCACTCGTCGTAGACGGCCTGCCACAGGTTGCCGTGCGTGTCGGACGAGGTCGACGAGCCGTCGTCGGTGAACGTGATGCGGTTGCCCCACCAGGCCTTCGCGCGGTGCTTGGCGCCGTCGTCTTCCCGCGCGGAGAAGATGCGCTCGCCGACGCCGCTCTCGCCCAGGCCGCTGTGCAGGTCGATCCAGCCCAGCAGCCTGCACTGCGACGCGTGCTGGCGCAGCACCAGGCGCAGCGTCTGCTGGCTCCACGTGGCGGACCTGCCGCCGTAGAACACGCCGTCGGGATGGCCGTACTGGCCGCCCGAGACGGCCGCCTGCAGCGCGGCCATGCCGTGCGCCGCGGCGTAGGCCATCAGCTGGCGCTCGTTGTCGGCGCTCGGTGGCCACTGCGCCGGCAGCAGGAAGGCGGCGAGCTGGTCGTAGCCGGGATTGCCGGGCGGCGGACGGCGGAAGTCGACGAAGTTGCGGTTCAGGTCGACGCCCTCGTGCGTGACGCGCCGGCCGAACGAGAAGCCCCACGGGTTGAGCGCGTGGATGAACAGCAGCGCGACGCCCGCGTGGCGCGCCTTCGCGCGGAACATCTCGTCGTGCAGCAGCGCCACCTGCGCGCCGGAGCCGCAATAGCCTTCGACGCCATGGCAGCCGCTCGAGACGATCAGCACCGCGTCGGCATCGTCGGCGCCGATGCGGGCGACGTCCATCGCCAGCGCGTCCAGCTCGAAGCCGCGCAGCGGCTCGGGGTGCGACTCCAGCCGCGCGCCGTTGGCGGCGGCGAGGAACTTGGCGCGCGCCTCGGCGTACGTGTGGGCGAAGGGTTCCGGCTGGCTCATCGTGCTCTCCTCGAATCAGGACGCGCCGGCGGCCCGCGCGCGCAGTCTCAGGCGCGTTGCGCGAACCACTTGTCGACGAGCCGGATCCACAGCGTGCCGCCGAGCGGGATCAGGTCGTCGTTGAAGTCGTAGTGCGGGTTGTGCAGCGTGCAGGGCCCGAGGTTGTGCGTCTCCCCGGCGCCGTCGCTGCGATCATCGCGGTCGCTGTAGGCAAGACGATGACGGCCGTCGCCGTTGCCGATGACGAAATACGCGCCCGGCTTCTCGAGCAGGAAGTAGCTGAAGTCCTCGGCGGTCATCGACGGCTCGAAGGCCAGCGTGTTCTCGGCGCCGACGGTGTCGCGCATGACGCCGGCCACGAACTCGGCCTCGGCGTCGTGGTTGACGGTGGGCGGGTAGTTGCGATGGAAGCGGAATTCGACCGTGGCGCCGAATGCGGCGGCGGTGTGCTTCGCGATTTCCTTCATGCGCTGCTCGATCAGGTCGAGCACCGGCAGCGTGAACGTGCGCACGGTGCCCTCGATCACGCAGGCGTCGGGGATGACGTTCGTCGCCTCGCCGGTGTGGATCGTGGTGACCGAGATCACGCCGGTGTCGGTCGGCTTCTTGTTGCGCGTGACGATGGTCTGGAACGCCTGCACCATCTGGCAGGCGATGGGCACCGGGTCGATCGACAGGTGCGGCAGCGCGGCGTGCGATCCGCGGCCCCTGATCGTGATGAAGAACTCGTTGCTCGACGCCATGCACGGGCCCGGGCACACCGCCAGCTGGCCGACGGCGATGCCGGGCCAGTTGTGCATGCCGAACACGGCGTCCATCGGGAACTCGGCGAACAGGCCGTCCTTGATCATCTCGCGCGCGCCGCCGCCGCCTTCCTCGGCCGGCTGGAACAGCAGGTAGACGATGCCGTCGAAGTCGCGGTGCTTCGCGAGGTGCTGCGCCGCGGCGAGCAGCATCGCGGTGTGGCCGTCGTGGCCGCAGGCGTGCATGCGGCCCGGGTTCTTGCTGGCGTGCTCGAAGGTGTTGGACTCGGCCATCGGCAGCGCGTCCATGTCGGCGCGCAGGCCGATCGCGCCGCCGGCCCTGCCCCTGCGGCCTTCGATGATGCCGACGACGCTGGTCTTGCCCAGCCCGCGCCGGATCGGGATGCCCCATTCGGCGAGCTTGGCGGCCACCAGGTCGCTGGTGCGCTGTTCCTGGTAGCACAGCTCCGGGTACGAGTGGATCTCTCGTCGCAGGGCGGTGATCGTGGCCGCGTCGGCCAGCAGGGATTCGATGACGTTCATGGGGGCTCGAAGCGATTGGGCGGTTCGGGGCATCTTAGTCCTGTCGGGTGTCGGCCGACAGCCCCCGCGCGAGCGGCCCTGGCGGCCGTGGGACTCGCTTTCATGACATCATTTCGCCATGACCGAGATCCTTGCCGAAACCGTCTCGCCGGACGCGCCGCGCACCGTCCAGGCCGCCTGCCCGCACGACTGTCCCGACACCTGCGCCATGCGCGTCACCGTCCAGGGCGACAAGGTCATCCGGCTGCAGGGCGATCCCGACCATCCGACCACCAACGGTGCGCTGTGCACCAAGGTGTCGCGCTACGCCGAGCGCACCGAGCACGCCGAGCGCGTGCTCAAGCCGCTCAAGCGCGTCGGGCCCAAGGGCCGGGGCGAGTTCGTCGAGGTGTCCTGGGACGAGGCGCTGGGAGACATCGCCGCGCGGCTGGCGGAGATCGCGGCGCGCGCGCCCGAGGCGATCCTGCCCTACAGCTATGCCGGCACGATGGGCATGGTGCAGGGCGAGGGGATGGCCGCGCGCTTCTTCAACAAGCTGGGTGCCGCGAAGCTCGACCGCACGATCTGCTCGAACGCCGGCGGCGAGGCGCTGGCGGCCACGTATGGCGCCAAGGTGGGCATGCACGTCGAGCACTTCGCCGAGAGCAGGCTCATCGTCATCTGGGGCAGCAACTCGATCGCCTCGAACCTGCACTTCTGGCCGATCGCGCTGGCCGCGAAGCGCGCCGGCGCCACGCTCGTGTGCATCGATCCGCGCCGCACCGAGACGGCCGAGAAGTGCCACCACCACCTGGCGCTGACGCCGGGCAGCGACGGCGCGCTGGCGCTGGCCGTGATGCACGAGCTGATCGCCAACGACTGGCTGGACCACGACTACGTCGAGCGCCACGTCGGCGGCTGGGCCGGCCTGCGCGAGCGCGCGCTCGAGTGGGCGCCCGAGCGCGCTGCCGCCGAGTGCGGCCTGACCGCCGACCAGATCCGCGACTTCGCCCGGCTGTACGGCACGACGCGTCCGGCCGCGATCCGCCTCAACTACGGCATGCAGCGCGTGCGCGGCGGCGGCAGCGCCACGCGGCTGGTCGCGCTGCTGCCGTGCCTGACCGGCGCCTGGCGGCACCGCGCGGGCGGCATGCTGCTGTCGTCGGGCGGCTGGTTCGCGCCGTTCCGCAACGCGGCGCTGGGCCATCCGGAACTTCTCGCCGGCCGCACGCCTCGAACCGTCAACATGAGCACCATCGGCGACGACCTGCTGCGCGAGACGGGCGCGACGCTGCCCGACGGGGGCGCGTTCGGGCCGAGGATCGAGGCGCTGGTCGTCTACAACAGCAACCCGGTGGCCGTGGCGCCGGAATCGAGGCAGGTCGCGGCGGGCTTCCGGCGCGAGGATCTGTTCACCGTCGTGCTGGAGCACTTCCTCACCGACACCGCCGACTACGCCGACTACGTGCTGCCCGCCACCACGCAGCTGGAGCATTGGGACGTGCACGCCAGCTACGGCCACACGACCCTGGTCATCAACGAGCCGGCGCTGACGCCGCGCGGGCAGTCGCGCTCCAACGCCGCGATCTTCCGCGCGCTCGCGCAGCGCATGGGCTTCGACGACCCGTGCTTCGCCGACGATGACCTGGCGCTCGCGCAGCAGGCGATCAAGTCGCCTGTGCCGTTCGAGGAGCTCCGCCGCGTCGGCTGGGCCCGGCTGCCGCTGCCCGAGGCGCCGTTCGCCGACGGCGGCTTCCCGACGCCCACGGGTCGCGCGCAATGCGCGCCGGCCGGGCTCGGCCTGCCCGACTACGTGCCGCCTTACGAAAGCGTGCGCAGCGCGCCCGAGCTGGCGCGCCGTTTCCCGCTGGCGATGATCTCGCCGCCGGCGCGCAACTTCCTCAACTCGACCTTCGTCAACGTGAAGAGCCTGCGCGCGATCGAGCAGGAGCCGGTGCTCGAGATCGCGTCTGCGGACGCCGTCGCGCGCGGCATCGCCGACGGCGACGAGGTGCGCGTGTTCAACGACCGCGGGCATTACCGCTGCGTCGCGCGCGTGAGCGAGCGCGCACGACCGGGCGTCGTGCACGGGCTGGGCGTGTGGTGGCGCAAGTACGGCCTGAACGGCACCAACGTCAACGAGCTGACGCACCAGCGACTCACCGACATGGGCCGCGCGCCGTCGTTCTACGACTGCCTGGTCGAGGTCGAGCGCGCGGAAGCGACGTGACGATGGCGCTCTGGCCGCGCCGCCGCGCCGCTCGCTGGGGCCTGGCGAGCGCCTTGAGCCTGGTCGGTCTGGTGCTGGCCGTGCTCGGCACGCTGTGCGCCACGTCGGGCTGCTCGTCGATCGACTACCTGAGCCAGTCGGCCTCCGGCCACATCCGCCTGCTGGCCGCGGCACGGCCGGTGCAGGACGCCATCGCCGACCCGGCCACCCCCGAGGCCTTGCGCAAGCGCCTCGAGCTGACGCAACGCATGCGCCAGTTCGCCGTGACCGAGCTGCACGAGCCCGACAACGGCAGCTACCGCTCCTACGCCGACCTGAAGCGCAGCGCCGCGGTGTGGAACGTGGTGGCGGCGCCGGAGCTGTCGCTGCAGCTGCAGACCTGGTGCTTCCCGATCGTCGGCTGCGTCGGCTATCGCGGCTACTACGACCTCGCCAGCGCCGACGCGGCGGCCGCGCCGCTGAAGGCCGAGGGGCTCGAGGTCGACGTCTACGAGGTGCCCGCGTATTCGACGCTGGGCTGGATGAACTGGATCGGCGGCGACCCGCTGCTCAACACCTTCGTGCAATGGCCCGAGGGCGAGCTGTCGCGGCTGATCTTCCACGAGCTGGCGCACCAGGTGGCCTACGCGCCGGGCGACACCACGTTCAACGAATCGTTCGCGACCGCCGTCGAACGCATCGGCAGCCAGCGCTGGCTCGAGCGCAACGCGAGCGCGGAGGTCCGCGCGAAGCAGGCGCTGACCGAGGCGCGGCGCGACGACTTCCACGTCCTCATCCGCAAATGGCGCGCGCAGCTCGACGCGATGTACCGCAGCGACCTGCCCGATGCCGACAAGCGCGTGCGCAAGGCGGAGCTGTACGCCGGCATGCGCGCCGACTATGCGGCGCTCAAGCGCGACAAGTGGAACGGCTACAACGGCTACGACCACTGGTTCGCCACCGCCAACAACGCGGCGCTCGGCGCGCAGGCGGCCTACGACGACGAGGTGGGCGCGTTCGAACGCCTGTTCGCGGCCGAAGGCGGCGACTTCGACCGCTTCTACGCGGAGGTGCGGCGCCTGGCGGCGCTGTCCAGGCCGGAGCGCGACGCCGCGATGGCGCCGTATCGCGCCGCGGCGCAGCCGGCGCCTTTGGTGGCGCCTGCAACACCTGCTTCAGGCGCACCGGTTTCTGGCTGAAAATCCCGGGCAACCGAGGAGACAAGCCAGATGGCCGACCTGTACCTGCATCGAGATCACACCCTGGGCCTGCCCCGCGCGCGCAAGGTGGCGCTCAAGTGGGCCGAGGACGTCGAGGAGAAGCTCGACATGGAGTGCACGATCATCGAGGGGGACGACGAGGACGTGCTCGAGTTCAAGCGCTCCGGCGTCGACGGCCGCATGATCGTCGCGGCCACGCATTTCGATCTCGAGGCCAGGCTGGGCTTCCTGTTGAAGCCCTTCCTCGGCCAGATCGAGGCCGAGGTGAGCAAGCAGCTCGACGAGGCGCTGGCCAAGGAATCGGCCAAGGCCCCGAAGCCCGCGAAGAAGAAGTGAGTTACTTCAGGTCTTCGATCAGGTCGACGTAGGCCTGCTTGGCCTCGTCCGACGACTGGCCCTTCAGCTCGTTCCAGGCGTCCCACTTCGCGCGGCCGACCATGTCGGTGAAGCCCGGGCGCTTGCCGTCGACATCGCCCGCGCTGGCCTGCTTGTAGAGCGCGTAGATCTTCAGCATCGTCATGTTGTCCGGACGCTCGGGCAGGTTCTTGCTGTCGGCGACGGCTTGTTCGAATTGCTCGTTCAAAGTGCTCATGGCTGTTGTTCCGCTGTGGGTGAAAGTCAGGCTTGACGGGGCGGATGTTAAACACCAATCTCGTCGGCCGAACCGAGAGAGTGCCGAGACACCACTCTAGTCTGAAATCCTGGGGAGTTTTCTTGAGCGCAAACGCTGAACGCATGTCCCGGGTCGACACGGCCTGGCTGCGCATGGATACCGAGGCCAACCTGATGATGATCGTCGGGGTGTGGCTGATCGAGCCGCAGTTGGCGATGGCCGACCTGCGCGAGCGCGTCGAGACGGCGCTGCTGAAGTACCACCGCTTCCGCCAGAAGGTGGTCGAGGACGCGATGGGCGCGCAGTGGGTGGACGACGACCACTTCGACATCGCCGCGCACGTGGTGGCCGAGAAGCTCGAGCTGGGCAAGGGCCAGTCGGCGATGGACGCGCTCAAGAACTACGTCGGCGACCTCACCACCGCGCCGCTGAACCCGAGCCGCCCGCTGTGGCAGTTCCACCTGTTCGAGGACTTCGAGACCGGCCGCTCCGCGCTCGTCGCGCGCATCCACCATTGCATCGCCGACGGCATCGCGCTGATCTCGGTGATGCTGTCGATCACCGACGGCGGCAAGTCGCCGCCGGCGCGCAAGCCGCGCGACGACGAGGACGACGGCGAGAACGACTGGATCGCCGACTACCTGCTCAAGCCCGCGTCCGACCTGGCCGTCAAGGCGATCGGCGTCTACGGCGCGGGCGTGGGCAAGGGCATCGAGATGATGGCCGACCCGGCCGCGCCGTTGAACGGCAGCATGGAGATGGCCCGCATCGGCGCGCAGGTCGTGAGCGACGTCGCCGCGATGGCGCTGATGCCCGACGACTCGCCCACCAGCCTCAAGGGCAAGGCCACGCCCGGCAAGCGCGTCGCGTGGGGCGAGCCGCTGCCGCTGCCGGAGGTCAAGGCCGTCGGCCACGCGCTGGGCGGCTCGATCAACGATGTGCTGCTGGCCAGCGTGGCCGGTGCGATCGGCAGCTACCTGCGCGACAAGGGCGAGGATCCGGCGGGCAAGGAGATCCGCGCGATGGTGCCGGTGAACCTGCGTCCGCTCGAGAAGGCCTGGCAGCTGGGCAACCGCTTCGGCCTGGTGCCGCTGGTGCTGCCGATCGGCATCGCCAACCCGATCGACCGCCTCGCGGCCGTGCGCGCGCGCATGAACGAGCTGAAGGGCGGCTACCAGCCGTTGCTGGCGTTCGCGCTGCTGTCGGTGGCCGGCGTGCTGATCAAGCCGGTGCAGCACGCGCTGCTGAACCTGTTCGCGAAGAAGGCGACGGCGGTGATGACCAACGTGCCGGGCCCGGCCACGCCGCTGAAGATCTGCGGCCGCACGCTCAGGCAGGTGATGTTCTGGGTGCCGGCGTCGGGCGACATCGGCATGGGCGTCAGCATCCTCAGCTACGGCGGTGGCGTGCAGTTCGGCCTGATCACCGACGCGCAGATGTGCCCCGACCCCGACGAGATCGTCCGACGATTCCGGCCGGAGTTCGACAAGCTGCTGTGGCTGGCGATGATGCTGCCGTGGGAGCGCTGATCACGGCGTCGGCACGCAATGCCCGTAGACGCGAGCGCGGGCGATCTTCAGACGCCCCGGCCGCTCACTCGTCCTCGAGCTCCGCCTTCGCCATTTCCACGTCCAGCCGCTCCATCGCGTCCAGCGGCTTGCATTCGGCAGCCTCGGCGTAGAGCTTCTCGGCTTCCTTCATGCGCTTGTCGCCCTCGAGCATCACGAGGCCGTTGGCGTATTCGACGCGGGCGATCGCGGAATCGGGATTCAGCGCGAGCGCCTCCTTGAACATCTTCAGGCCGGTGGCGGTGTCGGCGCCCTGGGTCTTGCCCAACAGGCGGCCGACCTTGTCGATGACCTCGGCGTGGAAGGCGCCGAGCGCGATGTGGGCGTCGGCGTGCTTGGGCGCGAGCGCGATCGTGGTCTCCAGCGCGTTCTTCACCTTGGCGCCCAGGCCTTGCGTCAACGCCTTGGCCACGCTGATGCCCTGGCTGTAGCGGCCCAGCGCGTAGGCCTGCCAGTAGTGCGCGTTGGCGAGCTTGGGGTCGGCCTTGGCCTGCGCCTCGGCGCGTTCGGCGACCTCGAGGAACATCGCGAGCTTGGTCTTCTCGCTGGTCTCGAGATAGTTGGCATAGATGGACTGCGCCTTGTTCGCGACGACGATGCCCGCATCGCCCGCCTTCAGGCCGGCGTCGTGGGCCTTCTTGAACTCGCCCGCGTGGTACAGCGCCCAGGCGGCCTGCACGGCCTCGTCCTTGGGGAACGGCTCGGCGTCGCCCTTGTGCAGTCGCGCCCAGTGCTTCTTCAGCGCGGCCGCGTCGTAGCTGTAGTCGGCGGCGTCGTAGGGGAAGGCGGTCCATTTGGCCATGGCTTGTCTCGTCTCGGTTTGAATGTGAGGGGATCTTGTCAGGACTTGTAGGCGCCGGCCAGCGCCTGCAGGTGTTCGCGCGCGGCCGGCTCCAGGTAGGGCGTCAGCAGGCTCAGCACGTGCCAGGCGCCACGCGCGAGCGTCGCGCCGGCCTGTTCGGGCTCGAGGGCCTTGCGCGGGTCGCGCACGTATTCGTAGCTGAGCCAGTACGTGAGCACGACCACCATCGACGTCGCCACCGACGGCAGGTCGCGCCGGTCGAGCCGCGTCTCGCTGCTGCGGTTCAGGCCGTCGAGCACGGCCTCGACCGCGCGCGACTTGTTCTTCAGCACGAACTGGAAATGCGTCTCCAGCCGGCGGTTCTTCGACAGCAGGTCGTTCAGGTCGCGATACAGGAAGCGGTATTGCCAGACCAGCTCGAACATCATGTGGAAGAACAGCCAGGCGTCTTCCACGTTGGCGACGTTGTCCGCGGCCTGCAGCAGCTCGTTCAGCGCCTTCTCGTAGCGGTCGAACAGCGCGTTGATCAGCTCGTCCTTGGCCGGGTAGTGGTAGTACAGGTTGCCCGGGCTGATGTGGAGTTCCGCGGAGATCAGCGTGGTCGACACGTTCGGCTCGCCGAAGCGGTTGAACAGGTCCAGCGTCACTTCGAGGATGCGTTCGGCGGTGCGTCTTGGCTTTTTGGCTTCCATGGGACTTCTTGTTCTGAGTTCGCGCAATCTAGCACCCTGGCGGCCCGATGCACAGATTCGGAAGCCCGTGTTGTAGAGGCACTTCTCGACAAGTTCCTACAATGCCCGCCCTATGTCCGCCATTTCATTCCAGCAAGTCGAGAAGACCTACGGCAGCGGCGTACGCGCGCTGGGCGGCGTCTCGTTCGACGTCCGGCCCGGCGAGTTCTTCGGACTGCTCGGGCCCAACGGCGCGGGCAAGACCTCGCTGATCAGCATCCTTGCCGGCCTGGCGCGTGCCACGCGCGGCAAGGTTACGGTGATGGGCCACGACGTTGTCGACGACTACGCCGCCGCGCGCAAGTCGCTGGGCATCGTGCCGCAGGAGCTCGTGTTCGACCCGTTCTTCTCGGTGCGCGAGACGCTGCGCATCCAGAGCGGCTACTTCGGCGTGCGCAACAACGACGCCTGGATCGACGAGCTGCTCGCGAGCCTGGGCCTGGCCGACAAGGCCGATGCCAACATGCGCCAGCTCTCGGGCGGCATGAAGCGCCGCGTGCTGGTGGCGCAGGCGCTGGTGCACCGGCCGCCCGTGATCGTGCTGGACGAGCCCACCGCCGGCGTCGACGTCGAACTGCGCCAGACGCTGTGGCAGTTCATCGCGCGCCTGAACCGCGAAGGCCACACCGTGCTGCTCACCACGCACTATCTCGAAGAGGCCGAGGCGCTGTGCCAGCGCATCGCGATGTTGAAGCAGGGCAAGGTCGTCGCGCTGCAGCGCACCTCCGAGCTGCTGGCCGGCACCGCCACGACGATGCTGCGCTTCAAGACCGACCACGCGCTGCCCGCGAGCCTCGCGGAACGCGCGCGTGTGACCGGGCGCTTCGCGCAGGTCAGCGCCAAGGACGCGGCCGACGTCGAGGCCGTGCTGGCGCAGCTGCGCGAGGCCGGCGTGCCGGTCGAGGATCTCGAGATCGGGCGCTCGGATCTCGAGGACGTCTTCCTGAACATCATGACCGCGGAGCACGCCCAATGAGTGCCCGTCTCGTCCTGGCCGGCGCGCAGCCGCTGTTCCGCAAGGAGATCCTGCGCTTCTGGAAGGTGTCGTTCCAGACCGTCGCGGCGCCGGTGCTCACCGCGGTGATGTACCTGCTGGTGTTCGGCCACGCGCTCAACGGACGCGTGAGCGTGTACGACGGCGTGAGCTACGTGCAGTTCCTCATCCCCGGGCTGGTGATGATGAGCGTGCTGCAGAACGCGTTCGCCAACAGCTCGTCGTCGCTGATCCAGAGCAAGATCACCGGCAACCTCGTGTTCCTGCTGGTGACGCCGCTGTCGCCCGCGGCGTGGTTCCTCGCCTATGTCGGCGCGGCGATCGTTCGCGGCATGGTCGTGGGCGCCGGGGTGATGCTGGTGACGGCGTGGTTCGCGCCGCCCGGGCTGACCAACGCCTTGTGGATCGTCGTGTTCGGCCTGCTCGGCTCCGCGATGATGGGCACGCTGGGCCTGATCGCCGGCCTGTGGGCCGAGAAGTTCGACCAGCTCGCCGCGTTCCAGAACTTCATCATCATGCCGCTGACGTTCCTCTCGGGCGTCTTCTACTCGGTGCACTCGCTGCCGCCGCTGTGGCACGTGGTGAGCCGCCTCAACCCGTTCTTCTACATGATCGACGGCTTCCGCCACGGCTTCTTCGGCGTCAGCGACGTCTCGCCGTGGATCAGCCTGGGCGTGGTCGGCACGAGCTTCGTCGTGGTCGCGGCGATCGCGCTGTCCCTGCTGCGAAGCGGCTACAAACTGAGGCATTGAGCATGAGCCAGGCAAACGATCCTGCACCGAGATGTTCTTCGGCGTCAGCGACGTCTCGCCGTGGATCAGCCTGGGCGTGGTCGGCACGAGCTTCGTCGTGGTCGCGGCGATTGCGCTGTCCCTGCTGCGAAGCGGCTACAAACTGAGGCATTGAGCATGAGCCAGGCAAACGATCCTGCACGAGATGTTCTTCGGCGTCAGCGACGTCTCGCCGTGGATCAGCCTGGGCGTGGTCGGCACGAGCTTCGTCGTGGTCGCTGCGCAGCGGCTGCAAACTGAGGCACTGACATGAGCCCCGTCGACGAACCGATCACCCCGATGCGCCGCGTCACCACGGTGCTGGTCACCTTCGCGCTCGGCTGCGCCGCGGCCGTGGCGCTGTGGAGCTGGTGGTCGGGCCGCTGCGGCGAGGACTGCCCGTCGCCCAACGTCGTCCACATGCTCGTCTTCCTGGCGCTGCTGCCGACGGCCAGCACGATGACGGCGGTGCTGCTGGTGTCGACGACGTGGCCGCGGCGCGTGAAGTGGGGCATCGGCGGCGGGCTGCTGCTGGCGGGCGTGGTCATCGGTGCCTTGCTAGCCCGGCTGCCG